>JAEEGJ010017857.1_pt1 | contig 15946 bp, 12 predicted proteins | sample 8958761 | NCBI WGS metagenome assembly JAEEGJ01 (sample SAMN16246546, study PRJNA631951) | gut metagenome | biome: gut microbiome; feature: rumen; material: RS-attached | host: Bos | place: Iran: Karaj | collected 2018-10
TTGAAGTCCATGAGCCTGAACATGCCGCCTCTCTCGCTCTGGACGGTAATCCTGTTTTCGTTGAGAGTGTAGAAGTTCAGTCTTGTTATTTCCAGATGGTCTCTGATTGCGTCTCTCCCAGGATTTGAGCTGCTTGAAGATCTTGAAAACCTGGAATGGCTTGACGAACTCGTATTGCTGCTGGATGAACTCGGATTTGTCGGAGTAGTCGGGTTATCATCGTCATCCTTGTCGTAGTAATTCCAGTCGTCAATGATGAGGGCTTCGGTGACTACAGGGGAGGCAGGCTCGCTGAAACTCATCTGCTGGTCTATCCATGCGAACCTTTGCTTCACGTACTTGCGCAGGTGCTCGATTTCGGCATCCCATGTGGGCTCGTTGTAGTAGTTCATTTTCATGCCCATGCAGAAGCCACCCATGCCGCCGCCGCCCCAGCCGCCCCACATGCCGCCGTTGTTACCGCCGTTGTTACCGCCATTATTGTTGCCGGATTCCATCGGGTCGGCATCGCAGGTGCCACTAGACTGGCCCAGGTTCGGCCAGCGTTCGAAATTGCGATTGGCAGCGTTCTTGAGTACGGTCTTGAGCGAGTCGATGAATTTGTCGATATTCTTGGTATGCCATACACCGCTGCGGAGTTCTGCCCAACGAGCCTTGTATTTTTGCTGGAAGGTGTTGTTGCTCCACAAGTTCTGTATCCACTTTGCCACGAACCATTCTCCGGCACCGCTCTTTGCGCTTTGCGGTACACGCCAGCCGTCTGCCTTTTCGCCGCCGACTCGTTGGTAGGCGCCGAATGCCAGGTTGAAGTCCCACGGTGCACCGAGCTGGAGCTTACCGCCCTTGCTGTCCTTGTCCTTGAACATGTAGAAGCTGCAGATGTAGGCGTCGGTGTTGTTGGTCACGTCTTCGTGGATGATGTAGTCCACCGCGGCTTCTATATCCAAAATATCGAGGCATCCGTTGCTGGTGATGTCGCCATTATCGCACTTCTGTTCGATGGAGTTGAAGAAGTTCTTGATGTAGTCCTGCTGTGCCTTGTTCGTATTTTCTTTTTTCGGGGAACGCATCACGACAGGGGAGCCGTCCTTGCTCTTGAAACCTTCCTTGTCTAACCCCTGCGTAGAGTTGTTGTCCACCTTGTCGATGCTCAGCACGTAACCGCCGGTCACGTCGTCGCCGCTGATATCTTCGTCCTTGAGTTTCGCGATATGCACACGGGCTTTGGCACGCTTGATTTTTTCGAGCAACAGATAAACGCCCTTGTATTGCCCGTTCAGATAGAGCTCGAAGAACTTGAATCGGGAACTGTAGCGGCCCGTGCGCTGGTAGAGCCAGTAGGCGAGCGCATTGCGGATGAGCGTCTTGTCAACATACGGTCCGTGGAACACCCAGTCGGCGTTCTTGGGCATGCCTAAAACCTTGAGGCTTGTGTCGTGGCAGGCCGTATCGGCGACGTTCGTGCAGGAGCGTGCCTTGAGCTCTATGCCGTAACCCTTTTTGGGAAAGTCTGCGGAAGTCTGCCCGCGAATCTTGATGCCGATGTTGTATTTTTCGCCCTTGGAACTGTCGGCAACGCTGTTCGTGCCTTTGTCTAGGATGCTCATGGTGGCGGGAATCTTGTCGGCGCCCTTCTGGAGCGCTTGCCCGTTTTGTGTGTTCACGATAACCAGCGGCAAATCGTAAGATTGCGCAAATATCGGTAATGCCATCGCTAGAACGATGCAAAAAAAGAAAAATTTTGATTTGTTGAACATATTATACTCCTTAACCAAACTCCATATAATAATCTATATAAGTAGGTAGGTGGAGTATGCGTTTGTCACAGATTATGCACTATAAGTGTTGACAGTCTGACATCCGCAAATTTCTTTAAAAAATGTGGCAAAAATTCAAAAAAAAGGACATCCCGCGGGGGAGGTCCTTCTGGTCTGCTCGAATCTAAGCTCGGCTATTTGTTCATCATCTTCCCGTTGAGTGTTGCAATCCAATGCTTGTTCCTTGCCTTGGCGGGAATCTCCACCGTTGTTACTCCGGTCTTGATTTGGGTCTTGTACAGAACGGCTCCGTTCAAGTCGATAAGGGCAAAAGTTCCACCGATATCTGTTTGAACTTCGAGCATATTGCCGTTCACGACAAAATAGTTTGTCGGAGACAGTCTGCCCAATTCATTCATTCTAGTGGTTTTCGGTTGTTTTTCCTTTTCTTTTTCTTTAGCCTTTTCTTCTTCTTCTTTTTGCCAATCAGGAAGATGAATTATCGGTTCTGACACGATGGCTTGGGCCGGTTCTGTAAAACCGAGCTGCTGGTCCATCCAGGCCATTCTTTCTTTCATCTTCTTGCGGAGGTGTTCGAATTCGCCGTCCCATGTGGTTGCGTTGTAGCCGCCCATGGGCATACCACCGCCCATACCCCACATGCCGCCTTGCTGTCCACCGCCCTGGTTGCAGAATTTCATTGGCTCTGGATCGTTGTCGCCCTGACCGCTAGATTTACCCAAGTTCGGCCAGCGTTTGAAGTTTCTGTCGGCCGCACTCTTCAGGTACGTTTTCATGGAATCCAGATACTTGTCCATTGTCTTGGTGTGCCACACGCCACTGCGGAGTTCCGCCCAACGTTTTTTGAGTTCGCTTTGGTAATGGCTGTCCTTCCACATGCCAAGGAGCCAGTTCGGAGCCTTCAAGGAACTGCCCATGCCCATCATGCCTTGGCCACTTTTCATGCTGTTCTCGATTTGCCAGCCGCTTGTACCGGAGCTGCCAAAGCCGTTTCCGCCGCCGCCGAAGCCGCCACCGAAGCCGCCGCCCCACATGCCACCACCGCCCTGGTTCCAGCCACCCTGGCCACCTTGGCCGCCGCCGTTTTCGGGCTGGGAGCCGTTGCTCATGGCGAGGTTGAAGTCCCAAGCCGGGCCGAGCGTTACTTTGCCTTCGGTCTTGACGCCGTTCGAGTCTATCTTGTCCTTGGGTTTGTGCAAGAAGAAACTGCACCAGTAGGAGTCCGCGTTGTTGGTCACTTCTTCGTGCAACACGTAGTCCAGCGCAGAAGTCATATCGACATACTTTTCATACCCCTGACCGTTCTTGCCGTTCTTGAATAGGCCTTCAAGGTCGTTCAGGTACTTTTTCAAGTAGGCTTCTTGCTCACTCTTGATGTTTTCTTTCTTGGGATAGTGTAAAATGACATTTAAACCGTCGGAGGTGCTGAAACCTTCCTTTTCGATGGGGCCACTGCCTGCGCCACCCGTGTTGGTGCCCGTCTTGTCGAAAGCCCAAATATAACCACCAGTCACTTCGTCGCCGCTAATATCGGTTTCTTTGAGCTTGCTAACATTTACGCGGTATTTGTCACGCTTGATTTTTTCGAGAAGCACATAGACGCCGCGATAGACCCCGTTGATGTACAGGTCGAAATGCTTGCTACGCGGGCTGTAATGGCCAGCCTGCCTAAAGAGCCAGTGGGCAAGTGCGTTACGCATCAAGCTCTTGTCAACATACGGACCGTGGAAAACCCAGTCGTCGGAAGGAGGCAGCCCGAACAGGCTTACATCCGTGCCTTCACCCTTTTCGTCGCGGACTTCCACGCCGTAACCTGGCTTGGGGAATAAAGCCGAGGATTGTCCACGGACTTTGATACCAATATCGTAACGGGTTCCCTTGGCGCTATCAGCCACGTTATTCATCTTTCCGTCCAATACTTTCATGGTAGCCGGAATTTTTTCTGTGACTTTGCTGTCTAGGCATTTGCCTTTAGTGTCAACGAAAACAATAGGCAAATCATATGTCTGTGCATATGCCGAACCTATGATGCAACCCGCTAAGGTAGCTGCCTTAACCAACCTATTCATAAATGAATCCTCCAACAATCACGTTAAATCTATATGTATATGTGGAGAATGTTTTGTTAATTTTGCTTTATATGTTGTAAAGTGTTGTTATTTGTTCTACGCTTTTTTTATTTTCGGGAAGAAAAGTTCCGCGAAACCAAATGATTGTTATATGCATCCAAAAAGATGTATTATAAGGCAAAAAATGATGATTTTTTGTAGATTGAAAAAGACTTCTGGATAGAAGGAGGTTTTATGAAACGTTTAATTCCATTGCTCATTGCGGTAATCGCGTTCCCTCTGATGGCAAATGCCCAATCCCGCTACACGCCAGCGGAACTGGACACACTTGTGGCGACGATTGCGCTTTACCCGGATCCGCTTTTGGTGCATGTCTTGAATGCGACGATGCATGGTGATGACATTCCGAGCGCATCCGCTTTTGCCAAGGCCCATCGGAACTTGAAGGGGGATGACCTTGCAAAATCCATTGAAGATGCGGAATTGGGTTATGACGAATCGGTCATAGCGCTGATTGCGTTCCCGGATGTTTTGGGAAAACTCGCAAAATACGCGACCTGGTCGAACCAGCTTGGCGAAGCCGTCGAAATGCAGAAGGCCGATGTGATGGATGCGGTGCAGCGCATGCGCAAGGCGGCTCACAAGAACGGCTATTTGCAGAGCGATGACAAGGTATCCGTTACGGTTGGCGAAAATGTTGTGATTCAGCCGGTTCGCGAGGAATATATTTATGTTCCCGAATATGACCCGCATGTTGTTTATTACGTGACTTCTACGGGCAATATTCGCCTCCGCTATGCGAATGGTGCCTGGATTGGGGCGGGACTTGTTTACTGGGGATGGGATCCGTTTGATTACGACTGGGTGCACCGCCGCCCGCTATACCGCCATCCGAGACGTTACGCACCGCCTCCGCGTCACCATGCAAGGCCGAAACAACGCCCTGTCGGACGATTTGACAATCCGCCGCCGCCACCTCCTCCTTCGCATTCGAAATCTGCGTGGGATAGGCGTCCTGCAACGCCACCTCCGGCACCGCCGCGTTCAAATGCGACATGGAACAGGCATTCGGCTTCGCCTGTGCCATCTCCGGTTCCATCGAACACTTTGAGGAAATCGGCACCGTCAGCACCGCCACCGCCGCCTAATTACAAGCGTCCCGTGCCGCCGCCACCGCCGCCTTCAAGTTCCAACGATAGTGAAAACCGTGAATCCCGTAGGGTGGAACGCCATCAAGGTTCGCATAATCCGCCTGCACCGCCACCGCCGTCACGCCGTGGTGACCACGGAAGACGGTGACAATCGCTTTTTAGCGTCATTCTCCATGATAGGACAACAAAGCCCGCCACTAGAATGTGACGGGCTTGACAATGTTATAAGGATTGTATGGATCCTATCGCCTTCGGCTCCAGGATGACGCTATTACTGCCGCTTTGGATCCTTCGCGCTCTCAGGATGACGCCGGAATGGTTCGGCAAGCTCACCAACCTTAGTCTGGGGTAGGCTTAGCGAATTGCTTTGCAAATCGGGCAGTTTTCGTCTTTGTGCCCGCGGGCTTTGCAGTAGTTGCGTCCAAAATAAATGATTTGCAGGTGGCGCTTTTCCCATTCGCTTTCGGGGAATGCTTTTTTGAGGTCTTCTTCGGTCTTTTCGACGCTACTGCCGTCGCTTAGGCCCCAGCGTTCGGCGAGGCGGTGGATGTGCGTATCGACGGGGAAAGCCGGGAGCTTGAAGATGTGGCTCATGATGACGCTTGCCGTCTTGTGGCCGACGCCGGGCAGGCTTTCGAGTTCTTCGAAGGTGTGGGGGACTTCGCCCTTGAATTTTTCGACGAGCGCTTGCGAAAGCTTGAATAAGTTCACGCTTTTGGTGTTGAAAAATCCGCAGGGCTTGATGATTTCGGCAATGCGCTCCACGCCGAGCTTGACCATTTTTTGGGGGGTGTCGGCTTTTTTGAAAAGGACGGCGGTCACCTGGTTCACGCGGATGTCGGTGCACTGGGCGCTTAAAACGACTGCGACGAGGAGCGTGAATGGGCTGGTGAAGTCCAGCGGAATGGGCGGATTCGGGTAGAGTTCGTCCAGCTTTTCACCGATGAATTTGATTTTTGCAACTCTGTTCATTTCCCGCTCCTTCAAGTTTCACTGGATCCTTCCGCCGTTGGCGTCAGGATGACGAATGTGTTTGCGCAATTTTCGTCTAGATATCGCGCGTAAAGTCTTGCTGCATGTTGAAGCTCGGCATTTCGTCGTGCGGGTGGCCCACTTGGACGGCCGGGACGCCGGCATAGGTCGTGTGCGCGGGCACGTCGCAAAGTACGACTGCTCCTGCTCCAATCTTTGCTCCATCGCCGATGTGGATGTTGCCGAGCAGCTGCGCGTGTGCGCCGAGCATGACTCCGTTTCCGACTTTGGGGTGGCGGTCGCCGACTTCGTTACCGGTACCGCCCAAGGTCACGCCGTGCAAAAAGCTCACGTTGTTCCCGACGGTCGCGGTTTCACCGATGACGATGTTTGTGGCGTGGTCAATCAAGAGCCCGTAGCCGATTTTTGCCGCCGGATGGAAATCCATGCCGAACTTGCGGCTGATAATGTTTTGGAGCATCTTGGCCGGGAAATGCCTTTTTTCTTCCCACAGTGCATGGGCCACGCGGTAGGCTTGCAATCCCTGGTAGCCCTTGAACAGCAATAGCGGCTCCAGATAGCTGGTGCAGGCGGGGTCACGCATAACGGTGGCTCGCAAATCCTTTGTCGCGCAAATGAGCAGGTCGGGGTATTTTTCGTACATGCCGCTGAACATTTTTTCCAGTTCCAGGCGGTCGATGACTTCACCGGCGAGCTGGCAGGCTAGGGTCACGCAGAGCATATCCGCAAAGTTTTTGCGGTTGAGGACTTGCTCTTCGAGCATCAACTTGGAAAGTGGCTCGCTCTTGACGAGTTCTTCTGCTTCCTTGCGGAGGATCTGTTCCATTTCTTCTGGTGTCATGATGGCGCCAAATATAGAAAATTTACAACTCTAGCAATGCCTTGGCGGGAATCCAGAACCAGTCGGGGCGGAATTCCAGTTCATAGCACGCTTCGTAGATGGCTTTTGCCAAAATATAGGGCTTGCATTCCTTTTCGATGGTTTCGGTGGCGAATCCGGAGACCTTGGAATAGCCGGTGACAAATGCCAATTGCGCCTCGCTCGGGTCGGTTTTCGCGACGGCACCTGCGTAGGCGAAACTGCGTAGCATCCCTGCGATATCGACAGCGGGGGAGCGAATGGTGCGCCTGTAGTCGAGGCTGCGCGTCGGTTCGCCTTCGAAGTCTATCATCTCGAAATGCTTTGTGCCGTTTGCGCTTTGCGTGATGAGCACCTGTCCGAGATGGAAGTCTCCGTGGATGCGCTGTTTTTTGATAGTCTTGTCGCTGAACGTTTCACGGAGCAGGTCGCTGTAGCGGAGGCGCAGTTCCGGGAGCTTTTCGCGGAGTTTCGGGGCGTATTCGGTGTCCGTCGAATTGCGGAGCAACTGTTCCAGCTTGTCGAAGGGTGGCTCGACGTTACTGTACTTGGGGCCGCTTAGCCGCTTGAGACTTTCGTGCATCTGTGCGGTGGACATGCCGAGCTGGAACGCATCGACGCTGTCCATGTTTTTGCAGAATTCGCTCCAGGCGTCCGTGGCGCCTGCAAAATGCTCCTCGAGGATTCCCCAGGTATAGATTTCGCCTCTTTTGGTCTTGTAATTGCAGACGGCGTAAAGTTTTGGAACTCTGGTGCTGTCTGCTTTGTTCAAGGATTCCAGGATTTCGGCTTCGGGGTGGATACCCGGTTCCAGCCTGCGGTAAAGCTTGAAGAAAAACTTGCCGGGAGCGCAAAATGCGGAATTGCTCTGCTCTTTCGAAATGGGTTTGATGCTTGTGAGCGGCGTTTTGGGGAGCGGGGAGGTTACACGGAACAAGAAAAATCCCGAGTCGCCGGAGAAAACAGATTGCTGGGCCCCGTCGAGGAATGCGTCTTCGAGAATCTTCCCGACGGCGTTTTCGTCGTCAATGAATGTGTAAATATCGCTTTCGCCATCGTCAAACGACACCTTGAAAAGCCTGATTCGCGTGCCGCCGGCCTCTGTGGAATCAAGCGCGTCAATGCGTAGGATGGTTCTGTTTTTCCCCATGAACCAACGTTGTTTGCTAAAATATTTAATGAGGTTCATGAAAATAATATATATACTTTGAGAGGAAAATATTTTTTTAATAACAACTTTATTTCGTCAAAAAATGTATAATTGGGGCATAGGAGATGGAAGGGTGGATTCTCCTTGGAAAAAAATAGAAAGTGTCTTCGATTATGGTCGATGTTTGGTCGATACGGATTAGGAGAGGACACTTTCTTTTTTATTTGCCCGGGTTTGCGAGAGGGGCGAAATAACCTTGCGAACGTAGCGTCGCGAGCACCTTGAGCTGTTGCGGGACGGGTTCGTTTGGGAGTCCTTCGATTACGAATGTCGGTATTTGCTTGATTGGCCTGAATGCTTCCGGGACATCGCTGTAGTCGCAGAGTTGCCATGCGGCGAGCAATTTTTCGATGAATTCCGTCCACGGAAAGTTGTCGGTCGGTTGCATGGTGAACCTTGCCGGCTTGAGGTTGTCCCTCGCGTCGAGCAGAAGACTCCCGTCTTTGTAGCAGGCGATAACTGCGGCCTTGCGGGTCGCATTTTTTGTCGCTTCCTGTGCGGGAATGTTCAAGATAAGCTGCATGCGCTGATTTATGCCGATGCGAGCTCGCGCTGGATCAGATTGTACTCGTACTCTGAAATAGACGTGATTTTCAAAATCAGTTCACGAGTGAGTCCAGCCTTGATGAGCGCCTTGGCGTAATCAATTTTGTTCGTTGTTGCCATTTTGAAGCCTTGTTTTTTTCCAAACCAGTAAGAAAAAAATAAATATTTTGGAGAGGTATTGAAGGCCCGAAATGAAAATTTTTCTTCAAACTTGCAAAAAATGTGCGCTGTAACACGTTGGTATTCAACAAGTTAGCGTTTTGAACTGTCTGAGATGGACGCTCCGTGGGGTGTGACTTGCTTCACGGATTCGGCGGTGACCGACGTCTGTTTACATCAATTCCGGCGGGACAATCCCGTCGAGGACGGGGAACGACTTGCGGTAGTCCTTTTCTGCTTGCAGGTCGAGTTCGGTGGAGATGACCGCTTCGCTTTGGGCGGGGCCTTCGGCGAGAATGTCCCCGTTTGGCGAAATGATGAGCGAAGTCCCGGCAAACGGATGTCTTGTGTCGGGATGGGTGCTTACTGCGTTGACGGCAGCGATATAGACTTGGTTTTCGATAGCGCGGGCCTTGAGTAGCGCCACCCAGTGGGCGCGTCTTTTGGCGGGCCATGCGGCCTGGACGGTGACGAGGTTTGCCCCTTGCTTGGTCGCTTCGCGGAACAGTTCCGGGAACCGTAGGTCGTAGCAGATGAACGAGGCTATTTTCCAATCATTGATTTCAAATAAATTAATTAACCAGCCTGCTTTGAAGCTTTCCTTTTCGGGGAAAAACAAGTTCATCTTGTCGTAGCCGCAAAGTTCTTTGTTGGCGGGCGGTGCATAGACGCTAACGTGGTTCAAGAACTTGTCACCAGATTTTTTGATGCCTGCGCCCATGACGGTGCAGTTTGTTGCCGAGGCGACTTCGGATAGCATGCGTGATGTTTCGCCGGAACTTGCGGAGCTGAAGTCTTCGGCATCGTCGTCGAGACTTGCAGGAAGGTAACCCGTGGCAAACATTTCTGGCAGGAGGACGAGACTCCCTTCGCTTGGGTGCGCGTCAAGAATCATTTCCTTTGCTTTGGCAAGGTTTTCGGACTTGGTTCCAGGCTTGGATTCCTTGGCGCTATCCATTTGAATCAAATAAACTTTAAGCATGCGTATAATATAACCGAAGTTTGGGGCTTGCCGAAATCTTTCGTGCTCAAATTATCTATTTTGAGGGCATGAAATTTCGCCTTATTTTTTGCTTTGTCTTGTTTCTTGTCGTAGGGGTTCTTGCAGCATCTCCGACGATGATTATCGGTGTTGTTCTTGAAGCGGAATCGGATTTGCCCGTCAAGGATGTCGTTGTTTCGTACAAGTCCGGCAAACGGATCGGGGAGACGGATTCCCGCGGTCGATTTGAACTCTCGGTCGATTCGAAGAATGCCTCGCTCGTGTTCAAGAAGGACGGCTTCGACAGCGTCTTTGTGGATTTGCAGGATGTGCCGGACCTGATGGACATGGTTGTCACGTTGAGTACGAACGTCACGAACCTCGGGGCGAGTACGATTATCGGTGGCGGCGAACCGGACAAGTGGGAAGTCGAACGCACGGTTAAGCTCGAAAAGCTCGAAGATGCGGCGGGCATGCGTTTTGACTTGACGGAACACTTGAGCCAGATGCCCGGTATTTCAGGGCAAAAGGATTTCAGCAGCGCTTTGTATTATGACGGTTCTCGTGCAAGCGACGTGGCGTACCATTTGGGCCGCCTCCGCATTCCGAACATGCGTCATCTGGATGTCGGTTTCCCCGGCAACTTGTCTATTGTGAACCCGCATACGTTGAGCGGGATTGAAGTTCATGACCATTATGGACAGGGACCGCTTGGGCAAGGGCTTGCGACTTCTATCCAGTACCTTCCGGAACAGACGAAAGGCGAGTGGGGATTGAGAGGCTCGGCTGGGCTTACTCTTCAAGAAATTGTGCTTGACGCTCCGTTCTTCATTTGGGATAGTTTCCGTTTTGCGTTCCGTCGTCTTGATGGCGAAATGCTCAAGAACTTGGGCGAAAAGTTCTTTACGGAATTCCGCAAACGCGATGACGATTGCTCTGGCGACTGCAAGGTGAAGTCGTCGGATCCGTTTGACCTTTCGGCGTTTGATATCTATGCGCAGTTGAACGGGTCTGATTCGTTGGGAAATACGACTTGGGCGTTGCGTGTGTTGTACAGCTCCGATGAATACAAGGTAAGCCAGGATACATCTACGACTTATGGGAGCATCAATTCCATTGATATTATCGAAGGAAGTCAAAAATATTTGGTCATTGGCGGTGAATACGCTTCGAAGTTCGGGGCAAGTTTCCATGCAGGGCTTGTCCGCGAAAGCTTGGGCGATACGATTCGCGATACGACCGGATTCCGCTCGGGAAAACTGACCGACGAATCGGCGAGAACTTTTATTGACGGCTACGACCAAACGCACACGACGCTGAGTGCTGGAGCCGACAAGGATTTCCATGCCGATATCTTTGGAGCTGGTTTGCGCGGAGCTGTTCTTTATGAACACCATATTGTGGAGCGTAGTTTCCCGGTTCCCGGTGGAATGGAAAGCAGCGATTATCAGACCGGTATTCTTTCGGGTGCCGCGACGCTTGATTGGAAAGGGAACTATTCGGAACACATGTTCTCTGTGGGTGCTGTCGCTGATGCTGCGGACCACAATGCGCGACCGACGGTCTCGTTCGATATGGAACGCAATTTGTCCAAAACGGACACGGCGTACTGGAGACTCTTTGGCAATGCCGCTTACCGTGCAGACTGGAAACATTACTTTGACGATGGTGACCTGACGGGCCGCTTGGAAACGGGCTTGTCATTCAAGATGGGCTTCGGTTACCGCTCCAAGTATTTCATGGCTCAACTTGCCGGCTTTGGTCGTTTCTACTTCGATCCGCTGCTCCCGCTGCCGAAGGCTTTTGCTAATTACAATGACGTGACTCCGGTGAACAACGCTTGGGTCTCGGGTGCTACAGGTTCTCTTGAATGGAAAACTTCGCATCATTTCTCGATGGCGATGAATGCAAGTTCCGTTTATGGTGAGTACGAATTGGATGGCGGAAAGTCCTTGCCTTGGGAAGCGAACTCCCGCTTGGATATCGTATCGCACTTCAGATACTATCCGCGAAAGGATTCTATCGTGTCTGTCATATTGACGCATCATGCTGCATGGCACAGACCGCTGTACTATTATTCGATAAAGTCTTCTGCAGATGGCAAGAGCGGAACCCGTCAGCTTAAGGATTATCACGAGTTTACGGATTTGTACAGGACGGACATCCGTGTGAATTTGGATTTGACGAAGACGAAGTTCTTCTTTAGACACGCCAGATTCTACCTCGAATTGGACAACATCTTCTCGAAACTCGATGTGGGTGCTTTGAAGTTCCTCGGTTCCGAAAATGGTCGTGAACGTTCCTGGGTTGCACGCGATAACGATAAGAACACTGCCAATGGATATGACTTGGTGCCGTTTATTGCGAAGGGCATGGGGCTTTACTTCCAGTTCGGTGTAGAAGTGCAGCTGGGGATTTAATTAGACGAGAGAAAAATGTCATTGCGAGGAACGAAAGTAGAGCCTGCCGCGAGCGAAACGTGGCGGAAGCAATCTATTCTTTTGGTAATTACGTTTCTCGCGGTCCTTTCGTTTGCTCACAAGACGGATTCTCTCTTTGTGCCGCCGAAGCCGGAAAAGCCTTTGCGTTATTGTGAGTCTGCGGAAAAGTGGATTGAATACGCTACGAATAATTCCAAACTTGTCGAAATAACGGACATGGAAGGAATCCGCATGGATTTGCGTTATGCGACATTTGACAACGTAACGGGTCATGACATGTATTGCGGAAACCAGCGTGCGTTTGTCCATAAAGATGCTTTGCCGAAGTTGAAACGCGCTCTTGCAATTATCGCAAAAGAGTTGCCGGGTTATTCGCTTGTGATTTTTGATGCGGCGCGCCCGATGTATGCGCAATCGGTTTTGAAAAGTTCCGTTGCGGGAACGCCGTACAGTCATTTTGTTTCGTCCGGTAAAACGGGCGGGCTCCACAATTACGGCTTGGCGCTGGATTTAGGGCTTGCCGACAGTACGGGCAATTTGCTCGATATGGGCGCCGATTTCGATTCGTTTGAACGATGTGCGGGAATCGTGGGCGAGGCGGATGCCTTGAAATCTGGGCGTCTCACGCGGCAGCAAATCGACAACCGTAATCTGCTCCGCAGGATCATGAAACGTGCGGGCTGGGTGATGTTGCCTAGCGAATGGTGGCATTTTAACGCATTCACGCGTGCTTACACCAAGGAACACTATCCGTTGTTTCCTATTTAGTAGGTGTTAGGTTTTAGGTTACAGGGGTTAGGTTATAATAATCAAACTCTGATGCCTATTTTTTTCTAATACCTACAACCTATTACCTAAAGCCTCTTAATGCTTGCGCGTTTTAAGCGGTCATTGAGCGCCATGCCGACGCCTGTATTCGGAATCGGATCGACGAGAATCAAGTCGTATTCAGTTTTGTCGAGGTCGTGCATGAAGGCGTAAAGTTTGGATGTGGCTTCGACCATATCGCCTGTAGCAGACAAGTTTACTGTGGCGGGAATAGGGCCTGCTTGAGTGCCGAATGCGATGCGGACGGTATGCTCGGGTAGCGTATAGCCGACCGGAATTTCGCCGTAGTAAAGCGGGACTTGCGGGCGGTAATGCGTATCGCACTGGCCGGGGGCGAGCATCGGCTGGCCCGGCTTGGAAGTGGATTCCTTGATGGCGACATCACCGAGAACTTTCGCGAACATTTCGGGCGTTATTGCGCCTGGGCGGAGGACTGTGGGCTTTTCGCCTGTAAGCGAGATGATGGAACTTTCGACTCCAACGGAACAGGGGCCACCATCGACAATGCCTGCGATGCGGTCGGCGAGCTGTGCTGCGACGTGTTCTGCGGTTGTCGGACTCACGTGCTTAAAGAGGTTTGCGCTCGGCGCTGCGAGCGGAAGCCCTGATTCCTTGATGATTGCCTGTGCAATCGGATGGCTCGGGAAGCGTACAGCGACGGAGGGGAGGGCGCTTGTGCAAAGGTCGGGGATGCAGTCCTTTTTGGGGAGGATGATGGTCATCGGGCCCGGCCAATAGGCTTCGGCAAGCTTGTAGGCGCTATCGGGAATGTCTTTTGCGATGTCTGAAAGTTGTGCGATATCTGCGATGTGGACAATTAGCGGGTCGAACGTCGGGCGTTCTTTGGCTGCGAAAATCTTGGCGAGTGCTTTGGGCTCGAATGCGTTCCCGGCGAGCCCATAGACGGTTTCTGTCGGGATGGCGACGACTTCGCCTTCTTTAAGGAGGCGGGCTGCTTCGCTTACACTTGTCCATGGCGGAAATTTCATGACCCAAAAATAGAAAAAGGATGGCTTTTCTGCCATCCTCTTTTTGCTTTAAAAAGCTTTCGCTTAAGCTTCGCTGACAGCGGCTGCTGCCGGAGCTTCTTCCTTCTTTTCGTCCTTGCGGCCGAAGGCGAACACCTGGTCGCAAGCCGTGTTGAAGCGCTTCCAGATCTTTTCGGAGTGTTCGCGAGGAACGGCTCCGACTTCTTTCCAGAGGCGGCGGAAGTGCTTGACCTTGTTCATCGAGGCGACAACCGTCTGCTCATTCAAATCGGTGAGCAGGTCTTCGGCCTGTTCGCAGAGGAGAATCTTCTTCTGAAGGTTGTTCTGGCGTGCCTGTTCCTGAATGTCGAGCTGGTCGCGACGGCGAGTGAAGAAGTCATCGCAAGCGTCACGGAAAGCGTTCTGGAGTTCGGCATCGTCATCACCGCAAGAACCGAGCGTTACCCATTCCTTTTGGAGGTCGCGGACGGCATCGGCGAGCTGGTTGGAGCCTGCGCTTTCGGCAAACTGACGAACCTTCTCGATGGTGTCTTGCTTCTTCTTCTTGATATCTGCGATTTTCGCCTGGAGTTCCGGATCGGATTCTGCCATCTTCGCGACAATCTTGTTGACGATAGCGCTGTAGCGGTCGTTGATGCTTTCAACGGCGTCCTTCGGAACCATGCCGATGGTTTTCCATTCGGTTTCGATAGCCTTGTAGGCTTCGATAATTTCCGGCGTGATGTTCTCGATGTCGAGAGCTTCGAGCTTTTCGCAAAGAGCCTGCTTCTGTTCCAAGTTCTTTTGCTTGGCTGCATCCATTTCTTCAAAGTGGCTGCGCTTCTTTTCGAAGAACGAGTCGCAAGCGGTACGGAAACGTGTCCAGATTTCGTCGGACTTGCTCTTGGGCACCGGACCTGTAGACTTCCAGGCGTCCTGCAACTGCTTGAGCTTGGTAGAAGTGGCGTTCCAGTCGGTCGAATCCTTGATGGCTTCGGCTTCGATGCAGAGAGCGACCTTCTTTTCGTAGTTCGCTTCACGGCTGTCGTCTTCGCGCTTGACGTTCTCCTTATGCTGAGCGTAGAAAGCGTTTACGGCTTCCTTGAAGCGCTTGTTCAAGTCTGCAAAGTTCTCTTTCGGAACCATGCCGATGTTCTTCCAGTTTTCCTGGATTTCCTGTACGGCCTTGAACTTGTCCTTCCAGAAAATTTCAGTGCTCGCAACGAGGTCTTCGACCTTCTTGCAGAGGCCTTCCTTCTCGGCGAGGTTCTTCAAGCGTTCGGCGTTCTGTTCTTCGATGAACGGAGCGCAATTTTCCTTAATCTTATCGACGAGCGCCTGGAAACGGTCCCTGTAATCCTGGAACTTGGCTGCGGAAATAGGGCCGATTTCACGCCACTTGCCGCAGAGTTCGCGGAGCTTCGAAAGAACGGCCTGGCTCGGGGCTTCCTTGGAGAGGGCGTCCATTTCTTCGATGATGGAATCGCGATCTTTTTCGTTGTGCCAGTTTTCCCACTGCTGCATTTCTTGGAAGCGGGATGTTGCAATCTTGTATTCCTGCCAGAGATCGTGGTACTTGAACTTCTGTTCGCCAACGATTTCTTTCCATTCCTGGTAGGTATCGCGAAGCGTCTTGTGGATTTCGCGGAATTCCTGGTTCTCGTCGATGTTCTGGATGCGTTCGATGAGACCGCGGAGTTTCTTGGAATTTTCTTCGATGACCTGCTGGGCCTTTTCGTTGTACGAGGTGATGAGCTCGTTCAGCTTGGTGCGGAGCGCATTGTAGGCCTGGAGAATCGGATCGTCGCCTTCGAGGAGCGAAAGCTTTTCCCATTCGCGGACGATGGCGTGCAGGTGCTTGCCTGTATTTTCATCGATTTCCGTTTCGGAGAGTGCCTGGAGGCGTTCGAGAAGGCTCTTGCGGATGGCAATTTCTTCTTCGCTCGCATTCTCTGTTTCTGC
>JAEEGJ010017858.1_pt1 | contig 15946 bp, 13 predicted proteins | sample 8958761 | NCBI WGS metagenome assembly JAEEGJ01 (sample SAMN16246546, study PRJNA631951) | gut metagenome | biome: gut microbiome; feature: rumen; material: RS-attached | host: Bos | place: Iran: Karaj | collected 2018-10
ATCACATGTCCCTGAAAACTTCTTACTCTGATCTGGCAATGAAGTGATATCTTTTATAGAAATCTTCATAAATATCTCCTATCCACACTTTGTCAATTATACATAGGTAAAATAAGGTTGTCAAACAGTTTTTATAAAATAATGTTACTTTTTACCCAATGACCTACCTTGCTTACTTACCAGCTACGATTGCAGCTGTATCTCTTGCAATCATAACTTCCTCATTTGTAGGGATAACAAATACCTTAACCTTTGAAGAATCAGCTGAAATAAGCTTATCCTCGCTAGGGCCGTCATTTCTAGAAGCATCAAGCTCAACGCCCATGAAGCCAAGGTGCTTACATACCTTCTCACGAAGACCTGGGTTGTTCTCCCCAAGACCTGCTGTAAAGCAAATCATGTCTACACCGTTCATAGCAGCTGCATAAGCACCAACATATTTAGCTATACGATACGCAAGCATATCCATTGCAAGCTGTGCTCTATCGTTGCCTTCAGCTGAAGCAGCAAGAAGGTCACGGAAATCAGATGAAACACCTGAAACACCAAGAACACCTGACTCTTTATTAAGCACATTCATAACACCAGCGAAATCCAGATTCTCCTTCTTTGCCATATACTCTACAGCAGATGGATCGATATCACCTGAACGTGTACCCATTACAAGACCTTCAAGTGGAGAAAGACCCATTGAAGTATCTACTGACTTGCCGTTTAATACAGCACAGCAAGATGCACCGTTACCAATGTGGCAAACAATAATCTTAGAATTGTTGATGTCTGCGCCAGCAAACTCACAAACTCTCTTAGATACATAGCTGTGGCTTGTACCGTGGAAACCATAACGGCGGACGCCGTATTTCTCATAGTACTTGTAAGGAACAGCATACATGTAAGCTTCCTTTGGCATTGACTGATGGAAGGCTGTATCAAAAACACCTACCTGTGGCTTGCCAGGCATAAGCTCGCGGCAAGCGTTAATACCAATGATATTTGCAGGATTGTGAAGTGGAGCAAGCTCGTTGCACTCTTCTACAACCTTGATCATCTCGTCTGTAATAAGAGCTGAAGCGGCAAACTTCTCACCGCCGTGTACAACTCTGTGACCTACAGCGTCAATCTCATCTAATGAAGCGATAGCACCTGTCTTGTCATTAGTGATTGCGTTTATAACAGCTGCAACAGCCTCTTTGTGTGTAGGCATTGGAATATCTGTAGTCTCTTTATCAAGGCCAGCCTTCTGGTATACGATACGTCCGTCGATACCGATTCTCTCGCAAAGGCCCTTACAAAGTACCTGCTCACTCTCTGAGTCAATCACCTGATACTTAAGAGATGAGCTACCACAGTTGATAACTAGAATTTTCATGACTATAAAATTCCTTTCTTTAAATATATTTAAATTTGATTATAATTATTTAAAAACCAGTTATCATTATATCACTTAAATCTGTCTTAACAACAGATTTTTCATGTATAATAGGCTAAGAAAAGTATTTTCGGAGGAACAAATAGTGGTTGTCGGAATTGTAGCAGAATACAATCCATTCCATAATGGACACAGATTGCAAATTGATTACGCAAGAAAACTTAATGCTTCGCAGATAATTGTTGCTATGTCTGGCAGCTTTACTCAGCGCGGCGAAATTGCCTGCTTTGACAAGTACACTAGAGCAAAGGCTGCTCTTGTCGGCGGCGCTGACATCATATTTGAGATTCCAACCATCTTTGCCACAGCTTCAGCTAGAGAGTTTGCCGCTGCCGGCGTAAGGCTTTTATATAATACTGGCGTAGTTGATACAATTTTATTTTCCGCAGAATCAAACGATAAAGACATGTTTATCGCTAGCGCCAAGAAGCTTGTTGAGCTAGAAAGCTCCGGAGAGTTAGATGAACATATTAATAGCCTTGTATCTGAAGGCAAAAGCTATGCTTTCGCTAGGGCTGCTGCTTTAAAAAATTATCTTCCAGAGGAAATACTTTCATCTCCCAACAATATATTGGGGCTTGAGTACTGCAGATATATCTTTGCTAACAACCTTAATCTTGATATAAATATAATGAAGCGCCAGGGCAATAATTATAATGACTTAAGCCTCAGTGGCCAGCTAAGCTCCGCTTCTGCCATTCGTCAACACTACAAGATTCATCATGAGTATGATGCGGTAAGTGACGAGGCCAAGGCTATCTATGAGCAAAGCACCTTCGTTGATTCAAACGACATTTCTGCAATGCTTCATTATAAATTGCTTACTACTTCAGATTTTTCCAAATATCTAGACTGCACTAGCGACTTGTCAGATAGAATCAAAAATAATCTAAAGGATTATGTTTCCTTCGGTCAGTTCTGCGAGTTGCTTAAGACTAAAAATATGGAATACTCTAGGATAAGCCGCGTACTTTGCCATATTTTACTTGATATTACAGAGGAGGATTTTACCACCGCCAAGGACAATGGCTACATCACCTACCTGCGAATGCTTGGATTCAGTAAAAACGGAAGTCACATTTTATCCAAAATAAAAGAGAATGGCAAGTGTACCATTCTCACAAGTCCAGATGTAGATATAATCTATCCATCAGAAATATTATCAAGTGAAATTTATAACGCTATTATAATAGAAAAAACAGGCGCTTCTAACCCAAACGAGTTCACTCGCAAGTTTGACCTAGTAAACCTATAGCCTACTCATCGTCTGCTCTTTCACGTCTAAGCTCAAACCAGAAGGTTGCTCCATGTCCACTTACCGATGATACACCGTACTTGGCTCCATGGAGCTCTAAAATATTTTTAACAATAGCAAGACCAAGGCCAGTGCCTTGAATTGCTCGCTTGTGCACAGTTTTAGCCTTATAATATCTATCCCAAACGTAAGGGATATCCTCTTGGCTTACACCCTTTCCAGTGTCTATAACCTCAATTCTAACGCTATCATCCGACACCTTTTGTACAACAGTAACCTTTTTATCATCGCCAGTATAATTAATAGCGTTATTAACAAGATTGTAGATTACCTGATACATCTTTTGCTCATCGGCATATACTTCCACTTCATCGTCATAAACAAAATCAATAATGTATCCGTCAACCTCTCTAAGCTTGTTGTAGCGCTCGAGAACATGGCAAATGCTCTCAGTAATATTGTATTCCTCTGGATAAATTGTAATATTACCTGTCTTGATTTTGGAAATATCAAGCATATCGTTTACAAGACCAGATAGACGCTCTGTCTCCTCGATTATGACCTGGATGTTTTCAGGGGTATTCTCACCTGGAATATCTCGCATAACTTCAGAATATCCCTTAATCATGGTAAGCGGCGTCCTCAAATCATGGGAAACATTTGCAAGCAATTCCTTTTGGAAGCCATCAGCCTTACCCAGTTCTTGAGCTGTATGATTTAATGTATCCGACAACTCCGCCACCTCTCTATAATCATCTGATGTAAACTTAACAGAGTAATCACCCTTTGCCAATCGCTTGGCACCTTCATTAATACTGATAATAGAATGGGAAATATTTTTAGAAAAGAGGTAACCTAACAAAAAGGCTATAGCTACAATAATAATAGTTATAAGTTTAAGCTGAACCTTTAATGTACCCACAGTAGCATCTACGGGTGTAAGGACAGAATTAAGCATCAGCACTCGCTCCTGGCCATCAATCTCAATTATCCTTACATAGATTACAGACTCCGCTAAATCATTGCCTATATTTTGCTTAAATGCATCTTCGTCCTCATCAGGCAAAGTATATTGAATCTTACCTCTACTCTGATTATTGGCCTCTTCTTGAGCCTTCACTTCAGGATACTCCTCAATATTCTTTGGAGACATCCCTGAAATGAACAGATTTTCCTCTTCTTCATTGTTTTTTAATACGAAAAAGCTGTTTTTCTCACCATACTTTTGCATCTGCCCACCCTTGTAGTAGATAGGCGCTTCACCACCATTTGCAACAGCAATATCGTAGAAAAGTTCAAACATAAAATGTGGCATATTAGAAATTTGAGAAGAAGCAATATACTCAGCAATATACAAAGGGTGCCCCTCATTGTCAGTAACGAAAATACCCATTGTATTGCTGGCAGCAAGCTTATCAATCTCAGAAGAGCAATCATCACTAGTCCTAACAAGATGCTCAACCCTATCGAGCACTACCTCTGTCTCGCTTCGTTTAATAAGCTTATAGAAATCCTTCAGATAGATAATCTGAAAAAGCCATAGTACACCCAAAAGTACTATGGCAAAAACGAAGAATACTAAAAATGTTTTCCATTTAATGCTTAAGCTTTTGTTTCCCAAAGAAATCCTCCATAAACACTAAGCTTCAAACCTATATCCAACGCCTCTAAGAGTAACAAGTAACTTTCTATATTCACCAAGACTATTACGTAACAACTTGATGTGTGTGTCTAAGGTGCGATCATCTCCATAATAATCATATCCCCAGACTTCAGTAATAAGACGCTCCCTTTCAAGAGCAATATTCTTGTTACGAACAAGATAAAACAGCAATTCGTATTCCTTTGGTGACATGTCGATTCGCTTGCCGTCAATAGCAACCGTTCTAGCTGTAAAGTTAATCGTAAGCCCTTCATGTTTAAAAATGTCTGCCTCATCTGCCATAGACTGCCTTCTATTGGTTACAACCTTGACACGCATCATCAATTCCTTTGGGGAGAATGGCTTGACGACATAATCATCTACACCAGCCTCAAAACCATGTATACGATCATACTCCTCGCCTCGCGCTGAAAGCATAATGACGGGAATATCCTTTATCTTTTTAATCTCACTACAAGCAGAAAAACCATCAAGCTCAGGCATCATAACATCCATGATTACAACATCATAGTCGCAATCGGCCTTGACCTTGTTGATGGCGTCCATACCATCGCTGGCTTCATCCACCTCATAACCTTCAAACTCTCCATATTTTCTAATGATAGAGCGAATCTTTGCTTCATCATCAACAACCAATATTTTTTTCATACCGCCTCCAAATATAAAGCTAAAACAACAGGTGTATGACTACTTACTTAAAAAAGTCCTTTTGGCCTTGCGGATTGCAAATGAAAATACAAACCAAACAACTAAAAAAGCAATTAAAAAAGCAATATTAACAGCATAAGGAAACTCAATAACTTTAAAATCATTTAAAGCTCCCTGAATACCAAACAAAACGCAAAAACTACCGAAGATTCCCGATTTGGGCATAAGGTAAGTAGAAAGCCCCTCCATATCCTTGCACAATTGCTGCTCCTCAACAGTAATAAGCATTGTATCAACTGTGCGTGCCTTATAGTGTTTGAGAGCGGAATAAATAAGATAGAACCCCAAAACTCCTATAATCACATCAAAAATCTTCATAAAACCCATATCCATTTTTATATCCTCCGTATTGCTTAAAGTTCAATGATTATTATAACTTTTATCAGGGTTGTTTTCTATAAAAAAACTATTAAATCTTATTTAGGAAATCAGATATTTTTCTCAAAAAAATACTCGCTATCACTGGTCGGAAAATTAACGGTAAATTCCTGTATTATAAAGTGAAATATCTGTTAATTTGTTTGAATAATGGATATTGTTATTGTATTATTAGATTAAACAATGGGGAAGGGAGTGGCTTTATGGATATTACAAACAAGAAAATTTTGGTATGTGATGACTCGATATTAGCTCGCAAACAGTTGATGGACGCTGTCAACGAAATTGCTACGGGCGCAACTTTTATCGAAGGTAAAAATGGCGCTGAAGCAGTAGAATTCTACAAGAATGAAAATCCCGACATAGTTTTTATGGATATCGTAATGCCGGAAAAAGATGGCACGGAAGCCTTGGCTGAAATTCGTGAATACGATAATGAGGCAACTATTATAATTGTGTCTTCCGTTGGAACTCAGGAACAATTAAAAAAGGCAATTAAACTTGGCGCAAAAGATTTTATCCAAAAGCCTTTTGAGAAAAATCAGATAAAAGAAATTATTGAATCGCGCCTGGGGGGACAATAAATTATGTTTACACAATTCTTGGGAAATTACCTTCTTAGAAAAGGGATAGTAAATCAGGATCAGCTTTTTACAGCAATGTCCAAACTCTCCCAATCACATATTAAGCTTGGTACTATAGCAATCTCAGAAGGCCTAATGACCGCAAACGAGGTTGATGAGTGTCTATATGTTCAAACTCGCGAAAACAAAAGATTCGGCGAAATAGCTGTAGAGCGTGGCTACTTAACTGACGATCAGGTGAGTGTACTGCTCTCTCATCAGACACCGGATTATATGTTGCTTGGTCAAATCCTTGTAGATGATGGCATATTCAGCTATGAGGAATTGGAGCGAATTATATTTGACTACAAGAATGATTCTGAGCTCTACGACCTTAGCCTTGATATTGAAAATCAAGATGCTGTTCAGACCATTCTTTCAAAGTTCTTTCTCATTGCAGAAATGCAGGTCACAGAGCACAATATAATGTACTTAGAGCTGATGTTTAACAGCTTGATTAGATTTATTGGCGAGGACTTCACCCCTCTTTCTCCAATGGTTGTTGATGAATTTCCAATTACCTTTGGTGTTTCACAAGCAATTCTTGGTGATAGAGAGTTTATCTCTCACATCGATTGCGATAGAGAAACCGCCATAGCCTTCGCATCACGTTACGCAAAGGAAGATTTTACGGAATTCAACGAATATACCGTGGCCGCTCTTGAGGATTTCCTTAATCTTCACAACGGATTGTATATCGTTAATGTTTCAAATGATACATCAAAAGATATTGCGCTTGAACCACCAGTAGTCACCGAGGACGGCGTGCTCTGCGGTGCAGAAAAATGCATCGTATTTCCAGTGGCGTACCCATTTGGAACAGTTCATTTAATTACATGCTTCTAGCAACTTTAAAAAATATTAGCAAAAAAGGGTGTAACCTCATTTAGAAGTTGCACCCTTTAATTATGCTAAATATTTTATTAGATTCCGAGGAAACGCTTAACCTCAGCGCACATCTCAGGAACCTCAACTACAGTATCATGTCTGATAGCTGCAGAACGAATCTCCTCAATCGCATTTGGTACAGCAACCTTACCAAGCTCTGAAAGCTTATCAACAAGTACAAAGTCCTCTTCCTTCTCGTATGAAGAATCAATTGCACCCATTACCGCACGTGTGAACTTGAATGGGCTAGCTGTTGAAGCAATAACAGTAGTCTTGTCATCGCCTGTTGCAGCCTTATACTTGCCAAATACATTTGAAGCAACACCTGTATGTGTATCAATGATATAACCAGTATCCTCGTATAACTTCTTGATTGTCTGGCATGTCTCCTCTTCAGAAGCGTAGTTGCCATAGAATGAATCAAGCTTTGCCTTCATATCTGGTGTAATCTGGTACTTACCAGAAGCCTTAAGGCTTTCCATAAGCTCTGCATTCTTGGCAGCATCATCACCAGCAATGTGATAGATAAGTCTCTCAAGGTTACTTGAGATAAGGATATCCATTGAAGGTGAATTAGTGAGAATGAAGTCACGATTCTTGTCGTACTGACCTGTAGTGAAGAAATCGTAAAGGACCTTATTCTCATTAGATGCACAGATAAGCTTGTCAATTGGAAGGCCCATGTTCTTTGCATAGTATGCTGCAAGGATATTACCAAAGTTACCTGTTGGAACAACTACGTTGATTGTCTCACCAGCTGTAATCTTCTCCTCTTTAAGAAGTGTTGCATAAGCATATACATAGTAAGCAATCTGTGGAACAAGACGACCAATATTGATTGAGTTGGCAGATGAGAACTGGAATCCAGCTGCATCAAGCTCTGCAGCAAGCGCCTTGTCATTAAACATCTGCTTAACACCAGTCTGTGCCTGATCGAAGTTACCCTTGATACCAACAACATGTGTGTTGTCACCCTTTTGAGTAACCATCTGTCTCTCCTGAATTGCAGAAACACCATTCTTTGGGTAGAATACAACGATTCTTGTACCCTCTACGTCTGCGAAACCTGCAAGAGCAGCCTTGCCTGTGTCACCAGATGTAGCTGTAAGGATAACGATATCGTTCTTTATATTGTTCTTGCGAGCGGAAGTAATCATAAGATGTGGCAAAATTGAAAGTGCCATATCCTTAAACGCTATAGTCGCACCGTGGAAAAGCTCTAAATAGTATGCACCGTCTGCATATACAAGTGGAGCAATCTCCTCAGTATCAAACTTGCTATCGTAAGCGCTGTTAATGCAGTGCTTAAGCTCGTCCTCTGTAAAATCAGAAAGGAAAAGCTTTAATACTTCGTAGGCAACCTGCTGGTAGCTCATACCTGCAAGCTTATCTAAAGAAACATCAAGTGCAGGAATAGATGTTGGTACAAATAAACCGCCATCATCTGCTAATCCCTTTAAAATAGCCTGAGAAGCTGTAATTTGATTCTTTTTCAAATCTCTAGTACTAACGTAATTTACTGACATGATTCTTCCTCGCTTTATCTATATTTCCTAATAATATCGACTCTCACTAGCTCCCTACAAAACAAGCCTATAAGAAAGTCATAAATACTTTAGCACAGTAAAATCCTAAAATCTAGTAGAATTTCAGCCATTAATATGCGAGGTTTTAGGCAAAGTGTTTACTTTATTAGTTGCTTTCTTTAAATAATAAGCCTCCATACTTGGGGTAATATTCATATTTGATCTAATATTATAAGGTGAATTAGAATAATTTTTTTCTCTTTTATTTGAAATAACATTATTATTATTATTTAATACAACTTTTTTCAATTGCTTATTATTCGGATGGTCGCCTAAATTATTATCAACTATATTCAAGTGACCATAAATATTCGCGTTGCTATTCTTATTTTTTTGAGATTCAAAATCCGAATTAACTTTTTCATAATTATCAATTATAGAAACGAACTTCTTCATATCAATTAGTTCATTATTTTTAAATTTAGAATCGATTTCGTCCAATTCACTGTATTTGAATTCTAACTCCCCTGTAAAACCATAATAAGCCTCACACCGTGACTCATACAAATCTTCAATGAACGAACAATCTTGTTGTTCTTTAATAATTTCCTTATTAATTTCTTTTTTTAACTTCAAAATATTCTTTTTTTGGGTTTTGATTTTTTCTTTCATATTTTCTTTAAAAAAATCAATCGCCTTTTCAATTTCTGTTGATTTATAATCTAATATGTTATTTGCCTTTTCTTCACACAATTTATAGTTTGATGTCTTTATAATTTTATTTTTTAATTTCTCGCAAGATTTCAAATATTTTTCAATATTTTTTTCGCATTCATTTTCTTTTCCTTTATTATTTTCGTGCAACAAATATAAACTTTGATTTTTATATTGGTGGGTTTTTTTTATGCAATCCTCCAATGCTTTATATTTTGTTATTCTATCACTCAATATTCCACAAGTTCCATTCTTTATTTTTTCAAATTTATTAAAATATTCTGTTTGTTTTTCTTCTTTCAGCTCTCCTTTATTTAAATCATTGTAAATTATTTTGCATAATGTCAATTGTTGTTCAATATAAGCATTAAATTCCTTATATATATTTCCCGCGTTCATCTCGGGGTTAGTTTCTTTTATATACTTTATAAAATCCAAAATATCATTATATTTTTGTGCATTTTCTATAAGAGCATCTTTCAGTTTAGAATATTTCTTATCATTTAATAATCTCACATTACTATTATTTGTATCTAATAATAACCCAAAAAATTCTCTATACTTTTTAGAATTTTTTTGCAATTTCCTAAGCTCCATATGCTTACCAAAGTACAAACCTGCCATTCATTACCTCCATATTTTTTTCTTAACTTTTTTCAACAACTTCTTTTAACAAAAAAAGACAATACAAATCAATGTACCGTCGTCCAAATCTTCACAACATGTCTCATTAATTTTTAGGTTATATCAAAAACCCTTTCTATGTTTTATCTTCCTACATTTATAATTCAAAAAAAAAAATTTGTTTTTTTCCATTTTGGCCAAATTATTTTAAAATAATTCGTACTCTGCAAAAATAATCATTTTATCTAAATATTTTTAGCCATTTACAATACGGGACAAAATTGGTAAACTGTTACTTGTTGTTAAAATTTTAAATAGAATAAAGGAGAATTATGCTATGAAAAAGAAATTAGCTATCATGCTAGCAAGTATTACTGTAATTGCAACTATCTTTATTGGATGTGGAAAGGGTAAGGATATATCCGGCCATTATGTGGCAACAATTGCAGCAAAGGACGTTATGGCACAAGCAGACCTCGATGAAGTAAATAAAAGTGGACTTGATATAAGTGATATTTCATTTGATACCACTTTAGATTTCACAGAGGACAATAAGTTTACCCTGGCTTTTGATAGTACATCTTTTAAAGATGGATTTAACAAGATGCTCAATGACAATATAGATACAATACTTGATAATGCATTTACTTCTCAGGGAATGTCACGAGCTGATGTCACCGACGAGGTGGCTCAGCAAATTGGATATGCCGATGCTAATGCACTTTTTGAGGATTCAAAGAAGCAAATTCAAGATGGATTAAATCAGGTTGCCGAAGGACTAGATAAAGAGTTTGATGCACAAAAATGTGGTGGCTCTTATACGGTTAAAGGTGATAGTGTAATTTTTGTTTTAACCGATGGTCAGGACGGTTTAGGATTTGATAAAGCTACAATCAAGGACGATGACACTATAGAGCTAAATTGTGAAATCGAAGAGGGAAAATCGACAGTACTTACATTTAAGAAGCAAAAATAAAATAGTTAACATCTAAGAAGCAAAAATAAAATAGTTAACATCTAAGAAGCGGCGGTGCTAATCAGCATCGCCGTATATGTTATATACTATTTTGAAATGGCAAATTACTAGAAAGGGAAATAATGTTAAAGAGAATAATTGTAACAACCTTAACCATCTTTTGCATTTTTGCACTTATGGGCTGTACTTCAAAAGGATCTACAGCTGATAAGAAAAAGGCTTCCGATTCCTCTCCTGCACCACAGCCTAGACAGCTATCATCTGAAACATACTATATGCTAAGCTACGATGCAACCGAGGATGAGATTTACGAGAATGCTGATACAGAATTTCCATCAATGTATTTAGTTGATGAAAATGGAAATAAGAAAAGTGATTTTACTAGAGACCTAAAAGAATTTTTAAAAGAAAAGGATATTAAAGCCGAGCTGAATACTTATGTGCAATACTATGAACCAACAACAAATATTTTTTACGCTTATTTATGGACTAAGGATGCTAAAGGCGATGGATTGTATGCAATAGATATAAATTCTAAAAAGCTTAAACAGATAATATCAGGTGATGACTTTGATACTGTTAAATATATTGATTATTACAAGGATAAACTATACATTGGCGTCTATAATTATGATAAACCATGTAATGAATTCGTTTTTACGGTATCAGACGATTTTACTTTTACACGTATTAAAAATGAAAATAATATAATAAAAAATGAAAACTACTTCCCTATTCCAAATACCTTTAAAAACTGCATTAAGATACAACAATTCTCTACGCAAAGAGCATTTGACGAATTGGGTTATGTTGTATTACAAAGTAAAAATAGTGATAATGAAGAATCACTTATACAAATCTTTCCTGATAACTCCAGAAAAAAAATCGACTCTATCAATATAATAGACGATAATATTTTATATTATGATAAAGAAAAAATAGTCTATTCTAAATTAAATTCAACTGGTGATGAGAGTTTTCTTGATATATATAAGCTGGATATGAAAACTAATAAAACAAAGAAAATCCTTACTACGGATTATGATAGTGTGGTTGAAGTATCCAATAACAAAATGTATTACATCGATGGATTTTCATTATATGAATTTAATTTTGAAGATGATGAGACAAAACTAGTTTTCTCCAACGAAAAAAAGCCGGGTGTAAATATAGAACTAACCCAATGCTATCAAATACAAAATGATAAGATTTTCGTATGCTTTTTGAACGGCGCAGACATCAAGTTTCACAGAATCGATAATGCTGGTGAGCAGGCAGAGCTTGTTGATATCGACTGCCCTATTGGAGAAGTCAGCAATTACAAATATGGCACTGTTTTGCCAGGTCATTCTGAAACCAAGTGTCCATTCTGCAATACTATTATTTCAACATACGACTATGAACTATTCCAGCTAAGTGATGAACATTCTAAATATGCTTCTAAAATAAATCGTTCATTAAAAGGAAAAATGGATGACTTCCTCAATAAAAAATTTGAGATTGAGGATGAAAGCAGATGCGAACTTCACAATGAGGAATATTTTATTAATGCATATGAAGAAATGAAATTGAAAGGCGTTGAAATACTAAACGATAAATTCCTGACTGTGACAATGAATGAATACTACTACGGTGGTGGCCCTCACGGCACCTATTACACCGAACAATACATTTATGATTTAGAGACAGGCGAAGAATTATCAATGAAAAACTTTTTCTCTGGATCAGAAGACGAATTCAAGGTATTGATTGCAGAAAACGCTAAGGAAAACTATGTAAATAACAACGAGGACTACAGCTTTACATCTGAAGACGATGCATACAACGCAGTCAAAAACGGTGCTTCTATTGATTCAACCTATATATATTACGCTAAAGACCATTTTACTTATTGCTTTGGAATATATGAATTGGGAGCCTATTGCGAAGGTGAATATCGCATAGATGTACCATATGAAGAGTTAAACGGAAATACGAAGTTAACTAGGGTGAAGTAAATGGGATTATAAAACGGCGGTACGTAGTGTACCGCCGCTTTAAATATATTATTTTTAAGTAAAACTAATGTTCTTGAACTCTTTTAGAATTTTTGTTTACCCTTTTTTCTGGCTTTGTTAACCTCGTGCTACTAGAACTTGGTTCATCATATATATCATTCATTATTTTTGCACCAGTCTCTAAATCTTTTGGAGGTGAGTTCTTATCAAATGCTAAGCTCTTTGTGCCAGCAAAGCTTACTCCTTTTTTCGAGTCTACTTTTTTATTATCATTAATTTTGAGATTAGATTTTTGGGGTTCATTATGAATATTTTCTAATTCAACATCTGTCAAAGAATCATATTCCGTGAGGGTGTTTATATTTTCATTTATATAATTCAATGAATCTCTTTCATTATTTATATCCGTTTTATAATTTATAAAGTAATCAAACGATTCATCATTAATATCATACACCTTAGCAATATTCCCAAGATCTATTTTAACATCTACATATTCTTTCCTTTTATTTTTACTTTCAGCTTGAAGTCTTTCCATATAATTTATAACTTTATTGACTGCTGATATTTCTTTTTTCGATAATTCACCCCTAGATTTTAAGCTATTAGCCATCTCTATATATAATCCGGCATTATTTTCAATATTATTACATCTAGTAATAGCTTCGGTCAAATTATCATATGAATATATTATTGCATTTGCTCTATTGTAAATTGCATCGATTTGTTTATTAACATAATTGTTATAACCCGCCCAATTATTGGTCTTATAAACACTATTTAAAGCATCACTTAAACTTGTAGCTGATTTATTTACTAATTCTTCTAAATTTTTCCTTGTTAATCTATCCTCTGGCTCATCACGAAATAGTTGTTTAGGGAATTTTTTTGTTGCCTTACTATATTTGCTATCAATATTTTTTTTACTATCAAAAGCTCCACGTATTGCATAATCAGTTACAGCATAGTCATTATAAATTTGCGAAAGATTTTTCATATACAAAGAATTTAAATCTTTTTTAATGGATTTATATTCTTCTTTTAAACTATGTAATATTTCTCTACGCTCTTTTTTGCCATTTTTCGTTAATAATCTATTATTATTATTCCATTCTTCAAGTTCATCTATCTTAGAAAGCTTATTATTACAATCATCTAATTCATATAGAATAACAATTCTATCATCAAATTGCCCTTCTTGCTCTAAAGTTCTATTTTTAGACTTTGCCATTAATTCCCTATATGCTTTATAATCGTAATATTCAACTTTTGATAAATGTTCTATTTCATTTTCAATATCTATTTCTGATTCACCACTTGTTTTAACTGAAATATTTTCATAGTAATTATCAGTATCATAATAATCTGGAAGCATCCCCTGACTATAATCAAATTCATTAGACCTTTCATAATAATAATCTGGATACATGCTCCGCCTAATATCGAATCCATTATTGTTATTTGTAGAGTTTTCATTTCTATTAATTGCCATTTTTGTCCTCCTTAAGCTAGTGTAAAATAATTAATATATATTTATACCCCCCACTAACAAATTATTAAATTGAATTAGCTCTTCCAAAATTATTATTAATCTGTCCCTTATAATCTTCTAATTTATAAGGTTCAGAAACAATAGTGCTCTTTTTTTCAAAAAATGAATCCTGTGCATTAATACTTTTATATAAATTTATGTCTGGATTGATTGTATAATAAGGCTCTTTATTATGTCCTTTATTATGTCCTTTATTTAGTACATCTGTCATCATAGTAATATCATTTACACCTTCTCCAATCGGAAATGATTTTATAGATTCAAAACTCGATGATGTTTTCTTAAATTCATTTTTTAAATTAACTATATCTTTATATTTATAGTTAGGATTTTCATTTAATTTTGCAGATAATAATTTTTGGCGTGCTATATTTGCTCTATCTAATATTTCACTTAGCCTTGCTTCATTATAAATATTTCTATTTTCATAATTTGCAGATATAGCTTCTTCCGGAGAATTTCTCCACATATTAATATAATTTTCATATGGTCTTTCCGCTGATTCTAAATCCTGCATCCATTGTGGCATGTTTTCTCTACTTACATTATTATTTTCTACATTATTCTTTTTAATTTTATGTAGCATTTTATTAAACAATTCTTTAATCTTCATAATTTTATCCTCTCTTTCATTTTTTATTCCATTAATATCCAACAACGCTGTCCTTATATAATTCAAAAAAAAATTATTATTTTTTCCATTTTCATTAAAAAACTTAAAAAAATTTATAACGAACCTCTCCTCCACCTATCAACATAAACAACAATGCCCATCATCTTTACCATAAGTAAAGCTGACAGGCATTTGATTAAAACAACCTATTATTATTTAAATTTTCCAAAGAGCTTTTTGGCTCTGTTATACGAGAAGTTAAATCCTCTTACAGTATCGTATCTCTTGCTTATATAGCCCCATTTATTTTCCATGTTAAGCTGGAATTGATGAAGTAGCTTCTCGTTTCCAATCAATGCTGGCGCGGCATCTGTTGATAGGTTCTCCACAATATAATTGTCTACATCCTTGTAGTCGTCTACCTTGCCATCGGCCACAGCTTGTAAATCATACTTAGCAATCTGATAATCTGGATTTGCAAATACGAATCCAATGTATGCAACTGTTACCGCTACCATGCAGGCTTTAAAGATTGGAAAGTTCCTATTGATTACAGAAACCAACAAGAATGCCAACCACAAGCAAAGCACTGCCAAGAACCAAAGAACAAATAGTCTTAAGAATGTAAGCTGGTAAACTCTAATATACATAACCATTCTCATTGCTGATGATGCAATCATAATGTATGTGCACCCACCGATAATCAAAAGTATCGCCGAAAGTGCCTTTGACCTTTTAAATAATCGAGTACAAATTGACACCATCGCTACATTTAAAATACAAACAGCAAGGAGCTGATAAAATCCCTCGTGCGCGTACTGGGCGTATGAAATGCCCTTTGGCAATCCCATGGAACCTGTAAACAGATACAATACCTGAATCAAGGAGAACACAACATACACTGAACCAATAATAGCTGTAAAGGTAATTGCAATAACAGGATTCACATGCCCCTCTTGCTTTGTTGCAACTTTTACATCGCCTTTATCCAATACATAGG
>JAEEGJ010017863.1_pt1 | contig 15943 bp, 13 predicted proteins | sample 8958761 | NCBI WGS metagenome assembly JAEEGJ01 (sample SAMN16246546, study PRJNA631951) | gut metagenome | biome: gut microbiome; feature: rumen; material: RS-attached | host: Bos | place: Iran: Karaj | collected 2018-10
CCGCTACTCTCGGTTCATATGAAGAACTCGACAACTACAAAGACTGGATTGAAGATGACGAGCCTTGTCTTTTCGACATTCAGTTGCCTGAGGCATCTTTCCTTACGCCGAAGATCAAGTTTGAGACAGGCAAGATGAGACCTGAACTGGATAGCGGTATAATTGATGAAGTAGTTAGTATATTGAAAACAAAAACCTGTTCAACATCAAGAAAATGAGGAAAACATGACAGACCATCCGTTCGTTACAATAATTATTCCATTTTATAACACACCTGAAAAAGAATTTAGAAGATGTATTGATAGTTTAATCAATCAGACCTGTGGTGACTTTGAAGCTATCGTTATAAATGATGGCAGCGAAGAAAAATACAATGAAGTTTTGAATAATGTTGTTAGTTTAGATTCAAGAGTGCGCTTGATAAACAAGGGTAATGAAGGATCTGCTGTTGCCCGTAATCTTGGTATTTCTGAAGCAAAAGGCGAGTACATTATGTTTTTTGATTCAGATGACGCTCTTACTGACTATTGTCTGGAAGAGGCTATAGATGCAGTAAATAAGTACAATGCCGATTTAGTAATAGGTGGTGTACAAAGAGTTACAGAAGATGATATCGATTCATTAAAACCGGCAAAACAAACAAACACAGACATAATCAAAGTCGGTCCTGATGAGAGCAGGGATAAATTAATGGCTCATATGATCGGATATACGAATGATATGTTCAAAATTAAAAACGGATATATAGGTGATGGCCCTGTTGCCAGAGTCGTAAGAAGATCAATTGCATCGGAGTCGCTTTTTTCAAGAGAGTCTATGTGGAGTGATGATACGATCTGGAATACCAAGATGCTGAAAAAATGTGAGAATACAGTAATAGTTGATGATCTTTGGTATAAGTATTTGATCTTTCCAGCCTCCAAGACCAGAAGATTCAGACCTAATTGCCCGAATGAATTTGATTTCAGAACAAAACAGGAATTGGATCTGTTTAAAGAACTTTGGCCGAACTGTATGGAGGGCATATATGTTCGGGTGTTTAATGATATCTTCCTGTTTTGCAGAACATTTTTATTCCATCCCAATAATCCATTGTCATGGAAAGAGAAATACGGGAAGTATAAAGCTTGTATACATGGAGAAGCTTATAGAGAAGCTTTAAGAGAAGTTGATTTTAAGAAAGATAAGCGTTTTGTGAACCGAACCGTCAAGGGACTGTTGAGATTCACGGCTTATCATGGTCCTAACATTGTCTCATACTGGATATTGAAGGCGTTCTATAATTTGAAAAAGAATGCTTTGTGAGAATACGAATTGATCATGAGAGTACTGATTATTGGTAATGCTGATTCTATATGGATCAAATCACTGGTGGAAAAGACACATCTTGCTTATGGTGATGAGGTCTATATTCTTTCACCCAAAAATTCCGTCTATCATGATTATTATTCCGCAAATCTTGTGAATGTTTATATAATCAAGAAGATTAAAAGCCCGTTGTTCTTAATTAATTATTTCAAGAATCTGAGTTTTATATCCAAAAGATACGATATAGTTGCTGTTCAATATACTGAAAAATGGAATGCATTTTGGGGTAGAACTGCAAGTTGGTTTAACAATAGATTAATCATTTCTTTTTGGGGGAGTGATCTGCTCAGGCTTAATATTCCTGACAAGAATACACTTCGTGCCATTAAACGATCTTCAGCGGTGACATTAACTACAGATGATATGGTTAAAAAATACATTGAATTATATGGTGAACAGTATTCAAATAAGATCAGAATGACTAAGTTTGGATCAAATGGTTTAGATTTTCTGAATAATCATATTGATCAGAATGAAGTTGCTGAAAAGTTTGGAATTGATACAAGTAAAGTGGTTATATCTATCGGATATAACAAAATGAAAGAACAACAGCATTTAGCTGTTCTGAATGTTATTAACTCTCTTCCTGAATCATTAAGAAGCAATATACATTTGATATTAAGATTAACCTACGGATCAGGCGACAGCAGTTATGTCAGACAGATCAAAGATCTGGTTGAATCAAGTAAATGTTCGAACACAATATTTGAAGAATACCTTTCTGACATTGATGTTGCAGGGATTACTCAGCTTACTGATGTTTTCATTCATGCCCAGACTACGGATGCCAGATCCGCTTCGATGTCTGAACATTTATATTCTAAATGCTTGGTAATTAATCCTTCGTGGATCAATTATCCTGATTTTGAAGGAAAGGTGTTTTATCTTACATTCAAAGATTTCGATGATCTTAAATCCGTGCTTCTTGACAATCTGTGTAAAAAAGAACAGAGCCGGTATATTGATAAGCTTTCTGAAAATACGAAAGCGGTATCAGATTTGTGTTCATGGGACTCGTTGGCTCCGTTATGGAGAAAAATATATGAAGAAAAATAGAATGTGATTTTTCGCTTATGAACTGAAGATTTATCTGGTTTAAAGGAGGTTAAAGGATATGAATAACAGCATAATAATTTCAAATGATATTTCTTTGCTTGATGCTTTAGGGATAATGGATAAGAATAACCGCAAATTGCTGGTAGTTTGTGATAATGAAAAGTTTTTAGGCGTAGTCAGTATAGGTGATATTCAAAGAGCTATCCTGAAAAAACAAGATCTTTCGCTTCCTGTTTCATCTATTATCAGAAAAAAAGTAACGTATGCATTGGTTACTGATGATGTTAACCACGTTAAAGAACGGATGAAGGAAAACAGGATCGAATCGATGCCTATTATTGATAACGAAGGCAGATTACATGACATAATCGAATGGGAAGATCTGTTTTTATCAGAAGATAATAAGAAAACTGAAGATTTAGGCCTTCCTGTTGTAATTATGGCGGGAGGAAAGGGAACAAGGCTTCTTCCATTGACAAATGTTATTCCCAAACCGCTTATTCCGATCTCTGATAAGACGATAATAGAAGAGATCATGTCTAAATTCGTTGCTTCCGGATGTGATCGCTTTTATATTTCCGTCAATTATATGATGGAAACCATTAAGGATTATTTTAATAAAAAGAAAGAATGGAATGTTGAATTCATTCAAGAGAAGATGCCTCTCGGTACCGGAGGCTCTTTATATCTGTTAAAGAATATAATCAACAGTACTTTTTTCGTAACAAATTGTGATACTTTAGTGGATATTGATTTGAATGCTTTGCTGGACTATCACAGGAGCAGCGGTAATATTATTACTACAGTTGCTGCTTTGAAAACAATTAAGATTCCTTATGGCACATTGGAAACAAAGGTCAATGGTGTTGTTGATAAGGTTACTGAAAAACCAAATCTGCTTCTTCAGATAAATTCAGGCTTTTATGTATTAGAGCCTGAAGTATTGAATTATATAGAAGATGAAGTTTTTTTGAATCTTCCTGAATTGATCCAGCGTCTAATAGATGATGGTCATAAAGTCGGTGCATTTCCGGTGCCGGAAGGTTCCTGGATAGATATGGGTAATTGGGATGAGTATCTGCGTTTAGTGAATATTTATTCCGGTAATAAGCCGACAGAATAATATAACAGGGGATTATATATGAAGACAGAATACAAAAATGTTGGGATTGAAGCTTTAAGATTTATTTCAATGCTGATGATTCTGATCCTGCATTATTTTAATCAGGGAAATGTTTTGAAGCTTACTTATTCTAATATGTCTTCTTTTCCGTTGATTTGGATAATAGAAGGTGTCTGTCTTATATCCGTTAATATCTATATGCTTATCAGCGGTTATTTTCTATCTGATAAGAAATATAGTTGGAGAAGATTGCTTTCTTTCTATGTAACAGTATTCTTTTACTCTGTTACATTAACTGCAGGGCTTCTTGTTTTCCATAAAACAACTCTTGATATAAAAAATATTCTGTCTGTATTTCCTATAGTCGGGAGCCGCAGTAACTGGTTTGTTTCTGTATATTTTGCAGTGTTGTTAATCAGTCCGATTCTGAATCTGATTATTAATTCAATCGATCAAACGCTTTATAAGAGAATGCTAATCGTTTTATTTGTTCTGTTCAGTGTAATTCCGACTTTTTTCTTTTGGATCGATCAATTTGATCTTAATGATGGATATTCAATTCTTTGGTATAGTTATTTATATTTGTTGGCAGCTTATATCAAAAGATATGGTGTTAAAGTTAGAATGAGAACTTTAATATTCATGTTCTGTACTATTTTCATTTTGCCAATTTCAAAGATTTTTATAATGCTGAAATTGTCAACTACTCCTTTGGGAATAGCTAATAATATGTTCTATGCATATAATGCCTTCCCAGTATTCTTAGCAGCTTTATCAGTTTTCCTTTTTGTCATTAGAAAAAAAGAACGTATAGAAAACAAATGGTATGACAAGATTTTTCTTTATTTGGGCAAGGTGTCCTTTGGAGTTTTCTTTATTCACAGTTTTGTATTGCTTAGAACCAAATTGTGGGTTTTCCTTGGAAGTGAAAAATATATAGGTTCTCCATTGCAGTTATTACATGGCTTAGTTTCCATCTTAATTGTTTATGCTGTTTGCAGCGTAGTTGATACATGCAAATCTTTGATATTTAAATATTGTGGAATTGATTCATTAATTAAGAAATTTAGTAGTAAATTGGATGAGAGATTTTCTCTTTGAGATTTGTTGAGGAGATAGATATATGAACAGACTTGTATTAATTGGAGGCGGTGGTCACTGTAAGTCTGTATTGGATACAGTACTAAGAATGGGGATTTATAGCGATATTGTAATTACTGATCCAGATATTAAAATAGGTACACTTATTTTAGGCATTAGAGTCGTTGGTGATGATTCAATATTATCTGAATTATACAAAAATGGTTATACAGACGCGTTTGTAACAGTTGGAGCGTTAACAAATCCGGGTTTAAGACGGATAATTAGTTCAAAAGCACAAGAAATAGGTTTTAATTTTCCTGTTATTGTTGATCCGTCTGCAGTAGTTTCAGATAGTGCGAAAATCGGTGAGGGAACATTTATAGGTAAAAATGCAATTGTTAATGCAGATGTTTCAATTGGGAATCATTGCATAATAAATTCTGGAGCCATCATTGAACATGAATGTAAAATTGATTCTTATTCGCATGTTTCTGTTGGTGCTATTTTATGCGGTAATGTAAAAATTGGAAGTGATTGCCTTGTTGGCGCAGGATGTAATGTAAAACAAGGTGTTAGCATAGGTAATAATTCTATAGTTGGGATTGGAAGTACAGTGCTGAATAATATAGAAGACAATAATACCGTTTATGGACTAATTAAATAAGGAAATATTTAATTTATTATATTATAATATTAACTTATGAATATTTCGTCTGAGTCAATAAAAAGCCAAATTGTCAAACTCAAGAAACAAGGGTTTGGTGATATTTTTTTTAGTTCTGTTTTTTCTGAATTTATCAGCTTTATAGTATTTGTATTTATTGTTCGTTCATTTCCTAAAGTTGACTATGGTAATTATGGAATTGCTTATAATATCTATGGTTATATAAATGTATTTATAGGTCTTGGATTATGCAATGGTATATTGCAATATTGTTCAGAAGTTAGATCTGATGAACAAAAGAAAGCGATATATTTATTCGCTTCAAGACTTGGAACTGCATTTAGTGTTGTTTTGTTGTTAATAATGCCAGTAATGTCTTTGATTTTTCTTGACGGAGATCCAAGATATTATTTTCTGATAATGTCTGGTTGGCCTGTAGCTGTATTTCTTTCCAATTTTAATTTGATTAGATTACGTATTATCAGAGATAATCGACATTTCATGATATCAAATGTTGTTTCTTCATTTGTATTTATTATTGCAGTTATTCCATTGACTAAATTATTAGGTATATCAGGATACATTTTTGCTTTTTATCTGAAATATATATCTACATATATTCTTGCACGTATATTTGTTCCTAGTATTTCTAAGAAGGAAATATCTGAAAAACTCAGCAAATCATTCAAGTTTGAGATTATAAAATATTCTTTGGTTTGTTGTATTACTAATTTTGTCTCACAAATATTAATGCTTGTTGATGTTACATGTATCAATATCTTCCTAGATGATCCAACTATAGTTGCTTCTTATAAAGCAGCTACACAGATTCCGGTAGCTTTGTTGTTTATTCCATCAAGCGTTATAACATTTATATTTCCATATTTAGCTGAGAATAATACAAATCACAAATGGTTGAAGAAGACAAGTAAGAAATTAATTCTGGGAGTCTTTTGCCTAAATCTTGTAGTTGCAGTTATGGTCATTATATTATCTCCTCTTATTGTAAGAGTGCTTTGGGGTGAGAAATATGATGATGCAGCACCCATTCTTCGTATTCTTGCTTTTAACTTTCTAATTACTGGTAGTTTTAATACTGTTTTTGGAAATATCATGGTTGCTATTAAAAAAGTAAATATTAATTTGATAAAGACTGCAATTTGCAGTTCACTAAATATAGTTTTGAATATTTTATTGATTAAAAGGTTTGGTTCATTCGGAGCAGCATATGCAACAGTAATTGTATCTTTCTGTTCTTCTATATTTGCTGTTTCTTACTTTATATATTGGATAAGAAGACAGGAGAAAAATGATTTAAGAAAGGAAGAAGCTAATGTTTGATCTTTCTCAGTTTATCAACTCTTATGTAACAAAAAGGCCAAACTCTATGTTTTCACAGGATATAGAGCGTAATAAAGAACGATTATGTGATTTAATCTGTGGAAAGAGTTTTTTGGTTATTGGTGGTGCTGGTTCAATAGGTTCATCATTTGTTCGTGCTGTTTTACCATTTAAACCTTCTGAATTGGTTGTTGTAGATACAAATGAGAATGCTCTTACTGAATTAACAAGGTCATTAAGATCCGATAGCATACTATCTAAGTGTGTTCCTGATAAATATCTTTCTTATCCGATGGATTATAGTTCCATTGCGTTTAAGAGGATGTTTTCGCATCATAAGCGTTCAAATAATCTAATTGGATTTGATATCGTTGCTAATTTTTCTGCACATAAACATGTTAGATCGGAAAAGGACATATACAGTATTGAAGCTTTGCTTCGCAATAATGTTATAAATGCTAAGAGTTTCCTGGATTTGCTTGAAACTTATCCACCTGAAACGTATTTTTGTGTTTCCACTGATAAGGCTGCAAATCCTGTAAATGTTATGGGAGCAAGTAAAAGAATAATGGAAGACCTGATTTTTTCCTATTCTTCTTCTTTTTCTGTTAAGACTGCACGTTTTGCAAATGTTGCTTTCAGTAACGGAAGTCTTCCGGCAGGTTTTTTAGAGCGAATTAATAGAAAGCAACCGATTTCTGCTCCCTCTGATGTAAAACGATACTTTGTTTCTCCTGAAGAATCTGGTCAAATATGCATGTTGGCTGCGATCCTCGGTGAAAATAGGAATATTTTTTTCCCTAAACTTGAAGAAGCTCAAATGACTTCTTTTGATAAAATCGCAGAAGACCTTTTATCTGTAATGGGATATAAGATTGAATATTGTAATTCTGATGCAGAAGCTATAGAGAAGGCTTCTTGTTGGCATGATAATCAACCATATCCTGTTCATTTTTCAGTTTCTGATACAAGTGGTGAAAAAGCATATGAAGAATTTTATGTTGATGGGGAAGAATTAGATACAGAAAGCTTTGGTTCGCTTGGAATTATCGTTGATAAACCTATTCCTGATAGGAGTAAGGTTTCCGAATTAATTAATTCGTTAAGTGATGAGTTTGAATCTGATACATGTTCCAAAGAAGAGATAGTCAGACTTATATCTGACTATCTGCCTAGTTTTAAGCACATTGAAACTCAAAAGAGTTTGGATGAAAAAATGTAAGAATAGATTGAAGGTGAAAGAATGATACCCTTAGCAGTACCTAATCTAACTGGAAATGAGAAAAAATATTTAGACAATTGCATTGATACAACATTTGTATCATCGGTTGGAAAATATGTTACAGAGTTTGAGCGAATTGTTGCTGAAAAAACTGGTTCAGTTGATGCAGTAGCTACTTCATCTGGAACAACAGGAATCCATGCTGCACTTACAGCTATTGGAGTTGCATATGGTGATTTAGTTATTATTCCTTCTTTTACATTTATTGCGTCTGCAAATGCTGTCAAGCATTGTGGAGCTTCCCCCTGGTTAATGGATATCAGCAATTCAGATTGGTGTTTGGATCCAGAAGTGGTTAGATCTGAATTATCAACTAATTGTTCATGGGGTCCTGATAACAAGCTTTATCATAATGATAGTGGAAAAAGAGTTGCTGCTCTTATGCCAGTTTACACACTTGGCAACATTCCTGATATGTCAGAGTTCCGTAAAATTGCGGATGAGTATCATTTGCCTTTAATTGCAGACGCAGCTTGTGCAATCGGTGCAGAAAGAGATGGTAAAAAGATTGGTGAACTCGCAGATCTTAGTATTCTTTCTTTCAATGGAAATAAAACTATAACCTGTGGTGGCGGCGGTGCTGTCGTTGGAAATAATAAGGAACTGCTTGATAGAGTGCGACATCTTACGACTACTGCTAGAGTTTGGCCTGATTATGATTTCGACGAGGTAGGATTTAACTATCGTATGACTAATATTCAGGCTGCAGTTGGAGTTGCTCAGATGGAGCGTTTAGACAATTTTATAGCAACCAAAAGAATGGTTCGCTCTTATTATTCTGAACATTTAAATAACTTAATAAAGGAAAATATTTCGTTTTTCCCGACAACAAATGGTTCGTCTTGTTGGTTTTCTGGTATTGTTTTGCCTGAGGGAACTAAACTTAGCATAGCTAAAGATATTTGTTCCAAAATGAAAGAAAATTCTATTGAAACACGTTCTTTTTGGAAACCGGTACATCTTCAAGTACCATACCATGATTGTCCAACGGGTGATTTGAAAGTTTCTGAAAGCCTTTGGGAGCGAATAATTACATTGCCTTGTAGTACAAATATTACAAAAGATGATCTTGATTGTGTTATCAAGACATTGTTATCGGTTCTTTAACTGTGTTCTTTTGCGTAATATCCTGAGAAATAATTAGCAGGAAAGTTTTATGAAGATTCTTGTCAGCGGTGTTAATGGTCAACTCGGTCATGATGTTGTAAAAAACGCTATTGTTAGAGGACATGATGTAATTGGTTCTGATATTCAGCCTGTTTATTCTGGTGTAGCTGATGGAAGTGCGGTTACTTCTGTATCTTATGTTCAACTTGATATTACTGACAGAGATGCCGTATTGTCAGTTGTCAAAGAGATTAGACCGGATGCGATAATACATTGTGCAGCCTGGACTGCTGTAGATGCTGCTGAAGATCAATCAAATTGTGAAAGGGTTGACAGAATTAATCATCTTGGGACTCAGTATATTGCTGAAGCAGCTAAATCAATTGATTGTAAGATGCTTTATCTTTCTACTGACTATGTTTTTGATGGCCAAGGAGATAGACCTTGGAGACCCGATGATAAGTGTTATGCTCCTTTAAATGTTTATGGACAAAGTAAATTAGATGGTGAATTAGCGGTTTCATCTATTCTTGATAAGTATTTCATTGTCCGTATCGCTTGGGTGTTTGGTCTTAATGGTAATAATTTTATCAAGACAATGATAAATGCTGGGAAGACTCACGATACTGTCAGAGTAGTTAATGATCAGATAGGCACACCTACTTATACGTTTGACCTTGCCCGTCTTCTTGTTGACATGATTGAATCAGATAAATACGGTTATTATCATGCTACAAATGAGGGTGGATATATTTCGTGGTATGATTTCTGTGTAGAGTTTTATAAACAATACGGACTAAATACAAAGGTTATACCTGTTTCTACTGAAGAATACGGTCTTTCTAAAGCTGCAAGACCTCATAACAGCAGATTAGATAAGAGCAAACTTGTTGAGGCAGGTTTTATACCATTACCTGACTGGAAGGATGCAGTTAGAAGATATCTTGAGGAGGCCAATCTTTAATGGCATTTACTTTTGAACATACTAAATTACCCGGTGTTGTTGTAATTCAGCCACAGATATTCGGTGATAAACGTGGCTATTTTATGGAAACATTCAAAAAATGTGAATTTGAAGCAGCCGGTATTACTAAAGAGTTCGTTCAGGATAATGAGTCATTATCAACCAAAGGGGTTCTTCGTGGTCTGCATTTTCAGAAAGAACACACACAAGGAAAGTTGGTCAGAGTTACTCGTGGTGAAGTGTTTGACGTTGCAGTAGATGTCAGACCAGGCTCTGAAACATATGGTGAGTGGGTAGGTGAAATATTAAGCTCTGAAAAGAAGAACATGATTTATATTCCGGAAGGATTTGCTCATGGATTCCTAGTTTTATCAGATGTTGCAGAGTTTTTATATAAATGTACTGATATTTATGATCCTTCAAGTGAAGGTGGTATTCCTTGGAATGATCCTTTAATAGCTGTAGATTGGCCTAAAGTGGATTGTGAGTATAAGACAAGTGATAAGGATGAGAAGCATGAGTCTTTTGCGACGCAGGATTTTTCTTGGGCAGCTAAGTGGCTTTGATATTTTTGTTTAAATAATTGGAGATAATTAATGAAATTAAAAATCAAAATTGTATTTTTAATCTTAGTGTTGATTATTTCTGCATTTGTTGCATATAAGAGTACAACAAAACTCACATATCTTGAATATATGACTATTAACGATGTTCAGGATGGATATATATCCATAAACGAATCAGGGAATACGATTGTTCAAGAATTTAATTCTCCTTATGATATCTTACGTGGTATTTCTCTCTATATTTCCACTTTTTCAAAAGACAACAATTCTATTTGGAATATTTCTATAAAAAATCAGGAATCGGGCAAAGTCATTATTTCTAAAGACTATAACGCCAGTCTTATTGAAGATAATTCGTTTCATTATTTTGATTTTAATGAAAACATTCGAGTAGATCCTTCCAATACATATGAATTATGTATTAAAGCTGTTGATGTAAATGATTCATCAAAACTTGCTTTTTATCGCTTAGATGATTATGACAGTGATAATTTATCAATGATTGTCAACGATGAGAAATGTAATGGTATGTTATGTTTTTCTGTTTATGGTGGTAATACCGATTATTGGTGGACGGGTTTTACTTGTTTGATAGCTGCTTTAGTAGTACTAACAATATTATTATTTCCAACCAACATAAAACAACTTAAGGATAACCGGTTGATAATAAGTGTTCTTACAATGTGGCTTGTTTTCCTTTTGCTATGCACTTTCTCTGTTCAATTTGGTTTTACTGATGAAAATGATAATTTGATAGGTGGCATGATTATAGCTAAAGGTGGAGTTTTATATAGGGATTATATAGTTCAGCATCCACCAGTTGCTTATTATTTGTGTGCGTTTTTTGCATGGCTGGGTGCGGGATCTGTTGTTCAGTTCAGACTTTCATATTATTTATTAGAAGGAATATTATGGGGGTTATTGTATTATAGGCACGCCGCATATTTTGGAAGACGAAAGATGCTGATTTTGCCTGTTATTGAATCTATTTTCATTTCCGTCATCATATTGCCAATGGGTGTTACTATTATTTCTGATGGTATACAAGGCATCTGTATGGTAGTTCTTTTGCTTGAATTCTTAAGATATTATGCTGACAAAGAATTATCTTGGAATCGTTGTATAGTTATTTCTTTAGGGTTTTGGGGTTGCTTTGGAGCTGCATTTATCAGTGTCTACGCATTAATTTGGATTTTCTTTGCTTTTATAATTGTAGAGATATTGAATATAAGAAAAGAGCGCTCAAAAAAGAAGAGGTTAGCATCAAGTTATCTTTATAGATACTTTAAGCTACTATTTTCTATTCTTGTTCCTTTTGTTGGTGGAGTTATATATTTTAAGTTGAATAATTGCTTGGAAGCGGCGATTGAACAGATATATACATTTAATAGAGTTGTGTATCCGGAATATACTAATGGCTTGGGTTTGAATCCATTTCAACCGTTTGTAAATGCTATTAAGTATTCTTTTGAAATTGTTGCAAGAACGTTTCTTTCTATAATTAAATTAGAAACAACAAATAATATAATATTACAGTTTGTAATTATTGTTTTGGCACTGTTAAATATATTAATTTTGGCAGTTAAGAAAAGATATATTGAATCAGCTTTATCTCTTTTTGTTATATGTTTTTCAGCTACCCGCGGATATGGATTTCATGGTCTCGCAGCTTGGTATCTTGCAGTAATGGTAATAGTAATTTTCGCTGAGAATTATAATTTTTCTCTTTCTCATAAAATCAGTCTTCCTATGTTTGTTTTGATTTCCATAGTGCTTCTTAATTCTTACATAGATGCCGTAAGTAATAATCTGGAGTATAAACAAAGGAGTATAGGAAAGATTGAGAATACAGTGATTTCATTAACTAATGAAGGGGATGGAATTTTTTATGATGCTTATTGTTATGAAACATTGTATTTCGCATATAAAGACAGATATCCGGTTAATAGATCTGTGTATATGCTTCCTTGGTATATGGATTGGTATGAACAGGATAATTTAAATGACTTAATTACATGTAAACCTAAAGTTGCAATTATGGATGAGAGTATAAACACCTGGGGTTATACCGGATATATGCCTGAGATATTTAATAACCTTCATGAAAACTACGATAGAATGTCTGATAATCCTGAAGACTGGCAATGGTTTGTATGGACTATTAAACAAGGTGATGATTAGTATATAATTTTTTTAGCTTTAGGTTTTTTGGGGATGAAATATATGGATTTAAGGAGGATAAAGCAATGAAGGGAATTATACTTGCCGGTGGATCTGGTACTCGTTTATATCCGTTAACTAAGGTTACTTCAAAACAGTTGTTGCCTGTTTACGATAAACCGATGATATATTATCCCTTATCAACGCTAATGCTGGCCGGTATAAGAGATATTCTTATAATTTCTACTCCTGACGATACTCCAAGATTTGAAGCACTTCTTGGTGATGGCAGTCAGTTTGGTATTTCTCTTTCTTATAAAGTTCAACCTAGTCCTGATGGACTTGCTCAGGCTTTTTTAATTGGCGAGGAATTCCTTAATGGCGAAGCCGGTGCTATGGTGCTTGGTGACAATATTTTCTATGGAATGGGTTTCAGACCTATTCTTAAAGAAGCATTGAGAAATGCTGAAGAAAATGGAAGGGCTACTGTATTTGGGTATTATGTTCCCGATCCTGAGAGATTTGGCGTAGTTGAATTTGATGATGATGGCAGGGTTTTAAGTATTGAAGAAAAACCTGATAAGCCAAAGTCAAATTATGCCGTCACCGGTTTGTATTTTTATCCTGCAGGAGTAAGTGAAAGAGCTAAACAGATTAAGCCTTCTGCCAGAGGGGAATTGGAGATTACGACTCTTAATGACATGTATCTCAAAGAAGAATTGCTTGATGTTAAGATATTGACCCGTGGTTTTGCCTGGCTTGATACAGGAACAATGCAGAGTCTTTTACAGGCTGCTATGTTTATTGAAATGGTACAAACAAGGCAGGGCGTTACGATATCTGCACCAGAAGAAATAGCGTTCAGAAATGGATTTATCGATAAGGATCGTTTAATGGAATCTGCTAAGGCATACGGAAAAAGTCCTTATGGTGAACATCTTAAGGCTGTAGCTGAAGGCCGAATTCTATAAAGTGATATTAGATTTGTTGATATAGTTTTATTCCATTAGATGTCATATGATGAATCTCGAAAAAAGTATACAGGTTTATTCTTCTTCAAGAGAAGCTCTTTGGGATAATGTTAAGTTTACTATGATTCTTCTTATGGTTATAGGCCATTTTGCTGATCCCTTAGTAGCTAAATCTGATGTGTGTAAAAGTATTTTCCTTTTTGTTTATGCTTTTCATATGCCAGTGTTTATTTTTATATCAGGACTTTTTTATAATGAAAAGGATTGTAAACGAAAGTTCATCTATTATGCTATCTGTGGTTTTGCATATAAAATATGTTTTTCGATCGTAAATTTTATAATTTATCGATCTACAGTTTTCAGTTTTTTTAGTGATGATGGAATTCCTTGGTTTATGTTTGCTATTGCTGCATATCAAGTGTTAATGATATTGATTAAAAACATAAATAAAAGATTTCTATTTGTTTTTAGCATTTTGATTGCCTGTTTTATAGGATACGATAAAACTATCGGTGATTTTTTGTACATTTCTAGGATTGTTGTATTTTTCCCCTTCTTCTTATTAGGAACGGCTTTTAATCATATTAGAATTATCTACTTTATCAAAAGGTTCTATAAGTATTTATTGCCAATTTCCATTATTGTTATTCTAATTTGGTTCTATTTATGTTTCTTTAGATTAAATGATTTCTATTTTTTGAGACCTCTATTTACAGGTAGAAATCCTTTCTCAGAATACACAGTCGGTTTTGGACCATTGGTTCGATTATTGTGCTATTTAATAACTATTCTAACAGGCTTTAGTATATTAGTTATTGTTCCTAATTGTAGAATTCCCATTTTGACTTATTTAGGTTCCCGTACTTTGAATGTGTATTTTTGGCATTGGCCGATATATATGCTTTTGGATTATATAACCGGAATAAATCGTTTATTTGATATATCTGTTTTAGGAAAAGTGGCCTACCTTTTAATAGCTGTAATTCTTTCTATTGTTCTTATGGCTGTGGATCTTTTTGATTATCCTTTAGTTTTAATAAAGAAATACTGTTTTGAAAAAAGTAGTTGAACAGAAATTGAAAAGTTATTCTCAAAGATATGATCAAAGTCGCTTTTTTTGATTGTAAGACATACGGAAATAATCCTTATGGTGAGCATTTAAAAGCAGTTGTTGAAGGAAAGGTGAGGTAATTACCTCACCTTTTTATATGTTTAGAGTATTGTGTGCTAACGAATTCTGTTACGGTGCGGAAACATCGAAGAATGAAAGATATTCCGCAAGCAGAGGCGCTACTGATAAACCTATAATCTCAATTTGTATTTTTTATTTGATATTTATATAATATATTTGTTTTTTAGGTAAATTTGAAAGGAGACCCGTTATGAAGAGGATAATGAGCAAAGTTTTCGGGGCATTTATTGCAGGTTCTATGGTTTTAAGTTCTTTGCCAACTGTTGTATCAGCGGCTGAAGCTGAAGCAAAACCGATTGATTACGATACGACATATGCCAATGGTGCATTGATCGATTTTGGTGATGGTGCGTTTATACGCGGTTATGGTGAAGATGAATATCAGAGAGTATCCGGAAAATTATATATAATAGCCAGTGATTTTGTCGAATATGAAGAGACATTAGAATCTGATTTTGAAGGTTATTTATTGGTCAAATTCTATAGTTTGGAAGATGTAAACGTAAACAATATTTATATTTACGATATTGATAGTGATCTTATTGAGAATGGATTAGTTTTCGCGACTTGGGAATTAGGAACGTGGGACGAAGAAGGTTCATATACTTTCGATATCGAAGCTCTGGCTAATGCTGGCGACAGTGGTTCAGATGATGTTGTTGATGATGTAGATGATGATGATGAAACTGATCCCGTTAAAGAAGTTAGTGACATGATCGCTGCTCTTCCTGAAGCCAAGGATGTAACTATTGATGACGCTTCTGCAATTACCGATGCAATGTATGCATATGATTGTTTGTCTGAAGATGAGCAGGCTCAGGTAGATGAAGCCTTAACTCAGAAACTCCATGATGTATCCGTAGCATTAGCAAGAGTTTGGTATGATATATTTTCGGGCTATGGCTATCAACTGCTTGAAGATTATGGAAATGTAATGGGTGATGAGACAAAGGCTGCTCTTGAGAAAGCACTTGCTGACGGTAAAGTAATAGCAGATAACGAAGAATCTACTTATGATCAGATTTGTGAAGCAATTGATTTGGTTTATGACGCAGTTTGGGCAGCT
>JAEEGJ010017867.1_pt1 | contig 15942 bp, 12 predicted proteins | sample 8958761 | NCBI WGS metagenome assembly JAEEGJ01 (sample SAMN16246546, study PRJNA631951) | gut metagenome | biome: gut microbiome; feature: rumen; material: RS-attached | host: Bos | place: Iran: Karaj | collected 2018-10
TCGAAGGAAACGCCGTTGAGGGCCGTGGTCTCGATTTCTTCCGTCCGGAAGACTTTGGAAAGGTTGGAAACTTTGATCATAATTGTTTGTGTTTATTTGTTTATTCTATTCTTTCTTCAGTGCTTCGGCGGGATTGGTCCGGGCGGTCCGGATGCTCTGGTAAAGCACACTTATCGCAGCGATAGAGGCAACCGCCAGTCCCGCGAGGGCAAATATCCACCAGTGGAGGTCGATGCGATGGCCGTAGCCGGAAAGCCAGTGGTTCATGATGAACCAGGCAATCGGGACGCCGATGACGAAAGCGATTCCCACCATCTTCATGAACGACAGCACCAGTTCCTTCAACACGCCGGAGTAATCGGCCCCGAAGACCTTTTTCACCGAGACGCTGCGGATTTCCTGCTGCATATAGTAGGAACTCATCGCAAAGAGGCCGAGGGCGCTCACCAGGATGGACAGCAAGGTGAAGATCAGCACGACGTCCAGCACCCGGCTTTCGTCCTTGAAACCGTCTTCGATCATTTCCTCGATATACCGGGCTCCGAACATTCTGCCGGGGAAAACCTCTTCAGCCACGGCCTCCACTTTCTTGCGGGCGTCACCATGGTCTCCGTTGGTCTTGACCACCAGCACCCAGGGGTAATTGTCGTCCGGGCTCTCTTTCCAGTTGTAAATCATCGCTGCACTTTGGGCCGATTCCAGCGGACGCACCTTGAAATCGTAGTAAACGCCGCCGATGAGCAGAATACCGTCCATAAAAGTCTCATACTCCGTCTCCGACTCTTCGATGCCAATCTGCTTGAAAGCATATTCGTTGAGCCACCAGGCACGCTGATGGTTGTCCTGCTTCTCCTTTAGCCCCAGAATCCGGAAATACGGGTCGTCTCCCTGGATCTGCTGGAAGGACACCCAGTTCCCGGCACCCACTTCCATGGTCACGTTATTCGTCCCTTCCAGCGGGATGCCGTTCCCCTGCCCCACTTCCTCGACGCAGGTTTCCGCTCTCAGACGGTCGAGCAGCGGGCGGAGCTGGCCGCTTTCTCCAAAGTCATTTTCAATGACAAGGATGTCTTTCGTGTTGTATCCCAGGTCGGCCGTAATCATATGCCGGATCTGGAGGCCCATCGTCAGGGCGCTTACCAGCATCACGACCGTAACCACATTCTGCAGGACGATGATGACTTTGCTGTAAAGGGTTTTTGTCTTGACCCGGAGCGTTCCCCGGACAATCTCGATGGGCTGGGCCTGCTGGATGAGTAAAGCAGGAACGATGCCGGACAGAATGCCGAGGACGACGATGAATGCAAGGACCAGCAATACATCGCCCAGGCTGACAGCCTCGATAATGGACACCTGATATGCCAGCAGGCGGGAAGCCAGCGGCGAAAGCGCCTCCGCCAGCAGGATGGCCAGCAGCATCGAGATGCCGCAGATGAGGGTGCTCTCCGCAATGACTTTCAGGAAAATGCCCCGTTTATCAGCTCCGACGAGCCTGCGGGTGGCCATTTCCTTGGCGCGGAAGCCCGTCAGGGCTGTGGTCATGTTGATATAGTTCAGCACAGCGAAAGCCAGGAGCAGCAGGCACATCGCCAGCAGGAGGTTTACGAAATCCCGGTTGCCGATCTGAACGGTTCCATTCCAGTCGAAATTGCCTTCATCGAGGAAATACAAATCTCTCAACGGTATGAGACGGACCTGGTCGCAATTGCTCTTATAGATCCAGAAGTTCTCTTCCAGCCAGTCCAGCAACGCCCCCTTCTTGGCCGCAAGGTCGGCTCCCGGGTATGTCATGACGAAACAAGTCCCGGCCCCCGCATTGCTCATAAACTCGTCGTGGGCCGAATTGGTTTTGGGCATCATCTCTCCGCGGACCAGCACGTCCGGCGTCTTGAGCACGGAATTGCCGAAATCCTTCAAGACGCCGCAGATGGTCAAACTGCTGCCACCTGCCTCGGAAAAAAGCTGTCTGCCTATAGGGTCCTTGTCTCCGAAATGGGCGTTGGCGAATTCCTCGCTGATCATGCAACGGTCCCAGGAAAGGTGCCAGTCGGCCTTGTCGCCGGCCGCCAGTTCATAACTGAAGATGTCAAAGAAAGTGCTGTCGGCCGACATCATCTGTCCGTAGACCAGTTCCCCGCCGACCCCGTCGATATGGAAAGGCGCGGCCGAGGACATATTGGCGACACAGCAGCCCTTTTCAATCTCCGGGAAATTGTTCTTCAGATGCTTGTCCAGCCAATAGCCCATCGTAAGGCTGTGCTCGTTGGCAACGACAAAAATCCGGTCGGCGTTCTCCTGGAAGGAATCCGTGGACAGCTGCCGCTGGACATACACCGCCAGCAGGAGCACGAACGCCATCGACACCGTCAGGCCAATGAGGTTGATGGCCCCGTATAATTTATTCTTCTTAAGGAAGTTCCAAAAACTCTTCATAGTTTAGAATACCAAAACGTCACTGTCGCCATAGGTGTCATACCCGGAGGTGATGACCTGTTCGCCGGGCTCCAGGCCTTCGAGGACCTCATAGTATTGCGGATTCTGGCGGCCGATGCGGATTTCCCGCTTGACGGCCTTGGAGCCGTCCTTGCTGACAACATAAATCCATTTGCCGCCGGTCTTCTGGTAGAAGGTGCCGCGCGGGATGATGACGGCTTCCTCGGGCTGGCCCAGCTGGAGATTGAGGTAGTAGGTCTGGCCGCTTCGGATATTGTCGGGCTGCTCGCCGTCAAATTTGAAATCAGCTTTGAACTTGCCGTCGCGGACCTCCGGATAAACTTTGCGGATGACGGTGGAATAGGTCTCGCCCTGGCGCTCGAAGGTGGCCGACAGGCCGTCGAACACGCGGTCGATGTAGTGCTCGTCGATCTGCGCTTCCACCTTGTAGGTGCCCACGGAATTGATCTGGCCGATCTTGGTGCCGGCGGCGATGCTCTGGCCCAGGACCACGTCCAGCAGGCCCAGCTCTCCGTCGATGGGCGCCTTCACGACGAGATTGCTCTTGCGGCGGCGGATCATCTGCATATTGAGGAGCATGCTCTCCAGGCTCTCTTCCATCCGGTTGATCTGGGTGCTGCGGTACAGGCTGTCCTGAACGGCGCGCTCGCGGATCAGATCGTACTTCTGCTGTGCCAGCCGGTAGTCTTCTTCTGCCTTCAGGTACTCCTCGCGGGCGATGAGTTTGTCCTCATAGAGGGCCTTCTGCTGCTCGTAGGCGCGGCGTAGGCGCTCCACCTGAATGCTGTATTCCAGCACGTTCTGGCGGACGTCCAGCTTCTGCTGCTCCATCGAGATCTGCGTGTTGCGCTGGATGTTCTCCTTTTCGGCCAGGTCGGCCTCGGCATTCAGGATCTGCATGTCCAGGTTGTCGTTGTTCAGGACCAGGATGGCGTCGCCGGCCTTCACCGGCGAGCCTTCCTCGATGAGGATCTTCTCCACGATGCCGCCCTCCTGCGGGCTCAGCTGGACGGTGGTCATCGGCTGCACGCGGCCGCTGATGCGGATGTAGTCGTTGAACTCACCCCGCACGGCATCGGACACGGTGACGGTATCTTTGTCGACGCGCAGCGTCTTGTCGTTCGGCCGCGCGATCAGGTACACGATGAATGCCAGCAGCAACGCTCCCAGCCACCAGGGCAGGGCCTTTTTGGTGAACGCTACGCGCCATCCGGTTTTCTTCTCGATGATCTTATCCATAGTTTCTTACTGATTTACGTATTCAACTCCATTGTAATAGCGGACAACCGCCTGCTTGATGAGGTATTTGAACAGGGAGTTCATCTCATCGGCCTGGGCCTTGAGGTAATTGTTGTTCGCGGTTTGGAACTCCAAGGGAGAGATGAGGCCCTGCTCCAGTTTCTTGAGGTTCAGCGTATAGGCATCGGCCTGGACTTCGGCCTTGCGCAGCGCCTGCTCGTAGGCCGTGGCGGCGCCGTCGCGGTCCTGGACGGCCCGGCGCACCTCGCTCTCCACGTCGCGGCGCTTCTGGTCATATTCGGCCGTGGCCTTGTCCAGGGCGTGCTGTTTCCTGGAGATCGCGGAATGCCTGCTGAGACGGTTCCAGATCGGAATCGATACGGAGACCTCCACGTACTCACCGCCGTTGTTCTTGAACTGATTGCGGAAAGTGGCGGTTTGGGAACCCTGGTAGGTATAGTAGCTGGTGCTCCAGCCGGCATAGAGGCCGACGGTCGGCAGCAGCTGCCATTTTGCGGTATTCAGTTCCAGTCTGGCATTCTGCTGCTGCCAGGAAGCGATCCGGACAGCCGGATTGTGATCCAGGGCGTAGTCGACGACTTCGTCGAGGCTGAGATTCCCGGTCAAGCCGGGAATGACAGCGGTGTCAATCGTAAGTTCCTCATCCATCGGCCAGAACATCAGGTCCTCGAGGGTCATCTTCTGGCTGTTGTACATGTTGAGCGTATTCGTCAGTTCGTACCGGCGGTCCGCCAGGTCGGCCTCCATCTGGATGACGTCGGCATGGCCCTTCTGCCCCAGTTCTTCCTGGCGGCGGGCCCGCTGCAGCGCCTGCTCCGCGACAGCCACCTGCTCCTCGTACACGTCGCAGAGGCGCTTGTAATACACCACGTTGTAGTATGCCTCCATCACCGCCAGGCAGATATCGGCCTCCACCTGCTTCTCCCGGGATTCGGCGATCTGCATACCGGTCTTGGATATCTTGTAATTGTTCACGGCCTTGAAGCCGTCGAACAGGTCGTACCCGGCGCTCACGCTGTAGTTGTTGTGGAACGAGGTGGTGTTGAAATAGGTATTGGTCTGCGGGTCGATGCTGCGGCCGAAATTGTAGTACGCATACGTGCTCGCATTGATCTGCGGGGTGAACAGGGCCAGCGCCGCATCGCGCCGGTCGATCTGCGCATCGCCGATGGCCGCCTGCTGGATCCGGATCTTGGTAGCATTGGAAATCGCATACTCCATACAGTCACGGAGCGTCATCGCGTCCTGGCCGGAGGCGCTTGCTGTCACAGCAAGCGCCAGCGCCGGAACTAACCATTTTCTATGAAAACTATTGAGCATAGCTTGATGTTTAACGCAAGACAGGGCAACATGCAGTATGCCAAAACAAGCAACGGCTTGATAATGAGCACATAAGCTTTTTGCAACGCACAAAAAAAGTGTAAAGGTCTTTACAACGCTTTACACTTTCTGGCTTTACAGTTTACAGTTTTCTCCTTCAGGAATCAACGGAAACGCAGTTCGAATACGGTCTGCTGGGCATCGCTCCGCACCAGTTCAATGCTGCCGTTGTGGTTGCGCATAATCTGGCGGGAAATGCTCAGGCCGATGCCGGAGCCTTCCTTTTTGGTTGTGTAGAACGGAATGAAGATCTGCTCCTGGGCGGATACGGGAATCGGCTCGCCGTCGTTCGCCACCTGGACGATGACCTCGTCGTCTTTGCCCATCCGGGCCGTGATGTCGATGTGCCTTGCGCCCGCCTGCAGGGCATTCTTGATCAGGTTGATCAGGATCTGGGAGATCTGTCCCTCGTCGGCGTAGATCATCAGGTCATCCTCTTCCGGCCGATAGGAGCAGGTGGCACCGCAGGACGTGGCGAATCCGCTGTTCAATGAGATGACGCCCTCCATCAGCTCCCGCAGGTCCAGCGCCTTGCGGACGGGCTTGGCCACGCCGGAGAGCTGCCGGTAGGTCTGCACGAAGCCGATGAGGTTCTTCGAAGAATCCGAAATGGTCTCCAGCCCGGACTTGATGTCCAGCTCACTGTGGCCGTTTTCGTCCACGGACTTGGCCATCGCATCGCTCAGGGAGGCGATCGGCGAGACCGTATTCATGATTTCGTGCGTGAGCACGCGGATGAGTTTGGTCCAGGAGTCCTGCTCGTGGGCCTGCCGCTGCATCTCGAAGATGGTCCGGATGCGGTTCAGCGTCCTGTTGAACTTGTTCTTGTCCTGGAAACGGAAGTTCAGTTCCCCGTCCTCCAGCGCATCCATCATATACGCCACCTTCCTGATATCCTTCCGGCGGATACTGACCGCGGTAATCACCGCCACGACGACCGCGACGATGACGAGCAGCAGTATGATTTGCCAGGCGGGCATCTACAGGCCGTATTTTTTCAATTTGGCGTACAGCGTCGGGCGGCTTACGCCCAGCATCTTGGCGGCGGCGGAAATGTTGCCGCCGCTCCGCGCCAGGGCGTCGCGGACGAGGCGCTCTTCCTCCGCCTCATCGTGAAGGAGATTCCGGGCCAAGCCCGGAATGACGGAAGCGGCGCCGGGGGTGACGGGAGAAGAAGACCGGGCATCTATCTGCAGGTCCTTTGCCGTCAGGACGCTGCCGTCTGAAAGGATGACCGCCTTCTCGATGCAGTTCTGCAGTTCGCGGATATTGCCGCTCCAGCGATACGCTTCCAGGGCCTCTGCGGCATCTGGAGCCAATCCCGTCAAGGGGCGGTGGTACTTTTGCGCGAAGCGCTCCAGGAAAAGATCCGCCAGCGGGACGATGTCCTCCCTGCGCTCACGCAGCGGCGGCAGGGCGATGTGGACCGTGTTGATGCGGTAATAGAGGTCCTCGCGGAAGCGGCCTTCGCGGACCAGCGCCTCCAGGTTCATATTGGTGGCGCAGATCAGGCGGATATTGACCGGAATGGCTTTCGAGCCGCCCACGCGCACCACGCTGCGGTTCTGGAGCACCCGCAGCAGCTTGGCCTGCAGGTGCAGGGGGATGTTGCCGATCTCGTCGAGGAAGAGCGTGCCGCCGTCGGCCTGCTCGAACTTGCCCGCGTGGTCGGTGTGCGCATCCGTGAAGGCGCCCTTCACGTGGCCGAAGAGCTCGCTCTCGAAAAGCGTCTCGGTGATGGCGCCGGCATCCACCGCCACCATCGGATTCCCGCTCCGGAGGCTCCGGGCGTGGATCTCCCGCGCCAGCACGTCCTTGCCGGTGCCGTTTTCGCCGGTAATGAGGACCGTCGCATCGGTCGGAGCGATTTTCTCGACGGTCTTCCGGATGGCGGCCATCGGCCTGGAATCGCCCCAGAACATAGATCCTTCGCTCCGCTCAGGATGACAGGGCTTCATCGCCTTCCGGGCCTTGTCCCGGGCCGCCGTGAGCACTTCGACCAGCTTGTCGTTGTCCCACGGCTTCACGATAAAGTCAAAGGCGCCCCGCTTCATCCCTTCCACCGCCAGCTGGATATCCGCGTAGGCGGTAAACAGCACCACCTCCACCTCGGGGACCATCTTCTTGATCTCCCCGGCCCAGTAGAGGCCTTCGTTGCCGGTGTTGATGCTCGTGTTGAAATTCATATCCAGCAGCACCACGTCCGGCCGGAACTGCTCCAGCGACGACACGAGGGTGGCCGGCGACGGGATGGTCTTCACTTCCGCGAAATGCAGCGGCAGCAGGATTTCCAACGCCCGGCGTATCCCCTGATTGTCATCTACGACGAGTATTTTCCCCGTTTTCATATCGCACTCCAACCGGATTTCCTAAAGCAAGATGCTGATCCCGATTCCGATCAGGACCAGGCCGCCGACGACTTCGGCCCAGCGGCCGAAGCGCGAGCCGATGGCGCTGCCGCCGCGCAGGCCGACGACCACGGACAGGGCCGTGATGCCGAAGACGGCGATCAGCAGCGGGAGGAAGCCCGTCCAGGACACGTCCTCCATCGACTGCGCCACGCCCACGGCGAGCGCGTCGATGCTCGTCGCAATGCCGCCGACGATCACATTCTTGAAGCCGTCCAGGTTGCGCACCTCCTCCTCGCCCCGGATGCCGTCCACGAGCATCGAGACGCCCACATAAAGGAGCAGGATAAATCCGATGATATGGGAAATCTTCTGCACGGCGCCGACGAACAGCGAACCGAAGGCCCATCCGGCCAGCAGCAGGCCCGCCTGGATGACGGCGAAAGCAAGAGCGACACCCAGGATACGGCCCCAGCGCACGTTGCGCAGCGTCACACCCGAGCATAGAGAAACGGCCAGGCAGTCAGCGCAAAGCGATGCCGCGACCAGAATGGCTTCCAGAATAGTCATAGCAGTATTTTGGACAAAGTTACTTTTTTTTGCGCATTTTTCACAGAAAGAGGCCGTTTACAAAACTTTTTGGTTACATTTGCAGGCTTGCTTCTCCGTGACGCGAGCTATCCCGTAAGTTTAACCCCCCTTCCGACGATTGTGCCGGGACCAACCAGGAAGGAAGCGATGATCAAGATTTTCTACAGACGTGGCAAGGACATCCTTGTCAGCCAGTCCGAAACGGAGTTTGCTGCTATCGGCAAAGAAAATGTCCTCTGGATAGACCTCCTGCAGCCGTCAGGAGAGCAGAAGAGGACCGTTGAGGCGTTCCTCGGCACGGAGATCCAGAGCCGCGCCGAAGCGGAGGAGATCGAGAGCTCCTCCCGTTTCTTCGAAGAGGACGGCGTCATCTTCGCGAATACCAATTTCCTCTCCCCCGCCAACGACGAGATGCTGATGGATCCCGTCTCCTTCATCCTGTCCGACGGCATCCTCACCACGGTCCGCGAGATTCCCCTGCGATCCCTGGACACCCTCCAGCTCAAGATCCAGGCCCTGCCGGACCAGTTCCCCGACGGGTTCACCACGTTCGTGGAAATTATGGACAAGCGCGTGGACCTGGACGCCGACATCGTGGAGCTCATCTCCAAGGACGTCTCGCAGTTCAGCAAGCGCATCAACCAGCAGGAGGACATCAACGAGGAGTTCCTGCTTGACATCAACCAGCTGCAGGAAAACGCGATGACCGTCCGAGAGAACATCGTGGACAAGCAGCGCCTCATCTCCAACATCCTCAAGAGCAAGCTCTGCCCCAGGGATCCCGAACTGCGGGGCGACCTGAACATCATCCTCCAGGACATCGCGTCCCTGATCAACCATACCAACTTCACCTTCGAGCGTCTGGAGTACCTGCAGGACACGGTCCTGGGCATCATCAACCTCGACCAGAACAACATCATGAAGATCTTCACCTTCGTGTCGTTGCTGCTGATGCCGGCCACGCTCGTGGCGAGTTTCTACGGGATGAACGTCACCCTCCCCTTCGCCGAAAAGTGGTGGGCCTGGCTCGCGCTCTTCCTGCTGATGGCCTGTCTGGTCGTCAGCATCTGGATTATCTTCAAACGTAAAAAGATGCTTTAACCATCTTTTTTAATAACGGTGCGGGTCCCGGTCCGGTTTTTGGACCGGGACCCGCATTTTTGGCTGTTTTTGCGGGTCCCCTGCAAATTCCTGGACCGGGACCCGCATTTTATTCGTATCTTTAAGGGCTAAAACTGTGATCAATGAAACGAATCCTTCTATTGCTGTCCGTTCTGGCGGCCTTTTCGGCGTCCGCCGCTCCCGTCGAAGACTGGCAGAACCCCGCCGTGAACCAACGCAACCGCGTGGCGATGGCCGCCAGCTTCTCCACGGACAGCCCGCGGCTGTCACTGGACGGCATCTGGAAGTTCCGCTGGTACGAGACGCCCGGAGCGCGTTCGCTGGACTTCTTCAAGCCCGGCCTGGACGATTCCCGCTGGGACACGATGCCCGTGCCCGGAATGTGGGAGTTGCACGGCTACGGCGATCCGCTTTATACCAATATCGCGTACCCCTGGGACGGCCACTACGAGAACAATCCGCCCATCGTCCCGACGGAGCACAATTACGTGGGGCAATACCGCCGCAGCGTCGCCATCCCCGCCGCCTGGGCGGGCCGGGACATCTTCCTGGCCATCGGCTCCGCCACCTCCAACGTACGCGTGTGGGTGAACGGCAAGGAGGTCGGCTACAGCGAGGACAGCAAGCTGGAGGCGCGTTTCGACATCACGAAATACGTCAAACCCGGCGAGGAGGCCCTCATCGCCCTGGAGATCTTCCGCTGGTGCGACGGCACCTACCTGGAGGACCAGGATTTCTGGCGCTTCTCCGGCATCGCCCGGGAGACCTTCCTGACGGCGCGGCCGAAGGCCCGCGTCGAGGACCTGCACGTCCGGGCGGGGATGGACGGCGCCTTCTCCATCGAGGCCAGCCTCTCCAAGGCCGCCAAAGGCGTGAAATACTACCTTTCCGGCCCGGGTCTCCCCGAGATGGAGGTGAACGCCTCCGGCCGGGTGGAGCGCCCGAATCTCTGGAGCGCCGAGACGCCTTCGCTCTACCACCTGCGGGCCGTCTGCTCGGACAAGAAGGGCGTCACGGAGACCGCGGAGCTGGACTTCGGCTTCCGGGAGGTGAAGATCGCGGGCGGGCAGCTGCTGGTCAACGGCCAGGCGATCCTGGTCAAGGGCGCCGACCGCCACGAGATGTCAGCCACGGGCGGCTACGTGGTCACGGTGGACGAGATGGTCGAGGACATCCGCATTATGAAGCAGCTGAACATCAATACGGTACGCACGAGCCACTATCCCAATGACCCGCGCTGGCTGGACCTGTGCGACCGCTACGGCCTGTATGTCATCGACGAGGCGAATATCGAGTCGCACGGCATGGGCTACGGAGACCGCACCCTGGCCAAGGATCCGGCCTACGCCCAGGCCCATATGGAGCGCACGCGGCGGATGGCGCAGCGGGACGTCAACCACCCCTCCGTCATCATCTGGAGCCTCGGCAACGAGGCGGGCAACGGGCCCAGTTTCGAGGCCACTTACGACTGGCTCAAGGCCTGGGATCCGACCCGCCCCGTCCAGTTCGAGCAGGCGGGGCTCGGACGCAACACCGATATCTACTGCCCGATGTACGCCGGCTACGAGCATATCGAGCGCTACGCGCAGAGCAACCCCGCCCGGCCGCTGATCCAGTGCGAGTACGCCCACGCGATGGGCAACTCGATGGGCGGCTTCGAGGACTATATGGAGCTCTTCCGCAAGTATCCGTCCCTGCAGGGCGGCTGCATCTGGGATTTCGTGGACCAGGCGGTCCGCTGGCCTTCGGCGAAATCGCGCACCGGCTACATTTATGCCTTCGGCGGCGACTTCAACGACTACGACCCCACGGACAACTCCTTCAACTGCAACGGCATCATCGCCGCCGACCGGAGCTGGCATCCGCACGCGTATGAGGTGCGGCACGGCTACCGCTCGATACTGACTTCCGCCACGCCGGCGCAGGCCCTGGATGGCCGGGTGCAGGTCTATAACGAGAATTTCTTCATCGGCCTGGACCGCTACCTGATGCGCTGGGAGGTCATCGCTGACGGCGTGCCCGTGCTCGCCGGGCAGCTGGACGCGCCCAAGGCCGCGCCGCAACAGACGCTCGTGGCCGACCTGGGTTTCCGCGAGACGGACCTCGCCGGCATCCCGGGCGAACTGTTCCTGAACGTGAGCTACATCCTGCGCCGCGCCGACGGGCTGCTGCCGGCCGGAACGGAGGTCGCCTACGACCAGATCCCGCTGCGTGAGGCGCCTTACCGGCTGACCGCCGCCGACCTGAACGGGCGGCGCTGGTCGGCCGATTTCGACCCCGCAACGGGGGCGCTTTGCTCCTACAAGCTCGAGGGCAAGGAGCTGCTAGCCGCCCCGCTGATGCCCTGCTTCGGCCGCGCCGTGACGGAGAACGACCTGGGCGCCCGCCTGGAGCTGCGGATGAAGCCCTGGCTCTATCCCGATTACAAGCTTCAGTCCCTGGAGCGCGGCTCGGAAGGAGTGGAGGTCGTCTATGCGGTCGGTGACGGGCTCGCCACCGTGGCCGTGCGGTACGCCCTGGCGGACGACGGCAGCATCACCGTGACCGAGCGGATGACCGAAGTGCGCGAGGGCGCGCCGGAGCTGTTCCGTTTCGGGATGGAGTTCGCGATGCCGGGGGCCTTCAATACGCTGACTTTCTACGGCAAGGGTCCGTTCGAGAATTACCAGGACCGCCAGGGCGCCGCGCAGGTCGGCCTCTGGAAGCAGTCCGTCTCCGACCAGTATCACCTGGGTTATCCCCGTCCGCAGGAGTCCGGCACCCACGTGGGGATGCGCTGGATGCGTCTGACCGACGCCGCCGGTTGCGGCTTCGAAATCAGCGCGCCGCAGGCCTTCTCCGCCTCCGCGCTGCCCTTCGGCCGTCGCGACATCGACCTGTCGGTCACCGGCGGCGGCCGGGGACGCGGCGGCGACCAGCGTCACTCGCTGGAGCTCCGCGAAGACGGCCTGACGCACGTCAACGTGGACCTGGTCCAGATGGGACTGGGCTGCGAGAATTCCTGGGGCGCAGTGCCGCGTGCGCAGTACCGCCTCAAGGCGGAGCCGCGCACCTTCAGCTTCACGCTGAAACCGCTGCTATAACGAAAAACGGCCCCATCACGTGGGGCCGTTTTTCATTGGCGCTTTACCCTAGCGGGCCTTACCGTTGGAGCCGAGGACGTTGATGATCTTGTGGATGTACATCTTCTTCATCTCCTCGCGGGCCGGCTTGAGATACTGGCGCGGGTCGAAGTGGCTGGGGTTCTCCGCGAAGTGCTTGCGGATGGCACCGGTCATCGCCAGGCGGCTGTCGGAGTCGATGTTGATCTTGCAGACGGCGCTCTTGGCGGCCTTGCGGAGCTGCTCCTCAGGGATGCCGACGGCATTAGGGAGATTGCCGCCGTACTTGTTGCACATATCCACATACTCCTGCGGGACGGAGGAAGAGCCGTGGAGCACGATCGGGAAGCCCGGGAGCTTCTTCTCGATGGCCTTCAGCACGTCGAAAGCGAGGGGCGGCGGGACCAGACGGCCGGTCTTCGGGTCGCGGGTGCACTGCTCCGGGGTGAACTTGTAGGCGCCGTGGGAGGTGCCGATGGAGATGGCGAGGGAGTCGCACTTGGTCTTCTTGACGAAGTCGATGACCTCTTCGGGCTTGGTGTAGTGGGACACCTCGGAGGCGACCTCATCCTCGACACCGGCGAGCACGCCGAGTTCGGCCTCGACGGTCACATCATATTTGTGGGCGTAGTTGACCACCTTGCGGGTCAGCTTCACGTTCTCGTCGTACGGAAGGGAGGAAGCGTCGATCATCACGGAAGAGAAACCGAAATCCACGCAGCTCTTGCAGAGCTCGTAGCTGTCGCCGTGGTCCAGGTGAAGGACGATCTGGGGCTTCTTCCAGCCAAGCTCCTTGGCATACTCGACGGCACCCTGCGCCATATAGCGGAGGAGGGTCTGGTTGGCGTAGTTGCGGGCGCCCTTGGAGACCTGCAGGATCACCGGGGACTTCGTCTCTGCGGAAGCCTGGATGATGGCCTGGAGCTGCTCCATGTTGTTGAAATTGAAAGCGGGGATGGCATAGCCACCCTTGACGGCCTTCGCGAACATCTCACGGGTGTTCACCAGGCCAAGATCTTTGTAAGAAACCTTCATAAAGTGAATAATATGATATGATTTTGACTAACGTTTCAGTAAATCGTGCAAAAATAATTATTTTTGCGGAAAATACCGCATAAATGTCAGGCAAAGTCATCATCTTTTCCGCCCCTTCCGGCGCCGGCAAGAGCACCGTCGTAAACCATCTGCTGGAGCTTCATCCCGAGTTCGAATTTTCCGTGTCCGCCACCTCCCGCGAGCCGCGCGGACAGGAGCGGGACGGCGTGGAATACTACTTCATCTCGGCCCGGAAATTCCGCAGCCTGATCCGCAAGGGCGCCTTCATCGAATACGAGGAAGTGTACAAGGACCGCTTCTACGGCACGCTCAAGAGCGAGGTCGAGCGCATCTGGGCCAAGGGCCACGTCATCATCTTCGACGTGGACGTCAAGGGCGGGGTGAACCTGAAGAAATATTTCGGCGACACGGCCTTGTCCGTACTCATCCTGCCGCCCAGCCTGGAGATCCTGGAGGCGCGCCTGCGCGGCCGCGGGACCGACAGCGAGGAGGCCATCCGCGAGCGCCTCGCCAAGGCCGCTTCGGAGCTGGAATTCGCCGCGGGCAAATTCGACCGCGACCTGGTCAATGACAAACTGGAGGACACCTTCGCCCAGGCGGAGGCCTTCGTAGATGAATTCTTATGCGGATAGCGGTCTATTCCGGCTCGTTCAACCCGCTCCACATCGGCCACCAGGCCATTATGGAGCGGCTCACCCAGGAAGAGGAGTTCGACTGGGTCTACCTGGTCATTTCCCCGCAGAACCCGATCAAGGACGCCTCCCTCGCCCTCTCCGCCGAGCACCGCTACCGCGCGGCCATCGAGGCGGTCCGGCGTCATCCCGAGCTGCACGTCTGGGTGGACAACATCGAGCTGGAGATGCCCGCGCCCACCTACACGATCAAGACCCTGGACGCGCTCAAGAAGCGCGAGCCGGAGAATGATTTCACCCTTGTGATCGGGGCGGACAACCTGGAGAACATCCACCGCTGGCGCGACGCCCCGCGCATCCTCAGCGAATACGGCGTAGCCGTGTATCCCCGAAAGGGCTACGACCTCCCGCGCCTGCGGGAAATGCTGCTCGAGGAGTGCCGCCATTTCCCCGTCCCGTACGTGCTGGACGCCTCGCAGGCCACGCCGCCCGGCAAGGTCAGCCTCGAAGACCTGGACCGCTTCTACAAGATCCGCATCATCGACGCCCCCATCGTGGACATCTCCTCCACGCAGATACGTCAGATGCTCGCGGACGGCCTCGACGCCTCCGCATATATGATGTAATCAGGGGGATCAGTCCTTCCTGTCCTTTTCCAGACCCCGGTGCCAGAAACGGAAGGTGATGTCCTCTCCGTGGTAATAGAGGCGCTGGTTGGTCGTAGGCTTGTTGAGCGGCCCCAGGGCCTCCACGTAAGGGCCGACCTTGACGTAGTCGAAGGCTGCGTACACCTCCGGCTCCACTTCCGTGCGCCCGGAATAGACGGCGCGCTCCACCTCCGGATGATACTTCCTGAGAAACTCCGCAACCCCCAGCAGGGCCTGCAGGTCCCGGCCCTCTCCCAGCAGCAGGAAGCAGTTGACGCCGAAGTTGTCGGCGATCAGCTTGTCCACCGCCAGCGGGGTCAGCTCCACGCCCAGGTCCTGTTTGAGGAAGGGAGAATGGCACCCCGGACAAGAACCCCGGCAGTTGGAAATCTCAACTGCCAGGGTCACGCGGTCCGGAATCTCCTCAAGGACGATGTCCGTGAGCTCCGGGATGTACTTAATCATTCGCCGTCTGCTGGTCCTTCGGCGTGTAGAAACGGTGCTCCGCCTCGATCTGGCGCGGCTCCGCGAAGGAGGACACGCGCTTGAGATAACCGATCACACGGGTCAGGTAGTCAAGGTTTTCGCTGCCGCACTTCGGGCACTTGGTCAGCGTGTCCTTGCTGATGTGGCCGCAGTCGTTGCAGACCGTGTTGCGGCAGTTGAAGGTGAAGTAGTTGGTGCCGTAGTGGGCCGCCGTCTTCAGCAGGCTCCGGTACTGCTCCTGGGTGAGGTGCTCCGCGATGTTCATATGCAGGGCGGAACCGCCGTCGAGGTACTTGACGAAGTCCTCGCCGTGGAGCTTGAACTTGTCGATCATCGACACCTCGGTGTCCTCGGGGTTGTAGAAGTAGGAGCTGTAGAGGTTGTGCTTGTCGGATACGAAGTAGCCGTCCTTCTTGTCCCACTTGTAGTTCTTGGCGGCCAGGTTCTCGGCCGGGACGAACTCCGTGTTGAACATCGCGTCCGCGGTGCGGTCGTTGCGGTTGGAGACGTTGATCGTCTCGAGGATCGTGTTGACGAACTCGCCGTACTCCGGATTCGGGGAGACCTTGAGGCCGAGGAACTCGGCGGCCTCCGTCAGGCCGTTCACGCCCACGGTCAGGTACTGCTTCTTCATATCGATGAAGCCCGCCTTGTACACGTCCAGCATATCCGCCTTGAGGAAGTCCTTGATGATCTCGTTGAAGGCGATCTGGTACTTGTGCACGCGCTCGGTCATCTCGCGGATGTCCTTGTCGATGTAGTTGTTGTACAGGTCCTCCTTGTCATAGAACTGCGACACCGGGTTGAGCGGCTTGCCGGCCTCGAGGTTCACCCCGCGGCGCTCCAGGAAGTAGCGGCGGACGGC
>JAEEGJ010017870.1_pt1 | contig 15942 bp, 12 predicted proteins | sample 8958761 | NCBI WGS metagenome assembly JAEEGJ01 (sample SAMN16246546, study PRJNA631951) | gut metagenome | biome: gut microbiome; feature: rumen; material: RS-attached | host: Bos | place: Iran: Karaj | collected 2018-10
CTAAATTTTTATATTTTTCATTAGTAAAATTGAAACCTTTTATGAACTAATTATTTTTATAAAAATAAATAAACATTAATTTAATATTAATCAATTGATATAGATCTTTTGGAGAAAAAAAAAAACTAAAATCAAAATGATGGCCCAAAAAAAAGGAAATAAAATTGTTTGTCAAGAGAAACATCAAAAAGCATTATCAACATTATATATAAACAATGAAAATTACAATCTTTCAAAAATAAGAATTCTTCAGAAAAATATTCTTTATGTAATAGGATTATCATATAATTTAGCAAATAGTGACATATTAAAACAATATAAATTTTTAGGACAATATGGTAAAATATTAAAAATAATAGTGAATAAAAATGGTTATAATCAAAATAGACAAAATGAAACAACATATTCTGCTTATATAACATATTCAAATATTAAAGAAGCTTCTCTTGCTTTATTATCAATTGATAATTATTTTATTGATAAAAACTTAATTAGAGCAAGTTTTGGAACTACAAAATATTGTAATTTTTTTTTAAAAGGAATTGAATGTATTAATAGAGAATGCTTATATATGCATGAATGGACTAAAGAAAATGATATGATTTTAAGAGAAGATATGAATAATAATAAAAATATTTTTTATGAACAACAAAAAATTGCTGCGAAAATTGCTGAAATTTTTAATGAAAATGAAAAAATGAATATTTTAAATAAAGGAAAAAGAGACTTTGATATTATTAAAAATAATAAAGTTTTTTTTCCTACTGTTGATACTATTTATGATAAAGATATTATTTATGATATTGAAAAAGATATTTATTTTGATTTAAAAAGTAATTTAAAACAAAATTCAATTTTCAATTGTGTAAATTCATCTAAATCTAATTTAGAGAATAATAATGTTTGTGATTATAATTTTGAAGTTGATGATGAATTGGAATATATTTTAGTTAAAGAACCAAATAAAAAAAGAAAAAAATGGAGAAATCAAAATTTTAATTTAATAAATCAAAAAAAAATTAAAAAACCAAAATATACTTTAGATGAATTTCAAATTAGAATAAAACAAAGAAATGAAATGGTTTATTCAAATTCTAATTCAACTTTAAATAAAACTCAAAGTTCTTCTTCACAATCTTCAATTAATAATATAAGTTCCAATTTATCTTCTTTTATTGTATATCCTAAAGTTAATATATATAAAATTGCAAATAAATCAAGATTTAATTTTGTAAATAATAATAATTCAAATGAAAAATATAAAATTAATATTCCAAATTATATTAACGAAATTATTTACAAAAAGTTTTTATCTTTTAGTTTTTTCCATAAAATAAATTTATGTAATAACTTTGAATATGTCATCAATGATGATGAAATTTTTTCTTTAGAAAAAGAAAAAATTAAAAATTGGAATATTGATGATATTTCAAAAAGTTCAATTTAGCTTATAATTAGTTAGAAGAATATTTCTATTTTGTTTGATTATTCATTAGACAATATTCTATAATATAGATATTAAAGTATTAGAAAAGATTTATAATTATTTATCATTTGAATTTGTCTTTTCTTTCATGTAATATAAATAATGGTAAAAATATTTAACATAAAACTTAAAAGAATTAAAAGATTAAAAACGTTTTTTAATTTTTATATTTTTTATAAATATTATTTTTTTTCAATTAAAAACATGTTTATTAATATAGTTTTTAATTTTAATTTATCTTTTAAATCTATATATATAAAATTTAAATATTTAAAAGATCTTTGTTTATAAGAAATTTAATTCTAAAAATTTCTTTTGAAATATTTCTAATTAAATTTTTTGTGTATTCAAAAGAAATTATTTTCTTAGCAAAAAATATTTTTATATTAAATAAATACTCTAAATCAACTTTTTCCATTGACATAAAGTTTAATATATCTTCATTTTCAACGGTAAAATAATTTTGTAAGTTATTTAAATTTATTTTATTTTTTTCTTTTTTTAAATTATTATTAATTTCTATTAACTTTTTTTCTTGAATTTTAAATTTATCTTTTAATATATTTAATTTTGAAATTGTATTTTCAAATTTTTTCACTAAATTATTTTTATTATTTATTATATTTTCATTTAAAATTGTTTTTTCAATTTCTTCAAATTTATTCCGTTTTAATTTAAGATGTTCAATAATATTTGGAATAACTTTTTCACATTTATTTCTTATTTCTTTTCTAATTATATTTTTAACTTTAACTTCAATTTCTTCATTTCTAGAATAATTATTTTTTTTTTTTTCTAATTTTTTAGATAAATTAAATAAATCACTAAAAATTTCATTGGAACTAGATTCATAAATCATTGATTGATATAAAGAATGAGAAAGATTATTATTAAAAATAATTGGAATACATTCATCGATTTTTAAATCACAATTACCAGAAAAGTTATTAGGTACATCACTTTTAATAAAAGGAAAAGTTAGTTCAAATACTTTTTGAATTTTATTAAAAAAATCATTTATATTTTTTCTACTATAATCCCAAATATAAAATACTTTAGAATTTATTCTTAAATTTTTTCTACTTATTATTGAATCTAAATAATTATCATTTATTTCAAACTGGGAATTATTTTCTAAATAAAAATCAGGTTCATCATAAGGAAAATCATTATAAAAATATATTAATAAATTAATTGGTGAAATTTCATCATTTTCTACTTTTAATTCATATTTAATAAGAATAATATTTTCAAATAATGATTGTCTTTTAAGATAGCATTTTACATTTGATTTATCTGAAAAAGTTTTAATAAAAAAAAAATAAATTTCATCTTTTCTTTGAATTAAATAAGTAGATTGATCAATAGCTTCATTGATATTAATACTTTGCATAAAAAAATATAATATTATTTTTACTTTGTTTTTGTTTTTAAAAAAAAATTAAATAAAAAAATTAAATAATTATTTAGCAATTGCATCAAGAATACTTATAATTTCTCCATTTTTATTAGTTAATTTTTCTTCATCAAATAAAGCCAAAACTTCAGAAAAAGAAAAAGAATTATATTTTTCACAAAAAGGTAATTTTCTAAGTAATAAATCTATATTTTCATTAATAACACTTTCATCAAAAATATTTAATTGTCTAATTAATTGAATTAATTCTTTCTTAGTTAAAATTCCATCATTATTAGAATCAACTTTTTTGAAATTAGTTTTGAAATTTTTTAAATATTTACTTCTTGTTCTAATATGATAATCAAGTAGAATATTGAATAAATCATTATAAGTGATTTTTTTTTGCATACCTTGAATTTCTTCTAAAAAAGCTTTTTCTTCTCTAGTCATTTCAAAATCAGTTTTTTGAGTCATATAAACATTACTTTTCTCCAAAATATTATGAATAAAATTATAAATTTTTTCTTTTACATTTTCAGCACCTTCTTTATCTTTTACAAAAAAAACATCTATAATTTTATTCCATATATCTTCTTCAATAAAACCTTTTTGACAAACTATATCATTTATTTCTCCTGTATTTTTATTTGGATATTTTTGAGATAAATAATAAACTGATGAATCATTGATTACTTTTTTTATTTGATTTGAAATATTAATTGAATTTTCTTCTAATTCATTTTTTAATATCATTCCAAATAATAATATTTCACTTGATTTATTTGAATATTCCTTTATTGCTTTTATTATTGCAGAAGCATATTCAATTGTTAAACTTTTTAATCCATATCTTTGGTTTAAATATTCATATAAATGTTGCTCCATTGTTTCAATTGGTTTTTTACTTTGTTCACATTTATAATTACAAATTGATTTTGATTTATATATATTATCTATTAAATTTAATAATTGATCTTTTGATAAATTGTGATAATTCTTTATTCTAATTTCACTTCTTGGCTTCATTGATAAAGATAATTTTTCATTTTTATTTTGTTGGGTTTTATTATTATTTGTTGATAAATTTTTTTCTGTTGAATATTTCTTTGGATTTGTTAAATTATTTGTTTCTAAATCTTCTATCTTTAAATTATTCTTTTTTTTGGGATTTGAAGTTTTAATTAATTTATTCATCATCACTAAATTTTCATTATTAATTTGGTCAAATTTATCTTCTAATGCTTTATTATTTGATTCTAAAATATTATTTTCTTTTTCTTTTTCTTTTACTATATGTTTTAATTTGGAATTTTCTTTTATAAAATCATTTGATTGAGTAACAATTTTTTCATTTTGTTTTTTAAGATTATTATTAAGTAATTCAATAATATTACCTAAAAATTTTTCCCTATTTCTCATTAAATTATTTATTTCAGATAAAATATTTAAAAGAGGATTAATTAAATTATTTCTTCCAAAATTATTAACAATGGATATTAAATCCATAATTTTTTCTTGAAGAAAAGAATAAATATCATTTTTAACTTGAATAACTTTAGCAGCATATAAAAAATTAGGTAAATTATTTTCAAAAATTTCATTAAGAAAATCCATTTGTTTTTGTAAAAATTCATGAAATTCATTATTAATAGCATTTTTTTCTTTATCATTATCATATATTTCATTAGTAATTTGAATAATATCTTGAAGTACTTTCTAAAAAAAATAAATATTATATTATACATTATAATTTGGGATTTCAGTTTCAAAAGTAGCTTCTTTTATTTGTTCATCTAATAAATCAACTGTTGAATATGGTGATGTTGTTTCATTTAATGATTTACCATTTAATATATTTAAATTAGGTAAATATTTTAATAAATCTTTAACATTTTCTTCATATGGTAAATCTATTATTAATTCTTTTAAATTTGGCAATGTTGATAAACTAATTCCTACTTTATTAAACTATATTGTTTCAAATTAATGTTTATTTTACATTTGAAATTGGATTATTTGATAAATCTAAATAAGATAAATTGATTAAATCTGAAAGATCTTCAGGAAGAAATTGAATATTTAAATTGGATAAATTTAACTAAATATTTTTATTGTTTTTTCTTTACTTCTAATCTATTTGCTTTATCTTCAATTTGATCAAATAATTTTTTAGTTTCAATTTCATTCATTTTTATATAATAATTCTTATCAAAATATTATATAATTTTGTAAATAACTTAATAATAAAATGGATGACATAAGTGATTTATTAAATTCTGAAAATGATAATAGAAGTGATATGGCAAAAGAAATTGATGATATCATTAATAAATCAAAAAATGAAAATATGAATTATAATTTTGAAATTGAAAAAACTGAATCTGATAAAAAATCTCAATCCAATCAACAATTATTCAATGAACAATTTGAAGATATTTCAGAAATAAAAGATGAAAGAGTTGATTTGGTAGAAGAATCAAAATTAAATGAAAATGAAAATAAAAATGAAAATGATTTTGAGTTTGGAGAAGAATTTTATAAAAATTTAAAACCTGATATTCAAAAAAATTTATCTTCAGAAGAATTAAATGAAAAAGAAATTAAAAAACAAAATGAAAATTTAAAAAATTTATTAAAAGATTTAAATGATATTAAAAATTTAATGCAAATTAATGAAAAAGAAAATGAAAAGGAAAAGGAAAAGGAAAAGGAAAAATCTCCCAAAAATAATATTATTAATGAAGATAATACTAATAATAATAATAATAATAATAATAATAATAATAATAATGAAAAGGAAAATTTATTAGATGAGATTCAGTATTATGAAAAAAAAATTGAATATTTAAAAACCTTACAAAAAGTAAATGAAGGGTTAATTACAAGTGAAAATGAACCTCCAAAAATTAAAAAAATGTTAATAGAAAAAATAAATATAAATTATGAAAATTTAAAAATTGATAGTGAATTTTTAACAAAGGAAATGGAAAGGAATAAAGTTGCAATTAATGATAATGAAATTATTATTGAAGAAAAATTAAAAAAATTAGAAAAACTAAAAAATTTAGCAGAACAATATAAAATAGATGATAAATTTAATAAAACAATGTATTTAGTTATGAATAAAGATTTAGGGGAAGAAAAAAATAATAATAAAAAAAGACTAAAATTTATAGAACAATCTCTTAAAATTGAAAAAGAAAAATATGAAAAATATGTATTAAAATTAGAAAAAGAAGCAGAAGAAAAAATGAATGAAAAAAAAAGACTATTAAAAATTTTAAATGAAGAAGAAGAAAAATATGAATTAACATTAAAAGATGTTGAATCAAAATTAATTCCTTATAAAGAAAAAGAAAAACAATTAAAAAATTTAGAAGAAGAAGAAAGAAAGAAAAAATTAGAAGAATATATGATTAAACAAGCAAGACTTAAAATAAGAGAAGAAGAAAGATTAGAAAATGAAGAAAGAAATAGAATATTATTAATGCAAAGAGAGAATTTAGAAAAATTGAGATTTCAATTTAGTAATAATAGTAGTAGTAAAAATAGTACAAAAAATATTAATGAAAGTAATATAGAAACAAATCAAGGATTTAATAATAGAAAACCAAATTTAAATATAAAATTAAACCAATATTTAAATAAAAAAAAAGATAATTTAAAATGGAATAATTCTATGAAAAATACTTTTGAAAATAATTTAAATTCAAGTAATAATCGGAGTAATAAAATGATTATTTCTACAAATGATGATGATTTTAATAATAAAAACAAAAATCGGAGTAATCCCAAAGTAAATAATAAAGATTTTAATTTAGAAAAAAATAATAATAATATTAAAAAAAAGAGTCAAAGTGCTTCTAAAATAAATAATGAAAAGAAAAATAAAAAAGAAAATAAACTTAATTTAATTGAAGAAAAAAATAACAAAAATTTAAATAAAAATAAAACTAGAAATATTAATCAAGAAAATTCTTTATTAAATTTAAATAAAAGTAAACATACTTATAAAAATTCTAATGTGGATAATTCTACTGCTCAATTTACAAATAAAAGTTTTAACAATAAAATTTCTTTAGATAATACATTAAGCAAAAATAAAAATTCAACTAATGATATTAATGATGATAATTTAACTACAAATAATAATTTAGAGCCAAAAATATTAATAGAAGAAAAAGAACAAAAAGAGGATTTAGACTTAAACAATTTAAAAGATAAAAAGAACAATGAATTAAAAGACGGAGAAAAAAATATTAAAAACAATAATAATGATTCTAATAAAAACAATAATAAAAAATCAAAAAGTCCAATCAAAAAAGAATCAACAAAAAATATGAAAGAAGAATCTAAAATTAAAAAAAAAGAAGAACCAAAAAGAGAGGAAAAGGAAGAGAAAATAATTCCTATTAAAAAGGAACAACAAAATTCAATAAAAGAAGAACCAAAAAAAGAAATCAAAGAAGAACCAAAACAAGTAATAAAAGAAGAACCAAAAATTGAAACCAAAGAAGAACCAAAAAAAGAAATAAAAAAAGAAGAACCTAAAAAAGAAATAAAAAAAGAAGAACCAAAAAAAGAAATTAAAGAAGAACCAAAAAAAGATGAATTAAAAAAAGAAATTAAAGAAGAACTAAAAAGTCCAATTAAAGAAAATAATTCAAAGAATAAAGAAAAAGAGAAAGAAAAAAATCAAATTGATATAAACCAAATAAAAAATGATAATAAAATTGAGTCACCAAAAAAAGAATTAAACAATAATAATAATAATGAAAAAAAAAATACACCAATTAAAGATGTTCCAAATGATAATGATTTAGAAAATTTAAATCAATTAAACAATAAAAAAGAAAAAGAGAATGAAAAAGAAAATAAAAAAAATAAAAAAGAACCAAAAAAAAAAATTGAAAACAATATATTTAAAGATTTAGAAAAAGAAGAAAAAAATCCATTTGATAATAAAAATGGAAATATAAACAATAAAAAATTTAACAAAGAAAAAATTTCTGATGATACAAAAAAAGAAAATATATTTGATAAACAATTTGATGATGATGATGATGATCTTTTAAAATTTATAGATTCAAATAAAAATAATTCAAATGAAATTAATATTAATACAAAAAAAAATAAAATAAATGAAGATAATATTTCTGAAATTGAAAAGAAAAATAATGAAGGAAATAAATTCAATTCTTTTTTTTCTTTTTCTGAAGAAGAAAATGAAGAAGAAAATTTTGAAGAAAAAGATATTGGAAATCAAGGTATTCATAATATAATTCAAAAAGAAGGAATTATTTTTGGTAATGGTGAACCAAGAAAAAAAATAAGAAAATTTGACCCTTCTTTATATAGTTTTTTTAGGAGTTCAAAAAATAATAAATAAAAATTATTAATAATTAAGTTTTATTAATTTCATTTTATTATAATTATTTATAAATTAAAATTTTTATTATTCATTATTTTTTAAAAATTGAATAATGTCTGAAATAGGAAGAATTGAATTAGATTTAAAAGGTAATATTATTAATAAAAATGGTGATTTTGAAAGTGAATGTGAAGAGAATTTAAATAAATTAATTAATAATATAATATATATTTTACAAGATATACATTATATCAAATCAAAAAATAATTCATTTGGAAATTTTCAAAAATTAACTTTAAAAGGTTTAAAATTCAGATATGAAATAGCCATTGGGTCTTCAACAATTAGAATAGTTAAAATAAATCAAGAATAAATTAAATTATTATATTTATAAATAATATCATTGAATTAATAAAAATATTAATATACAATTTAAATATATCTTTTTTATAATTTATTTTATCTTTTTTTATTAATTTATTAAAAAAATTATAAATCATCATATGAAATAGTATTTTTATTAGAATTATTATTTTTTCTATTTTCAGGATCATCTAAATCTTTATAATCTTTATAATAATGTCTTCTTTTATGTTCATGATAATCTCTATGACTATCATTATGATAATATTTACTTCTTTCAAAATCATTATTTCCATAATGTCTTTTTCCACTTGAAACACTATTTAAATATTCTTCCATTGAAGAAATCATTTTAGGTTTATCAATACATTTTTCATAATCATTCATATAATTTTCTTTTTTAATTCTTTCAAAAAATCTACAATCAACACTTTCATAAATATATTTCTTATGTTTATTATTAATATGATTTATAACAAAATTATCTCCTTTAAATAATTTTTGACAAATACTACATTCATATCTATCTTTTCCTTTAACAACAGTCATTTTTTGACAATATTTTTCTCTTGATTGTATTAATTCTAAATTATCATCTTTATTTTTTTCTTTAATATATTTTGGAGGTTTTGGTATTGGGCCATTAGTTAAAAAATCTTTTATTTTATCAGAAAAAAATTTATCAAATTCAACTTCTTTTTTTAATTCTGGATTATTACTATTTTCTTTTCTTTTACCAATTTTTTTATAATGTCTTAAATGTATATTATCACATTTTGTTGCTAAATTTCTTTCATCTTCAAAACCTTTTAAACAATAAAAACAAAATCCATGAACTCTTCTTAAATATAATAATTGAATATCTAATTGTAAACTTTTATCTCTATTTTTTTCATCATTAAAAATAGAATTATTATCAATTCCTTTATCATTATCAAATATTTCAATTAATTTTTTACTATGTTTTAAATCTTCTTCAATTCTTTCTTCAAATAAAGGAGGAGTTAATCTAATTTTTTTATTAGAATTACTTTTACTTTTAATAGGATGGATTTTATAATCATTATTAATAGAATAATCTTTTAAAATATCACAAGCAACATCACATTTTTCTTCATTTTCAAAAGATAACCAACAAAATCTACTATAATTTTGATTTTTAATAGGTTCTGAAAGAGAAATAGATTCAAGTCCAGGTGCATTCTTTGCAGCTTCTAATAATTGCCATCTTGATATATTTCTTGGAATTTGATGAATATATATTGTTAATTTATCTGGATCAAATGCATAATATGGAGAATCTGTTATATTTATTTCTGATTTTATTAATGATGCTTCTTGAGTCATTTTTGTTATATCTCTTTCTCTTTCTTCAAAATCTAATTTTTTTATGTCATTTGAATATATAAATATTTTAACATTTGAATTATATTCGTGTTCTGGTAATAATTCTAGTTTTAATTTTGGTATTATTTGTTTGTAATTTTCTATAAATTTTAATGAAAATTTCTGACATTGATTATTTATTTCAGTTTTCCATTTTGGATAAACTTCAGGATCATATTTCTCTTTGAACCATTCATCATTTAAGTGTTCATTATAAAAAATATTATTTCTCTTATTTTCATATTTTTCTTTATATTTATGATATTCTTTTTCTAATAAATCTTGTTTAAAAATACTTGCTTGAAGTTCATTAAATAAAGAAAGTGAAACTAAAGGAGCATCAAAAGAAGGATATTTGATTCTGTTTTGATCATTTTCATTTATCATTGAATTGATTTTTGCTTTCATATTTTCATGTTCTGTTTTTTTGTATTTTTCATCATTTTTGCTTTGAGACCTTTCTCTCTTTTGATTTAAGTAATTCTTATTCTCATCGTCGCTGTCTATTGAAGAACTTGAACTAGAAGATTTTTTCTCTTCCCCTAAATCACTAGATGAAGATGAAGATGATTGATTACCATCATTTTTTAGCTCTTCCTCTTGTTGAGACATTTTTTTGATAGATTGATATTTTTTAAAGGGTTTTTTATTTTTTTATTTTTTATAGATATTTATTTGTAATGTTAATTTTTAGAAAATAAATTATTAATAATTATAATATTATTAATATGATATAATATATAATATTTTCATTATTTTAATTTATAAAATATTTTTTTATTATCATTTAAAATTTGAAATTTATTTATTATTAATATCTTTTTTATGTTCTGCATAATTTTCAATCCAATCTTTATTTCTTAATTTAACATATTCTTCTGAATATTCTATTTCATCAACAACTATTTTCTTCTTTTCTGCATTAAACTCATAAATTACATTCAATTTATCAATATGAAAAGCATATAACAAATTTCCTTTCTTTTTCTTTGTGTATTTAGAATGAGGATCAATTTCTAAAACTCCTTTAATTAAAGTAATTAACTCTTCTTTATTATCATAAAAATTTAATTTATTATTCTTTAAAATATCATCTAAATTTTGGATACTTTCATCTGAAAAAATAACTTCATTTTTTTTTTCTAATTGAGCATTCATTATCCATTGAGGATATTTAACATTAACATCATTTAAATTTAAACTTTCTAAATGATGATAAGGTTTAATATCAATAATAGGAGTACCATCAACCATATCAACACAAGAAATATAAATTTCATTTCCAATAATTTTATCAAATTTACATAAAGTTAAGCCAATAGGATTTATTCTATGAGGACTTCTTGTTGCAAAAACACCTAATTTTTTTCCTTCTGAATATTTAGGCGGAGAAATTTTTGCTCCTTGAAAACTTGTATGTAAATGAAATATATATATTACCCATATATATGTAAAATTTTCTATTCCTTCAAATGAATTCATATCTATTGATTTATTTATTATTATTTTTCCACGAGTTAATTCTAATAAATTTCCTTGACGAGGAATACTGAATTTTTCTGGGAAACAACTTATTAATGTTCCTATTGATTTTAAAGTATATGTTTCAAAATTTTCTTTTGGATTTTTTTGAATTATTGAATTTATTATTTCATGAGTTTCGTTTTTTAAATATATATTTATATAATGATCTGTTATTTTATATTTTTCAATTTGATTTAATTTATTATTTAAATTTAATTCTTTTTCCAATTGGATTTCATACTTTTTTATAAAAATTTCTTTAAAATTTTCATCATTTGAATTGAAAAAAACATGATAGAATTTTAAAAGAGAATTAGTTGAAAAGTCCCCTAAATGAGTTTTTACTGAATTTATATTTATTACAAACTTAATATTCTCATCTAATTTTTTAATTTTAAGTTCATTAAAATGTATTTTTTCTTCATTACTATAACTTTCATAAATATCATTAAAAACCTTAATGACTTCCCATTTCAAAAAAACAATAATTTCATTTTGAACATCATGAATAACTTCATTGTTTCTATCTACTTTTTGACTTTCAGTTTTTTCCATTTTAAAAATATTTGAAAATTAAAAAAAATAATAAATGGAAGAACAAACAAGTACAAAAATAAAACTAAAAGACTATGAAATTCAAATAGGAGATACTTATAAATTAGATACAAAACATAAAATAGCAGCAGGAGCATTTGGAGATGTATTTGAAGGTCAAAATGTAAAAAATGCAGAAAAAGTTGCAATAAAATTAGAAAGAGTAGATGCCCAATTTCCTCAATTATTTTATGAAAGTAAAATATATATGTCTCTTCAAGGCGGAGTTGGAATACCAAATATTCATTGGTGTGGAAATCAAAAAAATTATAATATATTAATTATCGATTTATTAGGACCTACTTTAGAAAATTTATTTAATACACATAATAAACAATTTACTCTTAAAACTGTTTTACAAATTGGTGATCAAATATTACAAAGAATAGAATTTATTCATTCGAGAAATTTTGTTCATCGTGATATAACTCCTGAAAATTTTGCATGTGGAAATGAAGAAATGCAAAAGGAAAAAATAATATATATATTTGATTTTGGTTTATCAAAAAGATATAGAGATCCAAAAACAGGTCTTCATATAAATTACAAAGATAATGCTGGTATTATAGGTTGTATAAGATATTGTTCTATAAATGCTTTATTAGGTTTAGAACAAGGAAGAAGAGATGATATGGAAGCTATTGGATATATGTTAGTTTATTTTATGAAAGGTAAATTACCTTGGCAAGGAATTAAAGCTAAAAATATGAAAGATAAATTTAGAAAGTTAAAAGAAAGAAAATTAGAAACCACTGTTAAAGAATTATGCACTGGATTACCTGATGAATTTCAACAATTTTTATCTTATGCTAGAGAAATTCAATTTGAAGATAAACCTGATTATCATTTAATGAGAAGATTATTAAAACAATGTGCTGATAAAAATAAAATTAAATTTGATGGGAAGTTTGATTGGATTAAAGAAGAAGATAATATTTTTGGAAAAGATGTTATGCAGTTTAATTTATTAGATGAGGAGAAAGATAAGGAAAATGAAAAAAAAGAAAGAAAGAAAAAAAGAGGTAAAACTGTGAAAATAAAAACTCATTTTGATGATGAAGAAGAAGAAGATGAACATAATGATGAATGAGATATATTTTTTTCAATTTATTTTTTTTAATTTTTATAAATTAATAAATAGAATATATTAATCAAATAAATTAAAAATGACAAAAAAAGTTATTTCCTATGTTCTTTTAATAATAATATTAGTAAGTTTTAAAAAATAAAAATAAATAGTTAATTTCAATAGCAGGAATAACATTATCATCTATTCATTTTCCGTTTGTAAATATGATATGGACTGATCATTATTTTGGTCCTTTAGGAATATTAGAAATAGTTTCAATTTCATTTTCTATGTTAATAACAATAATAGCCTTTATTCTTATAACTTTAAACACAAAAATTTTATTGATAATATTATTAATAACATTAATATTATCTTCAATTTTTGTTTTATCTATTTCTATATTATTATTCTTTGGAACTCAAGTAAAAAATTGGAATGAACATTTAGGATGTAATTCTGAATATAAAGGTTTATTTCTAGCATGGAAAAGTGTAGATATTTATTTACAAAGTGTTGATGAAGTTTTATGTTCTAATGATTGTCCTTGTTATTTTAATAGGACTACAACAATGAAATATTTAAAAAATCCTATTTCAAATTATTATTTTAACACTTGGAAAGTTAGAAATGTTTCTATTGATGCTATTAGATTTCAAGATTGTAATAAAGTAGCTCAAAAAAAAGCTTATAATAATTATTTAATGAGAAATGCTTATTTTAAAAATACTTTAAATACTTATTGGTTTAATTGGTATTTTGGTAAAGTCGAAAGATTTTTTAAATGCACTGGATTTTGTAGTATATCTTATTATAATGAAAATATTCATACTAATGGAAAAATTCTAAAATATTTATTCAGTGATTTAACTAAAGGAGTTCCTGAGAATTTAGGATGTTTAAATTCTTTTTTAAATTGGTTACTAAATACTATGTTTGCTGTGGGAATTCTTTTTTTTTTTATTTTCCTATTCCAATTTTTTCTTTGTGTTTTTGTTCTTTTATTAATTATGGAATTTAATAATGATGAAATGGATAAAAGTAGTTATGGTTATGATAATAATAATGAAGAAAAAATACTATTGAATCAAAATAAGAATAAGGATAAGAATATAGAAAAAAAAATAAATTCTAAAATTAATCTTAATAGTGTTTTGAAAATTAATGATAGTAATATTAAAATGAATAATTCAGAGAATTCAAAAGATGAAAATTATTTATTGAATGAATTTGTAAGCCATGATATGAGTGAGGTTCCTAAAGATAAATCTACTGCACCTAAATTAAAATCATTCGATTCTGGTCGAGAAAAAATTCATTTTGGAAATGAAGATAAAAACCATCTATTGTTTAATCCTTCCAATTATGGGTAAATTTTAAAATATATTTTATGAATTATTTTTGATTAATTATAAAAAAAGATATTTTATATTTATATTTTTTATTTAAAATGTTGATTGAATGAAAGTTGATGTAAAAAATTATAAAAAAAAACTAGAAAATATTTATTACTATTTATTATTTAATCAATAATTAATTTACTTTCTTTTGATTGATAATTTATAATATTTATATTTTTTTTTTGTAAACTTAATTAAAAAAAAATTTAAAAAATTTTAAAAATTCATATAAAAATTAAAGATTGTTATATTTTTTGAATCAAAACAAACATTTTAATTATCATCTTTTTTTTCATTAGAATTTTGTTCTTGCATTTGAATAGTTTTAATAATCTCTTCAGGTAATTTAGGATATTTAATAACTTTTCCTTTTTTATCTCTTACTTCACCATATCTGCATCCTCTGAATTTAATAACATCTAATTCTTTTTCAGAAACAACAGCTCCATCTAATTTTTCTAAAAGAGGACACATTTCAATTAAAAAATGTCTATAACCTTTAATATGATCTAAAGGATTACCATATAAAGTTAAACTAGTTAAACTTTTACATTTACTTAATGCAGTAACTTTTTCAATTTCTTGAATATTATTACCATGAACATATAATATTTTTAAAAAAGGTAATTTTTGAACATCTGGACTTATATCAGTTAATTTATTTCTTGATATATCTATCCATTGTAATAATTCAACTTTTCCTAATTTTGATTTAAAAGTTAATTCTGGTAATAATTCAGTTAAAACTTCATATATTCCTGATAATGATGTTAATTTATTATTTGATACATTAAATGAATTTACGTATTTTTTATATTTTATTTTTACTTTTTTTTTCTCTTCTTTTTTTTCTATTTTATTTATTGTATTTTGAGTTTCATTAAATTTTTTTCCACGGGCTTCATTTACGTCATCTCTTATTTTTCCTTCGTAAACTTCATTTGCTTCGTTTTTTAATTTTTTTATTTTTAATTCTTCTTCATCATTTTTTTTATCATTTGCTTCTTTTTCTGCATCTGTTTTTTCTTCATTTGAATCTTTTTTTTTATTTTGTTTTCTTCTTCCACTTGTTGGTTCTTTATCTACTAATTCTGATAAACTTTTTGCATCAAAGAAATTATATACTAATGGTTTGTCTGCTTGAATGTAACAAATTGTTTCTTGATCTTCTCCTGAAACTGATGATGTTATTGACATTTATTTATTATGTTTTTATTATTATATCAGTTTTAATAATATATTTTATTTATTTTTTTATTTTTTATTTTTTTTATTTTTGTTAATATTTTTATTTTATTTTTAGTTATTTAGTAAGTTTTTTATTTATTGGTTTTTTCATTTTTTGTTTTT
>JAEEGJ010017871.1_pt1 | contig 15941 bp, 10 predicted proteins | sample 8958761 | NCBI WGS metagenome assembly JAEEGJ01 (sample SAMN16246546, study PRJNA631951) | gut metagenome | biome: gut microbiome; feature: rumen; material: RS-attached | host: Bos | place: Iran: Karaj | collected 2018-10
GGCCGCCCCTTCGGGCAGGCACTGGTTCGTGCTGAACGTGGCCTTCAAGACAGGCAAATACAAGAATATACGAATAGACGTAACCGACCAGATCCGCGCCCTACCCACGGGCGGCGTAATCCCGCTGGAGATAGACGTGGCCGACTTCCCGCCCGAAGATACCGACCCGCCTATAGATGAAGGCGGGGGAGGCTTCAAACCACTCATCGGAGGGTGGAGTGAAGAAACGGGAACGACAACCATAATTAGCTAATTATTAACTATTTATATTTTTATTAACTCATTAAACCAAATGTTTATGAAACGTTACATTTTCCTCGTAGTAGCAGTCGCTCTCGCGGCCGTGTCTTGCAGCAAGACCTACGACACCAACAAGAATGCAGGTGAAGGCATGTCTATCTCCTTCCGTTCTTGGACAAACAATCTCACAAAGGCCCCCCGCACCGTGGGTTCTAGTGCCTTCACGAGCGGAGACAAGTTCTATGTTTACGCCTACACTTCCGGTTTCCAGACCCCGTTCGACGGCACCGAAGTTAGTTTCGACGGCAACGATTGGACCTACAGCCCCCTCCGCTTCTGGGACAGGACCAACGACTACTACACCTTCTATGGTCTTTCCTTTGATGCGGGCGCCAGCCCCGCTGATTCGATCGCTACTCACACCGTGAGCAGTGGAACCTTCACATCCAATACCCTTACTTGGGCTGGAAATAACAACGACATTCTTGTCGCCGACTCAGTAAAGGTTACGAAAGCCCACTACGGAGAGCAGGTCGCGCTCAATTTCCGCCACATCAGCGCCCTGTTTGACCTCAAGGTCCGCAAGGGGGCAGGAATCGGCAACGACGGTGTTGTGAAGGTTACAGCAGTCTCGCTTGAGAACATCAAGAATTCAGGCGTTTTTTCCGTTACCGATTATACTGCCGATACTGATACAGCTATTGTCACATGGAGCAATCTGACCACCGGTGCATATACTGGCGCTAATGGTGTGAAGAATATTGTTGGTACAGATATTCTCGCCACTACTGATACAGTCTCCACCGTTGGCGACCAGTATCTCATCAATAATCTTGTGGTTATCCCTCAGACATTCGCTGCCGACGCACAGAGGCTCAAGATTACCTATACCATTACTACCGGAACAGGTACTACAGAACAGGTCAACACTTTCGCTGACAAGACTTACGATCTGATTCTGTTCGACAAGACCGACTATCCTACCGATGACGATACCAGCACCGCAGGAAATCAGTATAACGACGGAACCAATGTCACCGGATGGGCTGCAGGCGTTCACTACACCTACATCATCACCATCGATGCTGAGGCTATCAGCTTTACCGCAACAATGCAGCCTTGGGCTACCGACAACGGTTACTACTACATCCTCAACTAATCATTTGTGCTTAACCGCGTAACGTTCATATTAGCAGCCGTCTGCATGCTCGCCCTGTCAACCCTGGCAGGGTGCGTGAAGACTTACGATCCGGCACCGAGGCAGGGAGAAATCCGCTTCGGAGCCGGATCGCTGCTGCTGAACGACGACGCAACAAAGTCGGGCACTGATCTTAAGGCCCTTTTTGACCAGGCATCGGAGGACGTGGGCGCGGCAAATGCAGACAAATTCTTTGTCTACGGATCCAAGACAATCTCCGCAATACGATATACTGTTTTCAACGGCGAGAGTGTCAGCCTGACGAGTTTAGGCTCCAACGCATCCGATCCCATAGACGACGTTTGGGATTATTCCCCCCATCGTTTCTGGGACAGCAATGCCAGCCAGTACGACTTCCTTGCAATCACCGGCCCTGCCTCTTCGGCCGGAATTGACTGTAATCCCGCATCTTCTACTCATATAAGGGCGAACGTTACTTACGACGCGACAGGAACCCCCTATGACCTGATGGCCGCGGGAAGCCAGCGGAACGATGGGACGACAAGTCCGGTCCACATGGCATTCAGCCACTTGCTCAGCGCAGTGCGGGTTACCATTATAAATGACTCGCCTTCCACTGATGTCCAAGTGAACTCTTACGGATTCCGCAACATATGCATCCGCGCCACCGGAATGGTGGAGCAGAGCGGAAACGGCCTTGTTGCGATGGGAACCAGCGACTGGGGAACCTTCTCCTACACGAGCAGCACAGTCCTGGGCCATAGAGACACGACTGTACTTGGCAATAAACAAGAGTTTGCCATGCCGGCAGACAAATGGGACCTGATGGTGCCGCAGGAGCTCGCTCCTTACGGCGATTACATCCCCCAGTTGATGCTCGACTATGAGTACGATCAGGAAGATCCCTATACGTTGGTGACGGAGCACAATCATGTCGTGTTCCCCATCCGCCTCGATGAGATTCCTGTGAAGAACTCGGACGAACTCATCACCAAATGGCTTCCAGGCAGGAAGTACAACTATGAGATCCATATCCGCCTGGGCGGAGGTATTATTGTCAACGTTGCGGTAACTGAGTGGAAAGAGATCCTCGCAGAAACCCCTGGACTTACGATAGATGACGAATAGATTCAGCTCATATCTGTCAGCCGTTTTGGCGGCGGTCATGCTCATCATGGTCGGTTCTTGCGACACCAAAGAACCGATGCAGATCGAGCAGGGCAGGATTGCTGTTTCTATCTCCAGCGGCAGGATAGCTACCCGTGCACTAAGCGATGATATTGCCGACGGCAGCGCCATCATTGTGAATGGATCCGGCGTACCCGACCTGGCAATAGGAATCGCCAATTCTGCTGGAGACCTTGTCGCCTCCTGGCCGGATGATTATTGGGGCACCCTGGGGACCGTATTTACTTCCCAATGCCAGACTGCGCAGACTGATTCAAGCAAATCCACCATCTATTTCACAGGGCCTGGCAGAGGATCGTATACAGTGTTTGCCGTGGCGAATACTGCCGGTCTTGATGCAGCTACTATTACTGCGCTTAAAGCGGCGAAGACCGTTGGTGCATTGGATTCGCTTCTCCTTTCGGTGGCCAGCGGCGAACCCGATTTCGGCGCTACGATGCCGCTTACCGCAAAGGGAAGCCTGACAGTAAACTCATGGGGGAACGGCCAGATAGACCTCAATCTCCTTAGGCCCGTGGCGAAAATCAGTTTTACCTTTATCAATGAGACCGGCGGCTCCGTCGATATTCATAACTGCACGGTAAAGCTGAAGGATCTTAATACTTCCAGCGGTTATCTCTTCGAGCAGACTCCGGACTATCTGCCCGGTCATACCTGCGACAGGGATTTGACAATCAACGGCTCCGATCCCTTGGTGTTTACCGACAACAAGTCCACCCTGCCGATAAAAACCGTATTCCCCAGCGTGGCCCCTGAAAGGCTTGTTGGAAGCAGGTATTTCTGCGATGTCAGCTTCCGCGTGACCAAAAAAGCGATGGTTTACGACTCCGGGAACGCCGCCACCTACACTGAATATTCTTTCACGGACCTGCCTATCCACGACAACCGCTCGAAAGATATTCCATATATCCTTCGCAACCAGCATCTCAAGATTCAGACCCGAATTACCAAGAGGACTGAAGAGCATGACTATTCGTTCAACTTCGAAGTTCAGGACTGGTACGAAAAAGTAGCATACGTTACGTTTGATTAGACCGTGAAGATATTTGCGCGCATAATTGCAGTTTTCTGCCTGTTTACTTCTCTTTCATGTGTGAGGGAGATGGCTGAACCCAACTTTGAACCCCGTTTGCCGGAAGGCTCTCCGGTCACCCTTAACCTTGGTTTCGGCTATCCCAATCGCAACGAGGTGGATATTGCGACCAAGGCCGAATCTTCCAGGGAGGACGAATCTCGTATCCACGACCTGTATGTGATGATCTTCGACGGCAACGGAGACAAGTTCTACGGCAGGTACTTCACCTACGAGCATCTCCTCACTTCACTGGATTCTCTCGACAGCCACAGCAATGAAGGCTGGTATGTCGAGAACTCCGGCAACAGCCGCGGCGTTGTCAAGATTGCTACCCAGGCGAAAGAAGACTGTACGCTGGTGATGCTGGCAAATGTAACCAGCACTATCACTTCGCTCAATCATCAGGATCCGGTAGACGTCCTTGCGGGAATCGATACTTACGAGGATCTCACGGACGTTCGCGTGACCCTTGAGCAGGAAGTCCTCAACAGGGGTGACCTGTTTATGATGCTTGGAACGATGACGGACGTAAGCACCGGCAGCCTCACCTGGGGCGCTATATCTGCGGGGGAAGCCGTATACAACAAGCCCGGAGGCCAGTATCAATTACAGCTCAGGGCCCTGGATGCCAAGGTTAAGTTTTACATCACCTACAACTCTACCTACATCAACCCCGAGAAGTGCGATCCCCGTAAGTGGTGGGTCTATAATGTTCCATCCGAATGCTACCTGATTCCCGGGGCGGGGCAGCCTGATGATATCGATTTCTTCGATACCGAAAAAGCCTTCTTTGAAGGCAAGGAAACTGTAGACGGCAAGGAATGGGATGTATTCTCATTCTACATGCTGGAGAACTGCCAGGCTCCCAAGACGTCCATTATGGGGCTAACTGATAATCCTGCTCCCAGCTATTACCTCAGAGAGAAAGAGACAGACCCTTCGGCGGTAGAATCCAACTTTATTTACGCTCCCGCCAAAGGAACTTACGTAAGGTTCGACCTGTTGCTGGGGCTCACCTCCCTTGGAGTGGAGTCTATTACTGGCGGGAACAACGCGGCGCACGCCCTTACGACGGAGGCCGTTTATACCGTCCATCTGGGAGATTTTACCAACAGCAGCGCGGGGGAAGGGCGTGATTGGGACAATTACGACGTGGAGCGCAGCACGTCCTATTCGTACTTTATCACCATCAACAATTCAAGGTCCATCTATGTGGAAGTTCTTGGAGATGACGGACTTCCGGATACGGACGACGAAACCGAGCTCCAGCCTGGTCAGGAAGGTTCCCTGCTCCTTTCTACCGACGCGGTGGTTAACTGCGACGCCCATTACGAGTATCATTGCCTTACCTTCAGGTATACTCCGGGACTCGAAGGAAGGAAGGTATCCTGGTACGTAAAAACTCCTTTCGACGAAGGCGGTGCCCAGTGGGATCCGGATGCCAATGGAGGCGAAGGAGACTGGGAATTCAATTGCAAGGACTACCTTTGGGTAAAATTCGGCCGAAATGCGACTTCGGGTTCACCGGCCACATATTCGAAAAACCGTTCACCTTATCCTGGCAATTCGCCTGACAATCCGCATTATTTCCCGACCTGGGATTATCATTCCGGGCTTGATTCTCTACAACTGATGGACATCCATCAGCTCTACAATTACATACTCGACCAAACCAGGAAAAAAGCTGCCGGGGATCCTAATGATTTCCTTGAAGAAACAATTGACGGCGAAACTCAATATGTCATCCGCGTAACCGCCTTCATCGACGAGTATTACTACGAGAAAGATCCGACCCTCGATCCTGCAACTGCAACGGCCGATCCCGACCTCTGGCGCAAGTTCGTCAATGCCGATCCGCGCGAACTACATATCCTTTCGGAGGCAGTCTACAGCGAAGACCGCCAGAGCGACGTAATCACCTCGAGCCATTCTATCATCCAGAGGTCCATACAGTCTTTCTACAACACTTATTCTCCGGACCTGCGCACTCTCTGGGGAACTGAGCATGTTGATGAGATGGAGTACCGCATCCGTAAGCAAAAGGACGATTCGCAGACCATTTGGCCATGGTGGAAGAGTGGAAGGGGGCTTCCCACATCGGCAAGACCAGAGAGCGAAGATAACGGACGATACAATTCCGCCGCGATCTGGGGGGTATCCGCTTCTCCCAGATGGGATTCGTTCCTGGAATATGAGGTGGATAACGATCACCCGGAGCTAAAGAGCGACTATCGATATCTCGCATATTCATGCCTGACCCGCAACAGGGATAACGACGGCGACGGTGTGATTGATCCCGAGGAAGTCCGCTGGTACATAGCTTCCGTTAATCAGCTTGTCGGCATGTGGGTTGGAAATGAGGCTCTCAGCCCTTCCGCCCGTTTGTATCAGCCACAGAATAAGAACAGCATCGGAGATGGCCGTGAATGGAGATCCTGGGTGGTTTCTTCCACTGCTTCGACGGGCGGCATTACTACTAATCCACGCGTAATCCGCGCAGAAGAAGGTGCTACCAAATCCAATTACAATTCATATAACTGGGCTTTCACTTCATATCCCTCTGTAAAATTCACTGAGGCCGACAGGCATCAGGTATCTTCCGTGCGATGTGTTCGCAATATCGGCACTTATGATTCAGGAGGCACAGTAAAAGACATCAGCGGGGCCGATCTCGATGTGATTCCGGACCAGTATTATGAGTCTCCCATGGGTTTCAACGCCAGTGGCAAGGTCAATGCCAATGCCGACGGGACCTACACTCTGCGTTTCTCCCGTCTTGATCCGCGCTGCATCCGGGAATTCACTTTGCTGGATCTTCCTTATGCGGACGAGTATTCGATGAGAAACCGGGTATACATGGAAATGATCATGCAAGATCCGTCGGCGGAAGTTACCGTACCTGCCAATAAGACCCAGGAAGAACTGAACGACCTGATAACTGCTGCCGGACATAATTCTTATTGCCCGGTCGGATATCGTCTGCCAAATATGACGGAACTGCTGCTTATGACTTCCCTGCAGCCTTCCGGATACTGGACTGACGGCAAGAAATACCCCTCACGTACATTTTATTCCCGTGGAATACGCGGGAGCAAGATAACCCCGGGAGAGAATCATAAAATCGGCTGGGGTTATGATAGCGGCATCATGCACATGCACAATTCCAGGGAGAAAGAACCTACCATCATAAGCGACATCCGCTGTGTGAAGGATATGAACTGCACGGGAGAGATAACGGGAAGCATCTCGGTGCCCGGAGGAGACAAACTCCATATGGGAGACAGTTGCCAGATCAAGTTGAATATCACTTCCCTGGGCTCTGCAATACGGTCTCTTAACCTGTACCTTGTGTTTGTGAGCGCCAGCGGCAACGAAGAGACCAGGAGCATCGATTTGAGCGGCATCAAGCTTAGTGGCGTAGCTATCAAGGACGAGTCGGTCAACTGGAAAGTTCCTTCCGACCTTTCCCTTCTTGGGAATATGAGTATCAGGGCGATAGTCGTTAATAACGCCGGCACCCGAAAGGTGCTGGAGACACCTATCAGGATTCTTTCCCCGGTGTTCGCATCAGTCCGTCTCCTGCCTTGTGTGTATAACGGAGCGCAAAATCCTTCATATCCCGTGTTGCTTACGGTGCATTCTCCGAGTTCCGACATCAGAAGGTGGACACTGATGATCAAGGACCCGGACAATGAGACACATACCTTGAACCTTGCCGCCTGTTCGGATGCCAGGTATTGGAACACCACCTGGCAATTCGCGTACAGTCTGAACTCCCTGGCTACCGGCACATACTCTTTCCAGCTTGATGTGATTACTGCGGATGGCAAGCATACGCTCTCCAATATTGCCAAAATGGATGTCCTCAGAATCAATTACGTGCCTAATCCAGGACATACCGGGGATGATGGATACAAAAAGGCCTCCGACATTACTGTTTCCTGGGAGCCGGATGTGGTGACTGGAATGAATATGGCCTCCGGAGACTTCATCGAGGCTAACATTGATCTAAGCAACTGCTCTTATTATATTGTATATAAGACGGATCCTGATACGGGCGATTTTATATTGGACGACAAGGGTAATAAGATAAGAGACAATGACCAGACTCTTGGTAAAGATAACATCATAAGCATAGGCATAACGGACACGGACCATAATAACAAAGTTACTGTTCCGTATGTCTACCATATATATTATCCGGCTCATGACGATTCCAATGACGACCCGCAGAGAGATTGGTTGCGTCCTAATATTTCCAAAAGCACGGGTTCAGACAAATCCAATGGAACCAACTATAAGTTGTTCAAGGGCGGGGCAGGCACCGGTTTCATGCTTCAGAGCGGGAATTACTACATGCCGGATCCTGCTTACCCCCAGCTATTCCGCCTGGAGAAGGCTGGAGCATTCTGGAACGGGCAGTGGATGGACACCGCCAACTGGAATGAAGGAGGTCAGGACGGGAATCCGTCCAATGCTGCGGAGAGCCTTGCGCAAATCCTGTCATCCGACACATTCTATATCGGTTCTACCCAGGGGACCCATCGCTCCAGGGCAACATATTATTACGTCCGTGCCGTACGCAACGGCACGGAAACCAACGCTGCTGGAGGCGGCGTAAGCATTAACGATCCTATAAATGGAGGTAATTTGTAAACAGATGAAGAGATTTGTTTTCATACTGCTGATGTTGGCAACCCTGGCGCTTTCCTGCACAAGGGAGCCTTCGCCCGGGCATGATCCTTCGGAGACTGGGTTCAGGACCATCCATTACAAGGTTCAGGTTTCGAGTTCCGACGACTCGAAGGCGACGACTGCCGAGAACGACACCAAATACGTCTTCCAGGCCACGGATTCCCTTTACGTCGTCTCCACGGATCCCGTATCCGGCGACACGCTGCTTTTCGGAGTCCTGAAGCTTATTTACGGTTCCGGCGCGACTACTGCGTATTTTGAGGGTGACCTTGTCGGTGTAGATGAGTTTGATCCCGCTTCCGACACTCCGATAAATGTAACCCTGGTAAGTTCCGGCGACAGAATTCATACTACCGGCGGGGGAAAACTAACCGAGACAGCATATCCCTCGGACGAGTATGCTACTACCCTTGCCGACGCTGTACAGAAGTTCAGTCATTTCACATGCAGTACCACTTTCGGGGCTACTTCGTTTACCCTTTCCCAACAGTCAACGTTCCTGAAATTTACCGTCATTTTTAGACGTTCAGAAGTTCTGGTGTCGACACCCGTAACGGTCAAAGTGTTCAATAACAACGAAGCGAATCCGATATGGCAGAACGTGATAAACGCAGCTGCTCTAGGTAGTGGCAGAAGCAGTGTGGATTTTGTAGTTGCTTTCCCCGGTGGCAGTTCATCACTGACCGATGCCGAATTGTCTGTCATCTGGGGGAACGGGGAGAATGATCATAAGGAGTTTGCCATAAACGACAAGGATTTGGCCGTTAACAATTACTACACGATTTCCCGCACTACGATCGATCTTGGCAATCCTTTCCACATACGGGCCAAGGAAGACGGCACGACGTCCGTTACCTTCAAATACGATGACGGAAGCATTCAGTACTTAAGCTTCGATCTCGGCGTGGACGACTGGACCAATTATAACGGCAGTTCGCTTTCGTTGTCAAAAAATGATGTGGTTTACTTCAAGGGCAACAGGGAGGACTGCGACTGCATCGGCGCCACACAGCTCTTTACCGCCGACCAGGTATGTTACATCGGCGGTAACATCACAAGCCTTCTTGCCGACCAAACCCAGTTCGCTTCATACGCCTTCAGAAGCGCATTCTCCAACGGCACCTGTGTAGACGCTGTAACCACTCCGGCTGAAGTGAATTGGGTGGACATTGACTCGGCCGATCCTCTTTTACTTCCATCCTTTACATCAACAGAGTGTTATCGGGAGATGTTCCGTAACTGCTCGTCCCTTACGTCTGTTCCTGACCTTCCAGCCGAAACAGCTTCACCTGGCTGCTATTGGAATATGTTCAGGCTTTGCAATGGACTGACTACTGCAAATATCAATCTCGGGGCTACGACGATGGCAACCGACTGTTGCCGTGAGTTATTCAGGCAATGTGGTAATTTGACCTCTGCACCTATTTTACGTGCTACCACTCTAGAAGCGCGTTGCTATCGACAGATGTTCTCGGACTGCAGCAATCTTCTAAGCATTACTTGTCTTGCTACAAATATTTCTGCGACTAACTGTACTTACAATTGGCTGTCAGGTTTACCCAACAACAATACACGTACATTCTACAAGGCATCAGGTATGACGTCATGGCCCAGAAATGCCAACGGAATCCCAAGCAACTGGAATGTGGTGAACTACGGAGAATAGTATACTAGCACCTTTCCACCCATGAAACCCATCCTATCCATTATGAGCTTGATACTTACCGCATTGCTGGCCACGCTTGCCGGTTGCTGCAAGAAGACCGAAGGCAAGGCCGTGGTCTATTTTACCCGCAATCTGTCCGCCGAGGGATTGATCCAGGCCTATGAAAAGGTTAACGGCAAGATCGAAGGCCGCATTGGCGTCAAACTCCACACGGGTGAGCAAAACGGCCCTAACATCATCCCCCGAGAATGGGTTAAAGCCCTGATAGAGAAGGACTTGCCCGATGCCAGCATCATCGAGACCAACACCTACTACGAAGGCGACCGCTACACTACCGAGCAGCATCGCGAGACGCTGGAGGTGAACGGCTGGACCTTCTGCCCCGTGGACATCATGGATGCTGAGGGCACGGCCCTTCTGCCCGTTAACGGCGGCAAGTGGTTCAAAGAAATGTCCGTTGGCAAGAACCTGCTGAACTACGATTCAATGGTAGCCCTTACTCACTTCAAGGGCCACACCATGGGCGGCTTCGGCGGCAGCAACAAGAATATAGGCATTGGCTGCGCGGATGGCCGCATCGGCAAGGCGTGGATACATACCGCCGAGGGCTCCGAGGAGCAGTGGAGCATAGCCGAGGAGGAACTCATGGAGCGCATGACCGAATCTACCAAGGCCACCATCGACCACTTCGGCGAGCACGTGACCTACGTGAACGTGATGCGCAACATGTCGGTGTCCTGTGACTGCGAAGGCCTTGAGGCTGAGGCGGTTGTGACTCCGGACGTGGGTATACTCTCTTCTACCGACATCCTCGCCCTCGACAAGGCCTGCGTGGACATCATCTATGCCATGCACGACGAGGAGCACAAGCACTTCGTGGAGCGCATCGAGACCCGCCATGGCCTGCGTCAGCTCTCCTACATGAAGGAACTCGGAATGGGCAGCGACGACTACGTCCTCATCGACCTCGACAACGGCGGCAAGCGCATCAGCGTAAAGGATGCGGCCCGTGCGTGCAGGAAGCGCAGCATCTACAACTACAGCACCCTCGGGAACAAGGGGCAGATGGTGAATCTCTCCGACTTCGAGGGCAAGGTGCTGCTGGTGGTGAACACCGCCTCCAAGTGCGGCTTCACGCCCCAGTACGATGGCCTGGAGGCCCTTTATCAGAAGTATAAGGACAAGGGCCTGGTGGTGCTCGGCTTCCCCTGCGACCAGTTCGGCGGACAGGAGCCCGGCTCCAACGAGGAGATAGAAGAATTCTGCCGCCTGAACCACGGCGTAACCTTCCCTCTGATGGCCAAGTCGGATGTGAACGGACCGAAGGCGAACCCGGTGATGAAGTGGCTCTGGACCCTGAAACCTTTTGCCGGATTCGGGGAAGGGGAGACCGCGAAGTTCATGGATGCGATGCTTTCCAAGGCGGATCCCGAATACGCCGCCAATCCGGATATCAAGTGGAATTTCACCAAGTTCCTGGTAGACCGCAAGGGCCAGCCGGTGGCGCGTTTCGAGCCCACGGTTGCTCCGGAGGCCCTGGAGGCCAGCATAGAGGCATTGCTGTAGGGGTGACCGGCCAGCAGACCGATACCTGCTCGTTCCACGTAACTGCTTATAAGCCAACATTTTACATAAACAGGTGTGCTAAATACAGCACACCTGTTTGCGTAAATCATTGTAATCCAGACACATACCGAGCACGCTACTTCAGCCCTTCAATCTCCTCCTTGTTCAGTCCAGTAATATCTGAAATATCGGCGACACTCATGCCTTTCGCCAGCATCTTCTTTGCATTTGCCATCCGCTCCTCAATCTTGCCTTCTTCTTTCCAATACTCGTAATTGGCCTCGGCAATGTCTGCGAGTTCTTCGTATGAGTCAATCTGTTTTATTGCCTCTACATTCAAGCCGGTAATCCGTTGAATGTTACTGATAAGAATCTCTTCAGCTTTTTGACGTTCTGTAGTCATAGCTTCTATCATTTGTTTAAGAAATCAATCTTTTGCATAATAGTGTCCGGTATAACATCCAGGCCAAAATATAGGTGTTTTACTGGATATCCAAGAAATTGTATGTATTTGAGCACCAAAGCATAACTCTCTTTAGCCGGTTGTATATTTTTGTCGCCATTGCTATCGAAACAAATTGCTTCGTGATGAGCAATTCGGTTTCGAAAAGCTTTGATGGCTTGCAACTCTTTGTACACAGCCCTTTGTCCAAGTCCTGATACTTTGTCAGGGAATACCTTAAGCAGGTTTTTCCCTCCTTTATTGTATGGTATTTTTGTAAATAGATAAGTCCAGAACCCGAATGAGACTGATGAGACCACCCTGTCATTAGTATAACGTCCCTGCTTGTCCAATTCGCCAACCAGTTTCTCTACTATTTCTTTTTGTGGATGGGTTTCCAGCAGTCCACCTGTTACGAGCTGATGCCTTATCCAGTCAGAATCGGAGTAGTGTGATATAAAGTGATTATTAATCGCATTGCGCAACACGACCTCAAAGATATTAAGGATGCCATAGATTTTCTGACACAGTTTGATATTAAGTCTATAAAGCTTTAAAGCAGTAACTGTATTGCCACTACAAGCCTTTAGATATTTGTTTAGCCTTGCTTTGGAAAATGCAATCTCATAATCGTGATACTTCATCTCAATATTCGTTTTAATTATTTGCACAGTTAAAAATTAATTGTACCTTTGCACTGTAATCCCCGTATGTCCCTGAGCAATCAAACATGCGGGTTTAGTCTTTTTATATACCCCCTCACCCCCTGAAACGCAAAAAAGCGATAAAGGCACGATCTCCTTTATCGCTTTGCAGCCTCTTAAACGGACTGCGGGAATTCAGTATTGTTTAGGCAAAATTGGAAATAATTCCGGACTTTTGCAAGCTCGCTGCCGCAATTTCTCTAGAACAGATAATCCAGAGTGATATACAGGGCGGGGCTGTCCCCGTCCTGTTTGTCAAGGGGGTATCCCCGGTCGCATGCGACGACCAGGTTTTCGTTGACAATCAGTCGGATGCCGGCGCCTGCGGACTGGTGAACGCGTTCGGCCAGGTTGCCGCGCAGTTGCACATCGGCGGGAGCGACCGGAAGGATCTCCCTTAAACTACTCGGCAGGGCGCTGATATCCAGCCCGCGGAACACCCTGGCGGCATCGGTGAATAGGTTGGCGGCCAGGGCCAGGTTCTGGTTCCAGAGGACGAACCTTGCGAACCTCCAGCGCAGTTCCGCGGTAGCGCAGCCCATATCCAGCCCCACCAGGCGGGTGCGCATTATGCCCCGCGCGGTTTCATATCCTCCCATCCCTTCAAGATCCGTCCGCTGGCCCATGAAAGTCATGTAGGGGAGCACATAGAACGGGGCCTGCCGCCCGAAGGTGCCCTCGTAGTTGAAGCGATAGGCGAGGGTGAGGACGTCGTTCGGAATCAGGGGCAGATAGTGCCTCCAGGTGAAGGAATAGCGGTAGAAGGGCGTCTCGCTGAAGGGGGCGAGCAGCACGTGGCCTTCCGCCCAGATGCCCCGTGATGGGGCGCCTTCCTTGTTGCGGGTGTCATACACCAGCCCGAAGCGCACTCCCGAAGAGAAGCCGCCGTCGGCATCTTTTGCGGAGATCACCCCGCTGGCCTTGTAAGCGTCGTACAGTGTGGGCATATTCTCCGGGAACAGTTGCGCGGTTGGTTTTCCTTTGTTTATGCTGGCGTAGTCGATACTGCCTAGTTTATAGTAACTTGCGTAGATGCCGGCCTCCCAGCTGAGCGCCTCGGCAAGGCGCCCGATGAAGTCGGATTTGAAGAGATACTCATAGCGGGAGTAACGGTAGAAGGGCCTGGCCTGGGCGGCATCGAAATAGGTCTCGTAGCCGTTGAAACCGTAAAAGTCGTAGGCCTTGTCGATGTTCGCCTGGAAGTTGGTGCAGTTGCGCACTCCCGGGATCAGCTTGAAAGTGTCGTAGCGCAGCCGGACAATCTTGGAGCCCTTGGTGAAGTAGGAGAATTCCGAGTAGAACTTCGAGTCCAGGGCAGGGTAGTTCTCGCCAGTGCCATAGTCGAAGAGCATCAGCACGGCACCAATCTGCATGCCCTTGTCGGCATCATAGGCCAGGGCCGGGAAGGGCCCTACGCCCAGCCCGCTCTTAGTGATTTCTTCTTTCTGGGCCTTAAGCGGAAGAGCGCAGAAAAGGATAAGCAAAAGCGCGGATATTCTTTTCATAACTCAAATATAGTGAAAAAAATACATTATCTTTGTCGGCACAAAAACGACCACTAATAATCACTAAACTATTTTATGAGAAAGATTCTATTTACACTGATTTCTCTCCTTGCCGCCGGCGTGATGCTGTGTGCCCAGGAAGAGAAAGAGATGAAAACGGGCTGGTCCTTCGGTGTTCTACCCACGGCAACTTACTCTGTCGACAACGGATTCCAGGCCGGTGCTTTTGGCGACGTATATTATTATGGTGACGGCGGAACCTATCCGGATCCCCTGCATAAAATCAGTTGGGAAGGGTCATACTTCACGCACAGTCACCGTATGCGCCTTTATTTGGCTTACGACTCAAAGTACCTCATTCCGAACATGCGTGTGAATGCATCGGTCACATATATGACCGATCCGCTTTATAGCTTATGGGGCTTCAACGGCGCCGCTGCCACGCAGAACTATGACGTGTGGGGCAACAGGGATATGTATGTTCCTGCCACTACCAACAATGTGAACTATTATGGTATGAGCCGCGAGATGCTCCGTATTCTCGCCAATTTCCAAGGACGCATCACCGACAATCTCAACTGGGCTGCAGGTGTGAACTTCTGGAAATGGAACCTCGGAGCAATGAAGGATAAAGGTGTGGAAGTGAACGGCAACAAGCAGTATTATGACACCAATGTCACTTTGTACAATTTCCTCGCTAATTCCGGAGTTCTCACCGACGCGGAAAAGAACGGTGGTCTTTCACTGGAGTTCAATGCCGGACTTGTCTACGACACCCGCGACATCGAGGCGGCTCCTAACAAGGGTATCTGGGCCGAGGCCTACCTGAACGGAAACTTTGTCGGCAGTCCATACCTGAAGGCTTGCGCATACTTCCGTCATTACATCAGCATCCCTATTCCCATCCCCGCAGGTAATCCCGTGTTCGCATATCGCCTCGCGTGGCAGCACACGATTGCAGGAGAGACACCTCTGTTCATGGTCCAGAACAACCCTCTGCTTGTTCAGCGTAACATGATCTCCGAGGGCTTCGGTTCCAGCAATACCATCCGCGGTCTCCGCGAGAACCGTATCCTTGCCGAGGGTATGGCTTGGGCAAATACCGAACTGCGCATCAAGCTCGTAAAGTTCAAACTGGCAAACCAGTACTTCTACATCGCCGTGAATCCGTTCTTCGATGCAGGTATCATCACCAAGCCTTACAAGGCGGATGCTCTTGCCAAGATTGCCGATGCAAACGGAAAGATTTACGATCTTGCATTCAATTCCCTCACCGGGACCTCCGATCCTATTTACGATGCTTCCAAGGTCAACACGCTTGTCTATAGCGGCGGTGCCGGTCTGAAGATCGCCATGAACCAGAACTTTATCGTTTCCGCAGATTTCGCAAAGTGCTTCACCGAAGGCATGGATGCGGGTCTCTGGATAGGTATCGGTATCAACTATCAGTTCTAATCTCTCCGTGGCAGCTAACAGGCTGCTACGCAATAACTTAATAAAAAGTCTCCCCCTGGTTTCGAAGGGGGAGACTTTTAGTATATAGCTGATAATCAGACGGTTGCCCGCCAGCGCGCTACTTGTAGATAGGACCGAAGTTCGCGCAGGCGCGGTAGTCGGCGCCTTCCTTGTCCATTCCGAAGGCATTCCACGCGGCCGGGCGGAAGATGTTCTCTTCCGGCACGTTGTGCATGCACACAGGGA
>JAEEGJ010017874.1_pt1 | contig 15938 bp, 9 predicted proteins | sample 8958761 | NCBI WGS metagenome assembly JAEEGJ01 (sample SAMN16246546, study PRJNA631951) | gut metagenome | biome: gut microbiome; feature: rumen; material: RS-attached | host: Bos | place: Iran: Karaj | collected 2018-10
CCGTAGTGGGGCTGTAGCCCGTAGAGCCAATGAAATGGAACATACGAGGACCATAGCTCTTCATAAAGTTTTCACCTGCATACTTGGTGTAAACGTCATAGAACAAGTAGCGGATAAAGTGAGCCAAAAGCTGCGAACGGCCATACTCGGCAGGTGTCAATTGGAAGTTCATGTCAGAAGCAGTAAAGTTGAAACGATACTGCACCTCAACATTATAGGGCTTCAGGAAGTTGTCGTAGAGCCACTGGTCGAAAGGAGCCGTGGACTTTGTATTGTCTACAACAGGTATGTCAGTACGGAAGATGGACTCTGTAAAGTCATCCTCGCTGCGACAAGAGCTGAAGGTCAGCATCAATGCTGCCAAGCTCATCAAATATACTATCTTTTTCATCATATCTTGCTTAAGATTTACTGTGCAACAGAATAACTTTTCCAACGCAAATCACCATTGTTATTACTGTCAATGGCACGATCGGTAGAAGGATAACCAGCATCAATGGCATTGTAGGGAATCTGAACGATACGACGTGGGTCGTTCCATTCCAAAACGTCACAGGTCGCATTATAGTCCTTCGGTGCACGATAGACGTGAGTAACAGTAATACCATAACGCTTAATATCAAACCAGCGCAAACCTTCGAACATCGTCTCAATGCGACGGAAGTGGAGAATACAGTTCAGTACATTCAAGTCGTCACCAGCCAGAACTTTGAACTCGCTACTCATCTTATCTGGGTGCATATCGTTTACAAAGATATTAGTGGCAGGCGTACCTGCATACTTCTTGTTAATTTGAGCCTGAGTCAACGGCTCATCAATTACCTTTGAAACAGTCCAGGCTTCCAAATCTCGAATTGCACCTTCACGATTACCTAAATAGAGTTTGGCTTCAGCACGACAAAGCAATGTTTCCTCTGCAGTAAAAGGCTGATAAATGATGTGTACATAGCCAATACCGGCAATCTTGTTGGTGTACTCAAAATACTCATAAACACGGAAGAGCCATGAGCCATATTCAGAACCTGCATTCCAACGGAATATTTTACCGTCAAAGGCTGGCACACGTCCATTCCAGTTCGGACCACCACCTTCATAGAGGATATCTTTTGTGGATGGAACATTCACAGTAACATCCTTATTAGTTCCTGCCATCTTGGCTGAAGCACGAGAACCCGAATTAATAGCATAGCGACAAGCCGAGAGCATGCGATCCTGCAATGAATAAGTAGTCAACAACAGATAGTTGCAAGCAGCCTTCTCATCGTTATAATCATTAAGTAGGGTATTAATGGTATTGGCACTCATCGAGGCCCATTTGCGCAGTGAAGTTGCGGGATTACTGCCCAATGCCAAATCAGCATACTTCAAACATTTCTCATAATCACGTTTGAACAAATAGAAACGAGCAGCAAAAGCATAAGCCGCATTACGATTAAAGTGATAGGCTGGAACCTTGTACTTCGAGTCATCAATGAGGTTGATACCTGCTAAGATATCCTTCTCAATGAGTTGATAGACCTCAGTCACCTTCTTACGATACTCGGGTTTAGCATAGTCCACACGCACCACTTCCTCAACAGTCGTTACGTAAGGAACACCCCAGTCCTGCATACTCTGTATCGAATCCTTGTAGGCCTCAGCAAACACATTGACCAAAACAAAATGGAAATAAGCACGCATCAGATGAGCTTCGCCCCATGAATAACTAACCTCGGGATCGTGAGCAGGGTCATCGCTCATCTCCTGCATAGCAGCAATTGCATGGTTAGCCGTAGCTATGCCAAAATAGTACTTGTCCCACACCTCTAAAGGAGTGTCGTCAGTACCAGAACTATAACTATTGATATCCTCCCACTTATATGCCTCCTCATGGAACTGATCATAGGCATCATTGTGAGTGGCAGGTACTACTACATTATCATCCACCAGATTATCACCCATCAACTCACAAACGACAGCAGGCACACTGCTAGGATAGCCTGAAGTGAGCAGCTGAGACACTTTTTCTGGTGTATCAATCTTAATCCAGCGACTGTCGGGATCTTCATCCAGTTTGTCTACACATGCAGTGAACACTAAGGCAAGACCACAGCACACCATGCTGGCAAACAAGTATTTATTGATATTTCTCAGTATCATCATTCTTACTTTTTACTTTATTACCTTTTTACTTTTCTTAGAATCCAATGCGTACCGTGGCAGTAAACTGCTTAGAGATAGGTGTTGCCACACCGCCAGAATTGATAAACTCAGGATCCTGACCATTCAACTTCTTATCAGCATAAAGTAGACAGAGGTTAGTGGCAGCCAACTTGATACTTGCAGTATTCACAAGTTTAGTCTTCTTGAGCAGGCCCTGAGGGAATGTGTAAGTCAGTGCTAATTCCTTCAGACGCACGAAATCGCCTTTAGCAACACGTTCTGTAGAGTAATTATAGACATTATATGCCGTAGCGAGTGTGGTACTACCATAAATATCACGCTGATTGACAGAAGCAATAACGGGAACATTGGTAAATTTCTCATCGCCAGCCTGCATCCAACGGTTCTTAAACTCCTTGGGCAATGACGAGAGATCACTGTAACTTGAGCTGAATACGGGATCAAGTCTAAGCACGTTACCACCACTATATGTGATGAACACATCTAATGCCAACTTACCCAACTTCTGATTGGTATAAGTAAAGGTATTGTTCAACGAACCATACCAAGTAGGATCCTGCGGGCCTTCATATACCAGGAAGTCTTCCAGATTCTTGGTCTCCTGAATATTCACGTCACCAATGGTCTTTTCACCCTTTTCGTTAATAACCATAGGCAGACCTTCCTCATTTAACCCTGCAAACTTATAACTCCAAAGCGTTCGTACAGGATAGCCCTCAAGGGTAGGAATCATATACGGATTGTTGGAGTGCTGACCAACAATGAGATAATAGGCATTACATGAGTTCTCTAATGATGTAACCTTGTTCTTGGCCAAAGAGTAGATGAAATCTGTGGTCCATTTGAACTTAGGTGTCTGGATATTGACGGTTGAGAGACCAACCTCAACACCATGTGAGCGCATGTCAGCTAGGTTTGCATACTTCTCGGTCTGACCACCTGCACCCTGTGTGTACACCATACCAATCAAATCATAGTTATTACGCCAATACATATCGAAGGTCAAAGCGATACGGTCGTTCAGGAATCCCATATCCACACCGACATTCCACTCATGTTTCTTCTCAAAAGTCAGTTCCTTATTAGCCAAATAATCAATATAGATTTCTGACTCGGCAGCTGAAGTAAAGGGGCGCCATGCATTACGTGTTTTATATATAACGTCAGCATTATTAACCCAAGAGGGACCTGTATCAGCCGTCAATGAATAACTACCACGCAGTTTGAGGTTCGAAAGCCATGAATGCGCCTTCTGCATCCAGGGTTCGTTAATGACATCATAGGCAACAGAAACATTCCATGTTGGCAACCAACGGCTTGACTGCACCTTACCAAAACGGTTAGTACCCTCATAACGGAAGGTACCATTGATGGTATAACGCTTGTCAAAGCTATAAACCAACTGACCATAGTAAGCCAACGTATTGGTCTGAGTGGTGTACTCGTAGAAGTATTCGGTATTCTCCTCGTTCATCTGTTTCAGCCACAAGTACGGCGTATAAACGATACCACCCATATCAAATTGGTATCCCCAACCCGTCCACATGGTTGTGGTACGCTTCACGGAAGAGTACTCCGAACCAATCATTGCGTTCAAAGTATGCTTTTCGTTAAACACGTCACGGTAGTCAGCCATGAAGCGGAAAGTATTAGAACGCATATTATCGTCGTACTGGTACTTGATACCACCCTCAGGCAGCACAGATTCTGGCAAAGCCTTCTCATCATCAGGGTTGGTATAGAGCAATGGGTTGTTGTCACGGATGGTTGAGTTATCGTCCTGAGCATCAACACCTGCACGATAAGCGTTGGCCTGATTAGAGCGGTCCATGACATTGTGCTGACGGCGCGAATGCGACATACGGGTAGAAATCAGTCCATTGACTGTCACTTTCTTAATGGGTTTCCATTCCAATTCGGCACGGAACATCAATTCGTTGACGTCGTACTCCATAAAGTTGTAGTCCAACTCATCAAAAATATTAAACCCAGTATAGAAACGAGTATACTTCGTATTAGGATCCAAACAACGGCTGGTATTCAGCGCAAAGCTAAACGGATTGATATCGAAGTCACGATTCACGGCACCAGTTACCACATCAGTAGTCTGGTTCAACGAGCCAGGAGCCTCCTGACTACGGTGACTACCCTGAGCAGCCAACTTAGCTGTAAGGTTCTTTAAGATATCATACGAAATATTACCATTAAATGTATAACGGTCAACTTTGTTACGATTGACATAATAACCAGGATCGTGCATCAACGACATAGAAAAATAGGCCTGCATACGGTCTGTACCACCAGAGATACTGACAGAATGGTTCTGCTGAACAGCATTAGAGAACAGCAAGTCAAACCAGTCAGTATTACGGAACTCAGCTTCCTGCAGATATTGGTTACGAGCAGATTCCGTATTCTCCAAGCCATACTTTCCTGTCAAAGGATCATACTTACGCAGCTGCTGGAACATATAGCCATAAACACCGGTATTCTTGGCATTCACCATATTCTCCAACTGTAACCAACCCTTATCAGCCATTTCCTTATAGACGCCCATCATCTCTTGCGAGTTCATGATATTATAATCACGGTATGAGGGTTTCAGGCGAGTTGAGAATTCACCCGTATAGTTGACAGAAGCACGACCTGCGGAACCCTTCTTAGTGGTGATTACAATCACACCAGCCATAGCGCGGGCACCATAGATAGAGGTAGCACTACCGTCCTTCAGAATGGTAAACGACTCGATGTCATCGGAATTAAGACCTGCCACAGCACTGGATATCAATGTCTTGGCATCACCAGAGGCCAACTCGTCGGCACTGACATCCACGTTATCTTCATAAATCACGCCATCAATTACCCAAAGAGGTTTGGAATTACCATAGATGGACGTTGCACCACGTACGCGAATCTTGGGAGCAGCACCGAACGAACCACTAACATTGGTAACCTGAACACCAGCGACACGACCTTCCAAAGAACGGCTAACGTCAGCCATACCAGCCAACTTGGCCTTATCTGCATCAACTTTTGCCGACGCACCAGTAAAAAGGCGCTTATCCTGTTTCATCATACCTACGGCTACGACCTCCGTTAACGTTTGGGCATCAGGCTCCAACGTCACTTTCATACCATCTTTGGGCACAACCGTTTTGTTCATCATACCGACATAGCTTATCACAAGCTTCTTTCCTGCGGGCACACTAATCGTAAAATGTCCGTCAAGGTCGGTCTTTGTTCCCTGTTTTGTACCTTGAATCATCACGGTAGCCCCAATACACGGTTCGCCGTTGTCTTCAAAGACAGTACCTGTAATCTTGTTCTGTGCCAAGGCCACACCAAGGCTTAAGAACATACAGGCAAGAAACATCGTCAGTCTTTTCTTCATACTACGTTCTCTTTTTCTTGTTTATTTTGATTAATAATATTTATTGATCGCGTACATTATTATATAGTCCACAAAAAGGATATCACACCCCTGCATAGACATACAACCTGCAAAGGTACTGCTTCCAATTGTAAAAAACGAATAAATTTATCAAAAACTTACATTTTCATGCAATAATTTAACACAAACAAGGTATCTCCTACCACAAATGTGCGATAGAGCATGAATCAAGTATCACTTTGCGAACTTATTCCCAGAACACCTAACGTTACTTGACAAGTATGACTAAATACTTGCTGGCAGACCAGAACAGCTGAGGATTCTGAATGCGAAGCACATACTGTTTCTGCGCATCCTGGTCAAGCGTATAACTGGAAGCCGGATGAGAGGTGAGCAATTTGGCCGAACGGCTATAGAGACGAATTTCTTTATCGACACGGATATCAATCTTTGTAAAGTACTCACGATTGAAGTTCGACTGCAAAACTTTTCCATCCTGGAGGATATGCTGCTCCTTAAGTTCTGACTTTGTACCATACACAAACCAAGCCGTATTCAACTGCTTATCCTGAGTAGATATGGTCTGTGACTTCTGGGTCGTCTCTTCACGCAACGTACTCACATTATTAGAAAGGTCTTCCACCTTTTCCGTCAGTTCTCCAATCTGCACATCCTTTGCTTGCAATTCAGCCTGCAGTTGACGAATCTGGGTATCTTTTTCTTCCATCTGACGAGTCAGATTATCAATTGTCAGCTTCAGCTGCTCACTTTTGACAGACCCCTGACGAACCTGATTACGCAGTTTATTAATCAATTCACGGTTCTGTTGCATAGCTTCCTGAATATATTGCATATTCTCACGAATACGCTCTGTAGAAGATATACCTTCAGACTGACGAGCTACTGAAACACGCTGTTCAGCCTCGTTAATGGCACGGAATCCCGCTTCAATATCGTTCATCGTACCCATAATGTCATTGATTTCATTATCCTTCTGCTGGATAATACTCTCCAGCGAATCACGCTGCTGTGCAAAGGCCAATTCCTTTGTGTTATCAGTTTTCTGGCCACATCCCGACATCAATGAGATAAAGGCAGCAAGGTAAAATACAATCTTTTTCATATTCATTTATTTATTCCACTTACTACAATAACAAATTCGCCCCGTGGTTCATGTTCCTGGAAATGCGCAATGACTTCCGCTAACGTGCCACGCACACTCTCCTCATGAACTTTAGAAATTTCACGGCAAACACTTACCTGACGCTCGGCCCCAAACGCCTCCGCAAACTGCTGAAGCGTCTTAAGCACCCGATATGGCGATTCATAGAACACCATCGTACGCTCCTCATCTTTCAACAACTGCAATCTTGTCTGCCGTCCTTTCTTTTGTGGCAGAAAGCCCTCAAAACAAAAACGGTCGCAAGGCAAGCCACTGGACACCAAAGCTGGGACAAAAGCCGTAGCACCCGGTAATGTCTGCACCTCTATACCAGCTCGGACAGCCTCACGGACCAAAAAGAAACCTGGGTCAGAGATGCCTGGAGTGCCGGCATCACTAATAAGGGCAACTGTCTGACCAGCTTTCAAACGTTCAACAACAGAAGCCGACGTCCCATGCTCGTTAAACTTATGATGCGACAGAAGATGTTGCTTAATCTGGAAATGATTCAGCAGAATGCCTGAAGTACGCGTGTCTTCAGCCAGTACGACATCAGCCTCCTTCAGTATACGGATGGCCCTCAATGTCATATCTTCCATGTTACCCACGGGCGTGGGTACTATATATAATATGCCCATTTCGGGTGCAAAGATAATATTTTTTGCTGAAATGCGAGTGCTTTTCAGCAAAAAATATTATCTTTGCAGCATGATTACATATCCAGCATCGGGCGAGGCACGCCGCCCAGGAAGAATTGAAGTGGTATGCGGCTCCATGTTCTCCGGCAAAACCGAAGAACTTATACGCCGTCTACGCCGTGCCCAATTTGCCAAGCAAAAGGTTGAAATTTTCAAGCCCGCTATCGACACACGCTATAGTGACGAGGAAGTAGTAAGTCACGATCACAATGCCATTCCTTCTACCCCACTCGACTCTTCAGCCAGCATATTACTATTGTCGAGTGATATTGACGTCGTAGGCATTGATGAAGCCCAATTCTTTGACATGGGACTGGTGGAAGTATGTAATGAACTGGCAAACAGAGGGATACGTGTCATCATTGCAGGTCTTGACATGGATTACAAAGGTATTCCTTTTGGACCGATGCCTGCGCTATGCGCCATAGCCGACGACGTCACGAAGGTTCATGCCATCTGCGTTAAATGCGGCTCACTGGCATACGTCAGCCATAGAACCGTGCAGAACGACAAGCGTGTTCTGCTCGGAGAGACCCAGGAATACGAACCCCTTTGTCGTGATTGCTATCAGCAAGCCATTGCTGAAGAAAAGGCCAAAAATGAAAAAACATCGCAATAAATTTGGCCAATTCAAAAATATTGTGTAATTTTGCACCCGCTTTCGTAAGAATGCACTATAAGGTAGATCCGTTAGCTCAGTTGGTAGAGCACAACACTTTTAATGTTGGGGTCTTGGGTTCGAGCCCCAAACGGATCACAAAAGAAGAGGCCACGAGGTCTCTTCTTTTGTATTCCAACGGGAACTATCCTGTGTTTTTTCTCTTGTCGCTATGTCAGCAATGATATTGCCGCTGCCTCGTGGCATCTAATTATACATGGCAATACTTTTTTGATGAATTACTGTGGTTTTATTTGTTGGAATCGAAAAGAAAATATATTTTTGCAACGCATGAATTTATATTCATAGTACCATAAACATAAATTCATGGTACTGTGAACATATATTTATAGTACCGCGAACATAAGTTTACAGTACCATAAATATAATAAATATCGAATAGAAAAGAAAAACAAGTATAATAGTAATCAAAAATAAGAGCTCTTCAAACGTTTGCAAACCAGAACGCTGGTATCTTTTATCTTTTGAATACAACCTTGGAAGAGCCGTCAGCACGCTTCTCAATACACAGCCCTTTCGGTTTATCCAAATGACGGCCTTGTAGGTCGAAATAGGTTTTGGGGCCTTCGACTGACGCATGCTTGACGTTTTCAATAGCTGTTTCGCCCTTATCAATCATAAAGATATAGGTATTAAGGCTACGAGCTGGCAAACTGACAATCACTTCATTGACAGGTTCATCAATGGCTATGGGGGTCTCCTGACAGAGATTTGCAGCCTCATTGCCTGTTGACAGCAGATGAACACCACTCTTCACTTTAGCAGGCAATACCAGCTTCAGGTTCTGAGCATTCTTAGTGGTATCGATAGCCATCACGATGAGCGAGTCGCCCTTGATGTAAGCCGACGCCTCGTATGCAGCATTGGTAACAGCAGCTATACCTTTCATCTGTAGACGAGTAGAACCAGTTACATGCTTTGAAAAATGTGACATGACATAGGCTCGAGGTAGTAGGACGTTCTTGGTATTGCCGGCAATTGTGTATTTCTTGCCATCAACCTCAACAGGCTCACCCGTTCCAACAAAAGCCCAATGCGCACGCATATACCAATAGATGTAGCCTGTGCAACCTGCCTGCATACACTCATTCAGTTCCTCAGCGAAAATCAGCTGTTCGTGCCAGTTGGGCAGACGGGCACCAATGTTATCAGTCACTGAATGTTCTGTCATCCAGACCTCCTTGCCATACTGTGTAGGAAGAATGGCCGAATACTTCATATACTCAAGAGGTGCATGGCCATAAAGGTGTCCTGCCACAATGTCAATTTGCTCACGGCAAGTCGAATCCTCCATGAGCGGGTCTGTAAAGTTACGTGTGAAGCCCAAACTCTCGCCACTTATCAGTTTTACACCTGGATAGGTCTTGCGGTCCAGCATCCATGCATAGTTCTTGACCAGTTTCACCAAATCCTGGGGATCATAGAGGCAGCCAGAATAGCTAACCCACCAGTCGGGCTCGTTTTGGATAGACACCGCATCGACATTAACACCTTTGCTCTTCATCCATGCCAGGAAAGTGTTCAGCCACGGGAAGAATTTTTCATAACAGTCTGCACGAAGTTTGCCACGTTTGTTACCTTGATCAGCGGCATTACCGCCTTGTGCAGTACCATTAGTCTTGTATTCTCCAGGAGGCGACCACGGTGTACCAAACACGATACCACCACGCTGTTTGACAATCTTAGCTGAAGGCAGCGAGCCATTCCAATCGTATGGTGAATCCCAATTGCCCCATTCAGGAACTCTGATGTCACCTTCAAAGTTCGGCGAAATTTCCATGCGCATAATGTTCAGTCCTATTTTCGACTGAGGCCCGTAAAGCAGTCTCACGGGATTGGTGTCTGAGCCAAACGGACACATAGCGCCATCACAGCAGGCTGCGCCAAAGCCTGTAATAGTCTGCAGACGGGTGTCAGTCACCGTCAGAGTTATCGTTGCTGCCTGAAGAAACGTAACCGCACCCAACGCAAGAACAGTAGTAATAATCTTCTTCATATTGCTGATAATAATGTTATTGGCTGCAAAGTTACGAAAAAGTGTGTAAAGTACAAAATAAAACCAAGAAAAATTGTCTATTTACACTAAAAATCCCACGATTAGATGCATTCCATACGTTTTCTACTCTTCAATCACTATTTTCCCTCCCCCTGGCCTGTTCCGTCAACGGCCACTCAGAATATTGATTGGATGAGAAGTAAAAGTCGGCAATTCTTTTGGTAATTCCGTTAGGTTTTAGTAATTTTGCAGCCAAAATGGAAAAAACATATAAATAATGAGTGACAAGAAGTTTAAGAGAACAACTGTGACCTCGGCACTGCCCTACGCCAATGGCGGTGTGCATATCGGTCACCTGGCTGGTGTGTATGTACCAGCAGATATTTATGTGCGTTACCTTCGTCTGAAGAAGGAGGACGTCATGTTTATTGGCGGAAGTGACGAGCACGGCGTGCCCATCACGGTACGTGCCCGCAAGGAAGGTATTACCCCACAGGATGTCGTGGACCGCTATCATAAGATGATTAAGGACTCGTTCGAGGAGTTCGGCATCTCGTTCGACATCTACAGCCGAACCACTTCAGAGACCCATCATAAGTTTGCAGCAGAATGGTTCCGCAAGCTGTACGACGAGAGCAAACTGGTAGAAGAGACTACCGAACAGCTGTACGACGAGGAGGCCAAGCAATTCCTGGCTGACCGCTACGTGACAGGCGAATGTCCCCACTGCCATAGTGAGGGAGCATACGGCGACCAGTGTGAGAAGTGTGGACGTGACTTGAGTCCGACGGAACTGATTAACCCCAAATCGACCATCAGTGGTTCGACACCTGTACTGAAGGAGACCAAGAACTGGTATCTGCCCCTAAACGAGTATCAGGAGTGGCTGAAGCAGTGGATTCTGGAGGGTCACAAGGAGTGGCGCCCCAACGTGTACGGCCAGTGCAAGTCGTGGTTGGAGATGGACCTGCAGCCCCGTGCTATGACGCGCGACCTGAACTGGGGCATCCCTGTACCCATTGAGGGTGCGGAAGGGAAAGTGCTCTACGTCTGGTTCGACGCTCCTATCGGTTATGTTAGCAATACGGTCGAGTTGTGTGAGAAGGAGCCTGAGAAATGGGGGTCATGGCAGAAGTGGTGGCAGGACGAGGACACCCGCTTGGTACACTTCATCGGTAAGGACAATATCGTGTTCCACTGCATCATCTTCCCTGTGATGATGAAGGCTCACGGCAAGTATATCATGCCTGACAACGTGCCCTCTAACGAATTCCTGAATCTGGAGAACGACAAGATTTCAACCTCGCGCAACTGGGCTGTCTGGTTGCACGAATACTTAGAGGATATGCCTGGCAAGCAGGACGTGCTGCGCTATGTGCTGACTGCCAATGCACCTGAGACAAAGGACAACAACTTCACGTGGAAGGACTTCCAGGATCGCAACAACAACGAGCTGGTGGCTGTCTATGGCAACTTCGTCAACCGTGCCTTGCAACTGACCAAGAAATATTGGAATGGTGTAGTGCCTGCCTGTGGCGAATTGCAGGAAGTGGATAAAGCAGCCCTTGCAGAGTTCAAGGACGTGAAGCAGAAGGTAGAGGCTTTGCTCGACCAGTTCAAGTTCCGCGATGCCCAGTTCGAGGCCATGAATCTGGCCCGTATCGGCAACCGCTATATCACGGAATGCGAGCCTTGGAAGGTATGGAAGACCGATCCCAAGCGTTGCGAGACTATCCTGAACATCTGTCTACAGTTGACTGCCAATCTGGCTATCGCCTTTGAGCCGTTCCTGCCCTTCTCCAGCAAAAAGTTGCGTGACATGCTGAACCTCGAAACCTTCGAGTGGGACGAACTGGGCTCTACAGACCTGTTGAAGGCTGGTCACCAGTTGGGCGAGCCATCTCTGCTCTTCGAGAAGATTGAGGATGATGTCATCCAGAAGCAGCTCGACAAGCTGGAGGCAACGAAGAAAGCCAACGAGGCTGCACAACACAAGGCTGCCCCCATCAAAGATACCGTATCTTTCGAGGACTTCGAGAAGCTGGACATCCGCGTGGGTCTGGTCAAGGATTGCCAGCGCGTACCCAAGAGCAAGAAGCTCCTGCAGTTCACCATTGATGACGGCTCAGGTACCGACCGCACCATCCTCAGTGGTATAGCCGCTTTCTATGAAGACCCCTCCGTGCTTGTAGGCAAGCGCATCCTATTCGTTGCCAACTTCGCACCACGTAAGATGATGGGCATCGAGAGTCAGGGTATGATACTCTCTGCCGTTGATTTCGACGAGAGCCTCAGCGTGGTAACGACTACGAAGGACGTGAAACCAGGCTCACAGGTAGGATAAAAGTAAAAGGGTAAAAGGGTAAAAAAGTAAAAAGGTAAAAAAGTGCAGGCAATCATATTAGCAGCAGGCATGGGGCGCCGTCTGGGCGACTATACGAAGGACAACACGAAATGTATGGTCCCAGTGAACGGTGTGAGGCTGATTGACAGACTGTTAGGCCAGCTGGCCAAACAGCAGCTAAATCGTGTCATCATTGTTGTAGGTTATAAAGGCAAGGAACTGCGCGAATACATAGGAAATCGCTATGATGGTGTAGTCAACATTGAATTTGCAGAGAATCCCGTATATGACAAGACCAACAACATCTACTCGCTGGCCATTGTCAAGGATAAGCTGCAGGAGGATGACACACTGCTCATAGAGAGCGACCTCATCTTCAGCGACAACATAATTCCCATGATTGTCAACGCCCCCTACCCTAACCTTGCCCTTGTAGCCAAGTACGAGACATGGATGGACGGTACGATGGTGCGTCTGGACGAAGAACAGAACATCGTGAACTTCATCTCGAAGGACGCCTTCGACTACAATGATGTCGACTCATACTACAAGACCGTTAACATCTATAAGCTCAGCAAGCAGTTCTCACAACAGAAGTACGTGCCCTTCCTTGATGCCTATACCAAGGCTGTAGGCAATAACGAGTACTACGAGAACGTGCTGCGCATCATTTCGCTGCTGAACAACCACGACATGAAGGCTCTGCCTATCGGACAGGAGAAGTGGTACGAGATTGACGACAAGCAGGACTTGGACATTGCCGAGGCACTGTTTGCCGACGAGAAGGACGTGCTGCGCAAATATTACGGACGCTATGGCGGTTTCTGGCGATTCCCGCAGATGCTGGACTTCTGCTACTTGGTAAACCCCTACTTCCCCAGTCGCAGAATGAAGGACGAGTTGCGAGCCAACTTCGATACACTGCTGACGGAATACCCTTCTGGCATGAAGGTCAACACGCTGATTGCCAGCAAGTGCTTTGGCGTCAGCGAGCCGTATATCGTGCCAGGCAACGGTGCTGCAGAGCTTATCAAGGTGTTGATGGAGGATGCCTCAGACCTCAGCCCTCAAACCTCCAACTTCAAAATAGGATTCACACGTCCGACCTTTGAGGAATATCCGAATCGATATGACAAGGATCAGCAGGTGACCTTCGTACCACAAAACGAAGATTACCGCTATACAGCTGACGACCTAATGGCATTCTTTGGCGACAAGGACATACGCCAGTTGATGGTCATCAATCCAGACAACCCATCAGGCAATTTCATTCCCAAAAATGACGTACTCCGTCTTGCCCAGTGGTGCGAAGACAAGGGCATCCGTCTGGTGGTCGATGAAAGCTTTGTGGACTTCAGCGAGGACTATGCCCACAATTCATTGCTTAGCGACGAATTACTGGAGGCTTATCCCCACATGGCTGTCATGAAGAGTATTTCGAAAAGCTATGGTGTGCCTGGTCTGCGTCTGGGCATTTTAGCCTCTGCAGACAAAGAGCTCATCGCGCGTATTAAGAAAGATGTGAGCATCTGGAACCTGAACTCGTTTGCTGAGTTCTTTATGCAGATTTATAACAAGCACGAGAAAGACTATCAGCGCGCCTGCGACAAGTTTGTGAAGGAACGTGCCGACTTCTACGCGAAGCTATGCCAGATACCTTTCTTCCGTGTGATGCCTTCACAGGCCAACTATTTTCTCTGCGAAGTGCTACCTCCCTATACCGCCAGCGAGATTGTCATCTACATGCTGAAGCAGCATAACATTCTGACACGCGACTGTAGCCTGAAGACTGGTCTCGACCCCAACAAGCAGTATATGCGCATTGCCGTCAGAAACCACGAGGACAATACACGCTTAGCAGAAGGCCTGAGAGCCATCACAGCCAAATGAAGATTTGTATCTGCGGAGGCGGTAACCTTGGACACGTCGTGGCAGGCTTTATAGCCGCCCAAAAGAAGCATGAAGTATGCCTCTTGACACGACATCCAGAGCAATGGAGCCAGGACTTGATTATTGAAGCCCCTGCCGAAACAACCTATTCAGGGCACCTGAATGGGCTGTTTAGCAATGCGGAACAAGCTGTTTCCGATGCGGATATTATCCTACTATGCCTGCCAGGCTATGCCATTCGTGAAACCCTGCTGCAAATCAAGGATTACGTGCAGTCCGACGCTGCAGTAGGCAGTGTAGTCAGCAGTACAGGTTTCTTCTTCGAGGCGATGCAGTTGCTGCCAGCCTTACAACCACTGTTCGGATTCCAGCGCGTTCCTTTTATATCTCGCGTCATAGAATACGGTCACAAAGCCCGCTTGATGGGCTATAAGGACAGCCTTGAACTGGCCATCGAACAATCCTGCGACCCAGAGTCGCTTCGTCAAGTCTTGCAGCAGATGTTCCGCACACCTATTCATCTCCTTGGGAGCCATTATGAGGTAAGCCTATCGAACAGCAATCCGCTTCTACATCCATCGCGCCTCTATTCGCTATGGAAAGACTGGAAAGAAGGAGAAGTCTATTCGCGCGTACCTTTATTTTATGAGGAATGGACGGAAGAGGCTGCTCAGCTCTACATCAATATGGACAACGAGTTGCAAGCCCTGCTTGATCAACTACCCGTCCGCAAGGGTAGCACCGCTACCGTGCTCGACTATTACGAAAGTACTGATGCCGTATCGTTAGCCCAAAAATTGCGTAGCATTGAAGCTTTCAAGGGGATCTTAGCTCCCATGAAGAAAGTAGAGGGAGGTTTCGTCCCCGACTTCCAGAGCCGTTATTTCACAGAGGACTTCCCTTATGGATTGGCCATCGTTCACCGCCTGGCACATGAGAAAGGCGTACCCTCCCCTAGCATAGACATGGTTTATGATTGGGGAACAAAAATGCTGAACCGCTACAGCCAGTAAGCTTCAAACTTATGCGTGACGCGTTGCTCTACGGGAGGTAACGTCATATAGTCGCCATAGGTACGCTCCAAATAGTCCTTGTAGCCTACCATCGTCTTATAAAGCTTTCCCTCGAACTCGATATCTATCGATGTGGCAATATCCGCTGCAGGGAAACAGCCTTTTATCTTAGGACCAGCCTCCGTCATGTTACATACCGTGTGTGTTGGTTCCTCCAACACAATTAAACGACGAATTTTCCGCTCTATCTGCTTAACCGAAAGCGGTAAATACTTATAGACGATATAGGCCAAACTCGACTGAAGAGGGTTACTGTTCGAAATTTTGCAACGGCGAATCTTATACAGCAATTTCTTCAGTTTGAACACCCGTTCACGTTCCTGCAGATTGTCTGTCACATAGTCTACAGGGAAGACGTCCATAAAAACGCCAATTTCGAATCCCTCAGTCTCATCCTCTACCATACGTGTACGCAGATCGACGACCTTGGCAAACGTATAATAATAGTGTGGTTCCTTTGCAGGATTCAGCAGTTTAAACTGCTCACTGCCCTTAAACTCTCGAAGGAACTGCTCGTAGTCCTTACGAGGCATATAGATGTC
>JAEEGJ010017877.1_pt1 | contig 15934 bp, 13 predicted proteins | sample 8958761 | NCBI WGS metagenome assembly JAEEGJ01 (sample SAMN16246546, study PRJNA631951) | gut metagenome | biome: gut microbiome; feature: rumen; material: RS-attached | host: Bos | place: Iran: Karaj | collected 2018-10
TCAAGGGTAAGGATATTTTCGAGAAGGTTCAGTACACCATGAGTTTTAACGAGGTTGCCAACACCAATATCGAAAAGACTTTCGACCTGATCCTGGACACTGCGGTAAAGCACCGTCTGAAGCAGTCTGATATGCCTTCAAGGATTATAATCATATCAGACATGGGGTTTGACAGCTGCGCAGAGCATTCGTCTCTGACGAATTTTGAGAACGCAAAGGCCAAGTTCGCAAAGAGAGGCTATAAGCTGCCTTCTCTGGTCTTCTGGAACGTCAACAGCTTCAACAGGCAGCAGCCTGTTAAGATGAACGACCGAGGCGCGGTACTGGTCTCCGGTATGTCTCCTCAGATCTTTTCGATGCTGAAGGATGACAAGCTCGACCCTTACACATTCATGATGAGCGTCATCTCATCTGAAAGGTATGCGAGGGTCGCAGCATGAAACAGAGGTAATACAAATGGAAGTTATAGAAATCAAAGGAAAGGTAAACACAGCTCTCTGCTATGCGAAAGTCGTGGAAGACGAAGCTATAGAGCAGATAAGACGAATGTGCGATTATCCGATGACACAGGGGTCCAAGATACGCATCATGCCCGACGTGCACTCCGGTAAGGGGTGCACGATAGGGACTACCATGACTATCACAGACAAGGCGGTTCCCAACGTCGTAGGCGTTGATATCGGATGCGGAATGTACACTGTCGAACTCGGAAAAGGCGATATTGACTTTCTTAAGGTCGATGCCGCAGCTCACTATATCCCTTCAGGAAAGAACGTCTGGGAGGGAAGAAAAGAGCAGTTCGATCTCACGGATCTTACATGCTACAGACAGCTCAAGGATTCAAAGAGACTTGTCAGATCTTTAGGTACATTAGGAGGCGGAAACCACTTCATCGAGATCGATGAGGCAAAGGACGGAACAAAGTATCTTGTCATCCACTCCGGTTCCCGAAACTTGGGCAAGCAGGTCGCAGAGCTCCACCAGAAGCTCGCCGTTAACTTAAGCAGAGGCTATGACGAATATCTTGAGAAGAGAGATGAGATCATAAGAACATACAAGGAGGAGGGCCGCAAAGACGAGATACAGGCAGCTTTAAAGCAGCTCAAGTGGAAAGTCTATGAAGGCGATACTCCGATGCCTGAAGATCTCTGCTATCTCTCCGGCAAGTATCTTGAAGATTATCTCCACGACGTTGAGATCTGCCAGGCGTTTGCGAAAAGAAGCAGAGAGCTTATGGCAGAGATCCTCATCGAAAGAGCGGGCCTTACGGCAGGAGATTCCTTCCACACGATACACAACTATATCGATACAAAAGAGATGATCCTCAGAAAAGGTTCGATCGCAGCTCACAAAGGCGAGAAGGTCCTCATTCCCATAAACATGAGAGACGGTTCCATAATCGCAATCGGTAAGGGTAACCCTGAGTGGAACTATTCTGCTCCTCACGGTGCGGGTAGACTCATGTCAAGAACCAAAGCCAAAGATACTCTTTCAATGGAGGAGTACAAGAAAGCGATGGAGGGGATCTTTACCACATCAGTGAACGAAGATACATTGGACGAAGCTCCCATGGCATACAAATCTTTGGAGGACATTATTGATGTTATCGCAGAGTCTGTGGATGTAGTGGAAGTCATCAAGCCCGTGTACAACTTCAAGGCAAACTGAAAGACACCCGTAGCTCAAAAGCAGCGGGTGTTTTTTTATGATCTGCGGAAAAAGACAAATACCGGATAACACAGATCAAACATCCAGGGGCATCTGCACACCATCATATATGCAGTTCTTATTTTAAAACCAAAACGTTCAACGCCATATCTTACTCCGGATTCTGCGATCTGTTTTCTGAGGTTGGCTCTGAATTCACGTCTGGCGTTTCCGGTAATGTGCCTGGATTTAATATAGATCTGCAGCATTCTTTTGATTATCGACCGTTCGAACAAAAGCAACTGGTCACTTGAGAACAGATCCGGAACATTAGCCCGGATAAAAGGTTCTGTCCTGATATAAGACTGAACGGCATCTTCAAGATTTATCCGGGAATTGACGGAAGTTATGCTGTCGGGATGTTTTCTGTGATGATACAAAGACGCGGGCATCGCGCAGAACTTATCTATCCGGCTGCAGATCTTATATGTTACTTCGGTATCTTCGAAAACATGTCCTTCAAAAAATCTTACAGAATCCCAGAGATGTCTTTTATACAGCTTATTCCATATGCTGACGTTTATTTTTTTATGAATAAGCGCATCCAAGACCGTCTTGCGGTCATATATACCGGGTTCGAACAAAGGCATCGTATTCTCATACGACAGATCATCAAGGCGTCCGGTGGTGTGCGAAATGTAATACTTGCACATAACGATATCTGCGTTTTCGTTTGTCAAAGTTAAAAGCGCTTTTTCAATAAATTCACTGTGGAAGGCATCATCCGGATCCAAAAAAGCGATCAATTCACCGTTTGCGGAATCGATCCCCGCATTCCTGGCAGCGCTGAGACCTTTATTCTCCTGGTGTATTACAATGACACGCTTATCGCGCTCCTTATATTCGTCACAGATATCCCCTGAACCGTCTGTGGATCCGTCATCAATAAGAATGATCTCGAGATTTTTGTATGTCTGACCGGTAACGCTGTCGAGAGCTTCGTGTAAAAACGGACAAACATTATATACGGGGACGATTACACTAACTAAAGGATTCATGCCGTTTCTTCTTTCGGAATCTTTGCGAAAAAACTGACGGTGAAAGGTATGCATGCAAGGCTCGTCATGACATCGGCGATCGCCTGCGAAACCTGGATTCCGGCAAGGCCGAAAATGAAACTGGCGATCAGGAGTATCGGAATGAAGAACAGACCGTTACGCAGTGACGAAAGGAAGGTTGCGTTGAACTTGTATCCGATGCTCTGGAACATCATGTTGTTGCATACCTGGAAAGGCACGAAGAACAGCGCAAGGCACTGCGCCTGTAAAGCGGGTATGCCGATCGTGATGACTTCCGGGTCATCTCTGAATATCTGAATGCAGGATCCTGCGTTAAGGTAGACTGCAAGCGCGGCAATGCCGAGTGTTACAGTTCCGAAACCCAATGTGAAGAAGAATCCCTCACGTACACGGGTATATTTCTTCGCTCCGAAGTTAAATCCGGCTACTGGCTGGAATCCCTGGCCGATACCTAAGACAGCGCTGAAGATGAACATGCTGATCCTGTTTGCTATGCTCATTGCAGCTATCGCGGCATCGCCGTAGACGCCTGCCGCGTTGTTGAGGAGCATTGTCGATATGCTCGCGAGGCCCTGTCTGGCAAGGCTCGGAAGACCGGTCGTAACAATGTCTCCGATAGTCGCGATATTGAATCTTGAATATTTGAAGTTAAGTGAGGTCTGAGTCTTTTTCAGGATGAACATTGTGAGCAGCAATATCCATGAAACGTATTGGGATATAGCGGTTGCAAGGCCTGCGCCAAGGATGCCCATGTTCATGTGCTGCATGAAGAGGGCATCGAGAAAGATGTTCAGGATCCCGCCGGAAGTGAGACCGATCATGGCGAAGAAGGCACGGCCTTCATATCTCAGGATGTTGTTAAGAACGCAGCTCGAAACAAGTGCGGGTGCCGCGCAGAGAATGCATATCGCATATGTTCTTGCATAAGGGAGGATGGTGGGCGTGCTCCCTAACAGCAGCATGAGGGGCGTAAGGAAAATGCTTCCAAGTATCAGGATCGCGAAGCCTGAAAAAAGTGCGGAATAAAAGCCTGTTGAAGAAAACCTGCTCGCGCTCTCGATGTCTTTCTGACCGAGCTTTCTGCTGATTATGCTGCCTGATCCGTGACCGAACATGAAGCCGATCGCCTGAAGGATCGCCATCAGTCCCAGAACAACTCCCGTAGCGCCGCTTGCAGAAGTGTTGATCTGTCCGACAAAGTAGGAGTCGGCCATGTTGTAGATGCTGGTGATGAACATGCTGATCATGGTCGGAATGCCGAGCTTTACGATAAGGCTCGGTACCGGCTGCATAGTCATCATCTCAAATTGTGAATTATATTTCTTCATAGAGACACCTTGAATCAGCAGTTCCCGGTATAAACGTATTTGAGCTTTTCGCGGGCGACGTCTGCGAGAGCGTATACCTTTCCAACGTCTGTCGGAGGCGTTCCGCTCATCTTGTATCTCGGGAAGAATCTTGATATGTGGAGGGGTATCGTTTCTCCTATGATGCTGCCTTCTTTATCCGTGAGTCCCGCGATCCAGGAAGAGAGCTCTCTCATCTCTTCTTCGGTATCGTTCATGCCGGGGACGATCAGCATCGTAAGCTCGATATGACAGTCCTTGGCGGCTCTTTCGATGAAGGCTTTCGTAGTATTAAGATCTCCTTTGAGGAAGTCTTTGTATGTTGTATCAGACATGCTCTTTATGTCGATGTTCATCGCGTCGATATATGGAAGGATCTCTTCAAGGACCGGTATTTCAGCCGTGCCGTTGGTGACGAGGACGTTTTTCATTCCCTCTTCCTTTACGAGCTTGGCGGTATCCCTGATGAATTCGTAGCTGACCAGAGGTTCATTGTAAGTGTATGCGACGCCTATGTTGCCTTCGCTCCTGTATTTGACCGCGATACGCAAAAGATCTTCCGGTGATATGACGTCTTCAAACTCTTTGCCTGTGGACCTTGAAATGTCGTGATTCTGGCAGAAAGGGCAGAAGAGGTTGCAGCCGTAGCTTCCGTAGGACAGGATCATTGAACCGGGACAAAAGCGGGAGAGGGGCTTTTTCTCGATCGGATCCAGCGCCAGAGCGGTGACGCGCCCGTAGTTTGCCGCAATGACTTTGCCGTCTCTGCAGGTTCTTGCCCCGCATACGCCGAGCTGTCCTTCCTTGATCTCGCAATGTCTGAAACAGACTTTACAGACAGCCATCTTACTTGTACCTTATGACTTCAAAACGCTGCAGACGGTAATCATCGGAAGGATCTATACCGCCTTTTTGCATTGCTATCTTTATCTGATAGTCAACAGTGTCAACGCCTTCGAGATCAGGCAGAAGGAGACCGCATTTTGAGCCGCACGTGACAATGACGCCGTAACGCTTTACGTCAAGCTTATCGGCGCCGTCGATGTATTCGGGCTTCCCCAGGATATCCACATTGATCTCCAAAAGACTTAACTCGTCTTCTCTTACCGGATTGAATCTCGGATCGCGCGAAACGGCGCTGATCGCATTGCTGATTATCTCTTCGGCTATTGAATCCTGAACGGGTCCTATAGTTCCGATGCAGCCTCTTAACATGCCGTTCTTATGAACCGAAACGAATGCGCCGGCCCTTTCTGAAACGGCTTCTGCGGGAAGCGCTTCTTCCAGCCCTTCAGGAAGCTCTGAGGGGAAGGAGAGACGTTTATGCGTCTTAACGTATTTTTCTATTACTGCTCTTGCAAGCCTTACATAAGGCGATGAATCGGAGGTGTCATTCTTATCGGCCAATGCCTTGAGGAAATGCCTTTGTTCATTGGCTTCGCCGGGTTCGAAAATACATATTCCGTAGCCGACTCCGGTGACGTCCTGATGAGAGAGTGCTTCTGCTTTGACGTCAACGCCGTCAAATGTTCCCGCCATTATCACGAACGATCTGTGACCGCATTCCGCGGACTTGGTGAGAAGATCTTCATCGAATTCCAGCATTGCGCCGAAATCGGCTTTTGAAGCGGCTTCCATGATCTTTTCATCATAGACCGGACCTGCGGGATCAAAACCGTAAGGTCCGTCATCCTTTAGTTTGTGCGACAGGTCCCCGCTCGCGACGATGACCGTGTTCCGGCCGAGTTCATCGGAGATCTGCTTTATGTACATGCCAAGCCTGTAGTGATCTGCTAGAGGCATGCCTGAAAGGCCTATCCTGATTATCTTTCCGGCCTTATAGTATTTTCTGATGAAATAGAGGGGGACCATCGTGCCGTGATCCAGATCCTTATCGCGCTCGCCAAGAGTGCCGCCTGGAAAACCACTCCTGTCGAGCAGCAGCTCAAGCTTGTTAACGAACTCGGAATCGTAAGTTTCGTTGAAGCTTTCCTGGGGTGCGCCGAACTTTGCAAAATTACCGGACGCGCCCTCGCCCGGCGAGATGTGGAAATAGTCTGAATACATTATCGAGTGAGGGCTTATGATCACGATCGTGTCAGGAGCGATCTTACAGATTTCCTTTCCGACGCGGTCATACGCGTTTGTCGTTTCGATTATCAGACTCTCGCCGCCCCTTCCGACAGAAGGAACTATAAGAGGGGGATGCGGTACCATGTATGCTGCTCTGATTCCCATATTCTTCACCTCACAAAATGATTATACCATCTCCAATTGAAAGGGGCCGCCCTGCTCTTTGCGACCCCCGTCAATGAAAGGAAAAAATAGGAAGGAAAGATTATGAAGATCTTGTTTTCTTTGTCTTTTTCTCGAGATACATGGCCTTGTCAGCCTTGTTCATGCATTCGAGAAGGTCTTCCCATGCCGTGACCTCGCAAGTGCCTATACTTGCCGAGAGCTGGAAAGGATACTTGTGTTCGTTGTTTGCGGCTTTTATATGATTCCTGAGATTCCTGATGAATTGTCCGATCCTGCCGGGATTGCTCAGTACCAGGACGACCGTGAATTCGTCACCGCCCATCCTCGCAGCGAGTTCTTTCTTTCCGACTGCTTTTCCGATACATTCGGAGACAGCTTTTATCGCGTCGTCGCCTGCACTGTGGCCGAAGTTATCATTGATGTATTTCAGACCGTCCATATCGATGCTCGCGACGGCGATGGGAGTTTTCATCTTTTTATCTTCAAAGAAGTTGTTGATGTTCTTCTCAAATCCTCTTCTGTTTAAAAGGCCGGTCATGGCATCCCTTACGTACATGTTCATGACGTCGCTTACTTCAAAGAGATTGCTGTAGAGGTGTGACCTGTTGATGGCCTGGCCCAGGAGCATGAGGATGAATTCGAGCTTCTCATTTACGAATTCCTTGGAATCCGGCATGATCTCAAAAGCGCCGTAACCGTAAACTTCGTTTTTGTAGTAGATGGGCAGGAAGATCCTTATGCCTGAATCAGTATCCAAAAACTGTGCCGGAAGCAGACGGTCATTGGGGAATGAAATGTCGCAGGTGTGTATCTTTCCGTCTTCTTCAATGTATCCGAAAACACTCCTGTCATTTTCCTTGAAATAACACAGATAGCATCTGCGGAAGAATCCCAGATCCGCGAGATTCTCCATGGTGATCTGATGGTATGCTTCAGGCGAGATCGCATCTACGTAGCGTGCGCTCATGATAACGAAAGCGCGCGTAACGTCAAAAGCCGTGTTCTTTATGAGATCGAGCTTTCTGTATGCATCGAAAACGTCCCTTTCCTTGTCGGAATCATTCGTGCTCTCACGCAGGATCAGTTTGCCGGAAACGCTGATGGAGAAATCAACGGACTCGCCATTGATGATCTTCTCGAGTGTATCGACCGCAGTGTTCGCGAGCACTTCATCCGCTATATTCGAAGTCGTCAGTGACGGGATGTGGCTGGCAGCGGCATCGATGTTGTCTATGCCTGTGATCATGCAGTCCTGAGGCAGTTTATAGCCGCGGAGCGTCAGCTCGTCCATGAGGGTCAGAGCCATGTAGTCGTTCGAACAGATGATCGCCTCGGGGAGGGAACCGTCTTCCTTGATAAAGAAATCAGCGGTCTGCGGTCCCTGGGTTATCCAGTAATTGCCGTGAAAGATCATGTCTTCCTTTACTTCGATCCCGGCTTCAAACATCGCATCTTCAAAGCCTGCAAGCCTCTCCTGCGAATCCGTAAGGTCGTCTCTTCCCGTTACGAAACCGATATCATCGGTCTTGCACTTTTCTATGACGTGCTTTGCCATGTCATACATGATCATCCTGTTGTCGGGAACGATGCTGTAGAAACCGTCATCGATCGACCTGATGCTCACGACCGGAGGCAGGCCTTCGGTGGCTGCCAGGTTCTCTATCAGTTCTTTTGAGATGCCGCCCTGGGTGAGAGTGTCCGAACAGAGGATGATTCCGTCATATTCCTGCAGACGGGGAAGTGAGAGGACGCTCTTCAGACCGACGGCGTGAAGGGGATTATCGCTCGGCACCGAGCAATTTCCGTAAACGTCAACGTGATGACCTCTTTCGAGAGCGAGCTGACGGAGCGTCCGGACGATACCGGCCGAATAATCACGATACAGATCACCGATGAAAGCGCAGATCTTCATAGACTTCCCCTGAATTCATAATCTTATAAATTCAGTATAAGGGTGATATAAAAACAAACGGTTAACAGAGTATCAACTCTGAATAACGATTCTATGTAGCACGTATTTCATCCCATTGTTTTCTGTGTTTCCGGGCCGACTTGGAAGCGATCCGGCGTCGTATATACAGGAATGAAATCACGGATCATCTATTCTGTAAAGAAGCTGTTAACGTTATTCGGCGATGTATTCGCTGTAAGCTTTCTTAATGATATTCCAGTCGAGATCGAACCTTGACATGTGCTTAGTGAAAGCTGCTTCAACCGCATTCTTGTCGTGAGCGGCGATGGCATCTGCGATCGCCTTATGATCTGATACAAGCTTCTGATCCTTTATGGTCTTGAGGGAGAGCGATCTGACCCTGTCGAAATGAAGGCTCATGAGACTTACCATATAGAAGCACTGAAGCTTGTTGCAGGCAACGTAGATATCCTTATGGAATTCGTTATCGAGATTAAGGAATTTCGGCGGATCGTTCTCGATATAGAACTGCTGAAGCTTGATGTTTGCATAGAGCTTCTGGATATCTTCTTCCGTAGCCACATCACATGCTTCCTTAAGGAGAGCAGTCTCAACTGCTATTCGAAGGAAACGGGATTCCTTGATGAGTTCATAGTCGATGAGTGAAACGCTGCATCCCTTTTGGGGAAGTATATTGACGATCTTAGACTTTGACAGTTCGAGGAACGCTTCGTGAACGGGAGTCCTGGAGATACCCAGCTGTGTTGCGATCTCCTGTTCTCCAATAAGAGAACCCGGCTTGATCTCCATGTTGATGATATTGTCTTTGACTATACGGAGAGCATATTCACGGTTAGGTTCGAAAGTGTTCTTCGGTGTGATGATCATTATAGAATTCCCCTTTTTCGACGAATGACTATAAAAAACCTAACATAAAAAAATCTTTATGTCTAGCGCTTGCATACTAATTAGCAACGGCCTTGTGAAGCGTGTTTCTTACGGCTCCCGGGCCTGACAGTAGTGCGTCCAGATAGCCCTCTATCACCGGCGTCAGACCGGTCTTGTTAATGTCGGTCCCGAATACCGTTTCGTTGGCCAGAATGCCGGATAATCTGCCGGAGACGCTTTCTGTCATGCCGTATGTTATGCCCTGAGCTTTAAGTTCATTCCTGAAGAAATCCGCGAGAGGATCAGAACTTAATTCAAAAGCATTTCCGCTGTCGTCAACTGCGAGAAGATATCTGAGCCACCCTGCGATCACGAGCGGGATGAGCTTAAGCTCAGTGAGCTTTTCAGGGTGATCGTTAAGATAAGTGCTCAGCGTGATCCCGAATCTGATAGGGAGCTTCTGGCTCGTGTCGGTTGCGATCCTCTGAGGCGTGTCGGGAAGGAAGGGATTAGGGAATCTGTCTTCCAACACCTGCCTGAGAAATGCTTCAGGGTTAAGGATCTTAGGATCGCATACGACGGGCAGGCATTCGTTATACCCCATCCGGGTAACGAGCGTTCTTAAGTCGTCGTCTTTCATTTCGTCTGATATCTTCGTAAAACCTAAAAGACATCCGAAGATAGCGAGAGCAGTGTGGAGGGGATTGAGGCATGCGGTGACTTTCATCCTTTCACACTTGTCCACGGTATCCCTGTCGGTAAGGATCGCGCCGCCTTTTTCGAGAGCTGGTCTTCCGTTAGGGAAAAGATCTTCGATCACAAGATATTCGGGCACTTCTGCATTTACGAATGGGGCTGCGAAAACGCCGTTAGTTGTCTTTACACTCTTTAAGTTGCCGATACCCAATTCCGTGAGCTTATTGAGGATATCGTCAGATGGTCTGGGTGTGATCTTGTCGATCATTGTCCAGGGAAAAGCGATAAGCGAAGGATCGTTAACGTAAGAAATGAATCCTTCATCAACAAAGCCGGATTCTTTCCATGCGCAGATTATCTCGAGAACTGAAGATTTGAGCTTGTCACCGTTGTGGCTGCAGTTGTCCATGCTCACGAGAGCCAGAGGGTATCTTCCTGCTTTATATCTTTCATAAAGAAGAGATGCGATGAAGCCCATGCATGTGACCGGGTGTGAAGGACCGTTTTCCATATCGGACCTGGCGCTTCCGAAAAGGTTTCCATCCGCATCCCTCAGCGCATATCCTTTCTCCGTGATGGTAAAGGAAATGATCTGCAGGGAAGGGTTGGAAGCAATCTCGTTGAGCCTTTCAATGTTCTCCTTAATATCGTAATTGGCGGCTATCGCTTCAGTAATGTTGCCGATTATCTCATAGCCTGTATTTCCGTCACTCTTCAGATCACAGATGATCGTAAGATTATCGAACGGCTTATAAACGCGTTCAAAGTTCTCGTAATCCATTGTTCCGCAAACGATGATGCCGGTATCGGTAAGCCCCTTGTTCAAAAGGCGCTGGTTGATCCTTGCGATAAATGCCCTGAAGATATTGCCACCGCCGACGTGAAGCCATGCAGGCGATGCTTTTGTGGTTTCCTTTACTTTGTCTGTGTCATACTCAGGCAAAACAACGTTTATGCCGTTCCAGAATTCTTTGTTCTTAAGGTTTTCTTTGGACAGATCCATATTATCAGGTCCTTTCATTTACCGGTTTACCCAACAAAACCGATAACCTTATATATGGTTATAAGATTATCGGTTTTGACGGACAAAATATAGAAAGATATCTTATGTTAATCCGTTAGCAGAGTTTGCTGACGGCTTCCCAAAGGCCATTGATGTAGGCGGCTCCGAGAGCACGGTCGTAAAGACCGTAACCGGGCCTTCCTACCTCGTCCCAGATCATGCGGCCGTGATCCGGACGGATGTATCCGTCAAATCCGTTCTCGTATAGAGCTTTTACGATAGCGAACATATCAAGATCACCGCATGAGGAGAGGTGGGCAGACTCGTGGAAGTCGCTGTCGTTCTCGTGCTTGACGTTCCTCAAATGTACGAAGTGGATCTTACCCTTGGAAGCAAATGTTTTCGCAATATCCACAACATCGTTGTGAATACCTGCACCGAGGCTTCCGGTGCAGAGGGTAAGACCGTTTCTCTTAGACGGATTGAGGGTTAAGTATGTATCGATGGACTCCTTGCTGTTAACGACCTTGGGGAGGTTGAACAGAGGCACCGGAGGATCATCCGGATGAACTGCGAAATTGATATCCAATTCTTCTGCTGCCGGAATGACCGCGTCGAGGAAGTATTTTATGTTCTTGAAATAATCTTCAGATGACATGTTCTGATAGAACTTGATGTCTTCAGACATCTGGGCGAATCTCTCAGGTTCCCATCCCGGAAGGCTGAAATTATGTGAGCCGTCGATCATCGAAGAAGTGATCTTCTCCAGTGTTAGCTTTACTGCATCGCTGTGGCAGTATGCCATTGTGTTGCTGCCGTCGGGAAGCTCTTTTGCGAGATTGCTCCGGTACCAGTCCATGACGGGCATGAAATTGTAGCAGATGCATTTAACGCCGGCTTTGGCGAGATTCTTCATTGAGATGATGTAGTTCTCAATGAGCTTATCTCTTGAAGGGAGGCCCTTTTTGATGTCTTCGTGAATATTAAGACTTTCGATGACTTCCATCTCAAGTCCATATGAATTGATCTCATCTTTTACAAGATTGATCTCTTCATCAGTCCAGATCTCACCGACGGGGATTCTTGTAAGGTGGGTGGCAACACCGCTGACTCCCGGTATCTGCTTTATCTGTTTAAGTTTTACGCTGTCATCACCGTACGGAAACCACCGCAAGACCAATTTCATGTGAATAGTACCCCGAAATAGTATTCAAAGAGAGTCTCACCTATGATTGACCCTCCCTATGCTAACTAGCATACTAGCAAGCGCATATTATGTCAATAGAATATGACATGTGTAAATGTTAACCCGCAGCAGGTGTTTATACACCCGCCAAAATCTATAAAAACAGGGGATAAGTTATTAAATTAAGAAAATTATTCAGTCTCTTCTAGCTGATCATCAGCGTCTTTTTCAGGCTTGCGTGATCTGGGCTTGAATAACTTGAAGATCAATGGAATGAAAACAGTAAAACCGAAGATCTTTATTACTTCGCCCAATGAAACAAGATAGACCGTCGTAAGCTCATAGTGTTCTTCGGTAACGACCGTAAGATTCGTACATGTTTTAACAACTGCATATAAAAGAAGGCCGCAAGCTATAAGGGCGGTACAGACAATAGTTGACTTTACTGGTATCGTCTCATACTTCTCAGGATTGAGTTGTCTGATCGTTAAAAATATTCCCAGGAAAATAAGGATTACCGCAGCAGCTCCTGAAATCAACTGTATAAGATTATAGTATTCACTCATTGCCGTCATCCTTGCCTTCATTGGATTTTGATCTATTGATAGCCGAAGCGAAAGCCTTTTCAGTGATCATCTGGATAAGATACATTGCTCCTGTGGGGATCAGAAGGACCGCCGGGGGAAATGCAACGCAGATAGCAGAAGCTATTGCAGCGATGAGCCATATGAGAAGAAATTTCGGAAAGTTGATCATGCAGAGCGTAAAACTGTTCTTGATCGTTTCTTTTACGGAATTACTGAATCTTGCAACGAGCGGGTATAAGAACGGAACGCTGAAGATCAATGGAAGAAGCGGAATAAAAGAGACTAGTGTATACCACTCGGGAAGCCTTACTCCTCTGAACCCGAAGAGAGCGAAATAGATGTTGAATCCCACGATAGCAGAATAAAGAGAATAGATTATGTGAATTATGATGCCGTTCTTAAGATTGGATCTGACTGCTCTGAAAAAGTCTTTAGAAATGTCATCTGACTTCTTGGTGTACTTCCGGTAAACCGTGTAATACAAAGCGGAGATGGAGACACCGATCGTTACTACGGGAAGACAGAACAACACAAAAAATAAAGAGATGATAACAACGTCTCCTACTGCTTTGCCGGCCTTGTAGAGCCAGCTGTTTGTGATGCGGTCAAAAGAATTTTTCATGAGTTAATGCTTCCTTAGAAGTCAGTATAAAAGTGTATAAGTCAAAAAGCAATCAATTGCAAACTAGAATGTCAGACAGCTGAAGATGGCGGAAACAGTTATAACGATTGCACAAATCCTAGCATTCTAGATGGGTAACATCTTGACATATAGTCAAAGGGGTGCTAATCTCAATGCAAGTCAACTAACATACAAGTATGCAAGAGCAGAAACAAATTGTAATTTGACTATTGGGTTATCGGGTGAGTCTGAAATGAGTGAAAAAGTAGAACAAAAACAGCTGGCAAAGCCGGATGAGTGGTCTCCTGCAAAACTGACACTTGGAAAAAGGATCGGTAAGGATTTCCGTGTCAATTGGCAGCTCTACGTCATGTTTGTTCTGCCGGTAATCTATTACATCATTTTCCGTTATATTCCGATGTTCGGAAACATTCTCGCATTCAGAAAATACAATTCCGGCGGTAACATCTTCGGTGAAGGTCCGCTTACCTTAAAGTATTTCAAGCAGTTCATTACAGGCAAGCCGTTCTGGCAGGCTTTTTCCAATACTCTTATCCTTAACGGTCTTTATCTTCTTTTCAGATTTCCGTTAACTCTTATCTTCGCATTGCTGTTAAATGAGATCAGAAATCTTCACTGGAAGAAATTCGTTCAGACTGTTTCTTATCTTCCCCACTTCATTTCAATGGTAATCGTATGCGGAATGATCAAGGAACTTCTTTCGACGAGCGGCCCGATCAACGACGTTATCGCAAGACTCGGCGGAGAGAAGATAAGCTTCATCTCCCTTGCTGAATGGTTCAGAACGATATTTGTTGCATCAGGTGTATGGCAGAGCCTCGGCTGGGGTACGATACTTTATCTTGCGGCCATGTCCGGCATTAACCCTTCGCTCTATGAAGCTGCAACTGTTGACGGAGCTAATCATTTCCAGCAGGTATTGCACGTTACAATACCTTGCATCTTACCTACGATCGCTACGCTCCTTATCCTTGATATCGGCGGCCTTGTAGGTTCCGGCGGAGCTTTTGAGAAAGTCTACCTTCTCTACAGCCCTCTCACATATGAGACAAGTGATATCGTTTCCACTTACGTTTTCAGAATGGGTATTGAATCCGGAAGCATCAACTTTGCTACGGCAGTCGGTATGTTCGAAGGCGTTATAAATCTTATCCTTCTGACTGTTGCGAATTTTGTTTCGCGCAAAGTCGCGAATACGAGTCTTTGGTAAGGAGTACGGATATGAGTGAATCAGAAAAAACAAAACTCAAACTGGATGAGATCCATATCCATAATCCTAAGAATAAGATCAAGGATTCAACTGGATACAGAGTATTTACAGTCTTCAACACCATCATCATGATCCTTGTTGCAGTAGCGACGCTCTATCCGTTCCTTTATCTGGTGGCACAGTCGTTTACATCCACACAGGCCATCATCGAAGGATACACGGGACTTGTTCCGAAGGGATTTAATATCGATACATATGCGTATGTTCTCACGCGTAACGATTATGAGTTCTTAAGATACTATCTTAATACGATAATCTATACCGTTATCGGAACCGTACTGTCACTGTTCTTCTCTTCGATCCTTGCATATCCGCTTTCAAAGCCGAATCTCAGGATTAATAGGATACTTTCACCTTTTATCATCTTCACGATGTATTTCGGCGGCGGACTGATGGCAAATTACGTCCTCATGCTCAAGCTCGGACTTAAGAACTCCATGTGGGGATTCATCCTCCCGATGCTCATCAGCACCTATTACGTAATCCTCATGAGATCTTTCTTCATGAGCATCCCTAAAGATCTTGAAGAAGCAGGGGAGATCGACGGCCTTAACAAGTGGGGCGTGTTCTGGTTTATCGCAAGACCTCTTTCCACGCCGATCATTGCGACAATGACTCTTTTCTACGCAGTCATGTACTGGAACAACTGGTTCAATGCAAAGCTCTATCTCCAGGATAAGGCAAAGTGGCCTGTAGCTTACTTCCTGCAGACTATCATCAGAGGCGCGGGCGCAAACGAACCAGATGCCCAGAACATGACCGCAAACATAAAGTCATGCGCAATGGTTCTTACTGTTCTGCCCATCATCTGCGTTTATCCGGCAATACAAAAATACTACGTGCAGGGCATGATGCTCGGCGGCGTAAAAGAGTGATCCTGTGCTAAATGGGTTAAGCCCAAGGCAATATAAAAGAAAAGAAAGGAAGCAATTATGAAGACAAGAAAACTTACGAAAAAAGTTGTATCTGTCGGTCTTGCTATCACTATGCTTTCCGGCTTGACAGCATGTAAGGGCGGTACGACTCAGACTTCAGAGATCACTACGCTCCCGAGCCAGATCGAGACCAGTGAGTCCGAAGAAAAGGTACCTTACGAGTACGGTTTGGGAAAAACATTCAAGGCTGACAAGCCCGTAACCTACACCATGTTCTTCAGTGATGCATCTTGGTATGCATATGTTGATACATGGAAGACTGAGGGCATTTTCAAGGAGATCGAGAAGAGGACAAATGTTACTCTTGATCTTAAGTCATACGATAGTAACGACTACATGGATCAGATCACACTCGACATCCAGGCAGGTAATTCTGCTTACATCATCCCTAAGATCTATGATGATTCCAAATTCGTTGACGGCGGTGCCATCGTACCTATTTCCGACTATGTAAAGTACATGCCTTACTACACGGATTTCTAC
>JAEEGJ010017878.1_pt1 | contig 15934 bp, 12 predicted proteins | sample 8958761 | NCBI WGS metagenome assembly JAEEGJ01 (sample SAMN16246546, study PRJNA631951) | gut metagenome | biome: gut microbiome; feature: rumen; material: RS-attached | host: Bos | place: Iran: Karaj | collected 2018-10
GGTGCTCCGAGATTTACACCCAAGAATTAATTCTTTGCTATAGCAAAAGCTCCGGCTCCCCGATTTGTACCGAGAGCCGGAGCTTTTTTAATGACAATCGTCAATTAATCTCATATGTTTCTTTTTCAAAATCCACTGTCAGGCTTGCTTTGGCCTTATCATTAACCCATGTAACAGTCATCTCCGAGTCGTTACATTCTATTGTAATTTTCGCGTCCTCGGTAAACGCCGGGCAAGTGTTTCTGAATCGGAGCATCTCAAGCTGTTTCTTAACTACAGGCTTATCAAGAAGTTCCCTTGCCTCAGCCAAAGAAAGGTTCGTGCGGTTGATTTCCTTGTGACCGCCTGCACCTGCACGCTTCATGGCTTCGTAATCGTTCTTGCCGGCAAAGAGATCAAGATACCATATCTGAGGCTTGCCGGGCATGAATAGCTGAATAGCCCTCGCCATAAGCATACGCTGCTCGCTCTCGCCGAGAGCACTGAAATACGTAGCATTAACCTGATAATAAACATTCTTGGCGCCGTGAAGGTCTTTCACATAGCCACCACGCTTAACAACTGTATCTATAAGGTTCTGTATATCTTCTTCGGGAAGCAGGCCTTTTAAATCCAGAAGCGGTATACCGTCATGGCAGCCAAGCATATTAACGGTCATGATGTTATTATCTATGACTTCATCGCCCCACTTCTTTAAGTAGCTTCCGTTCTTTCTGATGAACGCATCAATTAAGAGCCCGGGAAGGAAGAAATCATATACCATGTACCCTTTATCGGCAAGCACCTTGTACGTACCCTCGCCGTAGCTTGCATGAATCTCGGGAAGAAGCGTAAGCGCATGCTCGGAAGCAATATCATCTATCTTCTGAAGGAGGTCCCATGTACCCGGATCGTTTAAGAAATTTCTAAGCCCCGGTTCCTTGGGTGCATAAGCAAAAGCATCAAGTCTGACAATCGATACACCATATTCAGAAAGCTTCTTAAGCGTATCTTTGTAATAGTCCCACACAAGCGGAGACTTGATATTTAAATCCATCTGGCCGAGGTAACTGCGGTTCGTCTGAAGATAATTGCGAAGCTTGTTCGCATACTTCTTAAACTCGCCAAAATCAATATCTTCCGGAGTCTTTCCTTCCGCCACGGCCACATTGATAATCTCGCTTACCCTTACCGCCGTCTCATACTGAAGACCGCACTCGCTCACCAGTTTAAGCGGATCGACCAAGTTATAAATCACTTTCTGATAAAACGTGTTCCAGTAAGGTACATCGGTTCCGTCCGGGAATCTTACCATCAGAATCGGGAGCCCTTCTTTGCGGAAGAACATGTTCTTAATGTACTTCTCATCCGGCTGTATGTAACCCTTGTCGGTCATCTTGCCACAGCCTTCCCAGAACCGGTTCCAGTTGATGAAGAAATCCTTATACTCCGACTTTTCACCATTCTTGATAATATCCTGAAATTGAGGCGAAAGAACGGATATATGGTTAAGAATAAAATCCATGGTAAGGTCGATGTTTATCTCATGAAGCCTCTCAATATCGTGCTTTGAAGCAAGCGTCTCGCTTATCTCGTAATTGATAAGAGAAAACCCTCTGTCAAGGTCGGTATTGAACACACTCGGGAGAAGGTAAATCGAGCGGAATACATCCTTAAATTTCTCATCGTTCAGCAAATCCACGATGTCCGATAATCTGCCGCCGATACTGTCGGGATATGCATTAAGCATCGCACCGATACTCATTTTCTTAGTCTTCATGCAACCTCCTAAAACTTCGCAGGGTCGATAAACTCACCGCTCTTGGCCATAATAATCTTCGCCTTTTTACCCACACGGTCCAGTTCTTCCTGCTCAATTTCAAGCACCATGGTGGTAAAAGCAGAATCGATCTTACCGTCTCTGGCCCTTAATCTCCTGTGTTCTTTCGTCTCTTCCGGAGTTGAGTTAAGAAGAATCGGTATATCTATATTACGTAGGTTCTCATTACCCCCGTGAGTCCACTCAATAATTAAAACATTAGTGTCGGCAAAAGAAACCTTATCGTACCAGCGCTCATCTTCGCTTCGGCCCATACGCTTTAGAAAAATACCCTTATCGCCTCGTTTGAAGGCCTCGATAATAGCATTTATCTCATCATAATCCTGTTCAACGGGAGTACCGAGATAGTCACGAAGTGCCCGTCTGCCCGCCGCCTGATAACTGAACAGCCATTCACGTGAAGAAGCTTCCCCGGGGTCAGCATCGGTCTCGGCTGCCCAAAGCTTAGAAATTTCTTCTTTGACAAAGTCGTTATAACATCCTGAGCTTACGACTCCTTTTAAGCCGGCACTTCGAAATACCGACAATCTCTCTGCATCATTGTAAAGGGGAATGCGCCTCGGATAGTTATCGCCCGAAAGCACATATACTCCTATGCCTGCTGCCTTGAGGTAGTGCGCAAGAAGGGATGCCGTCTCGCTCTTTCCTACGCCGGAGCCTCCGAAAACGGATACAACTACTTTATCCGAATCTGCATCGGCAATGAGCTTAATCAATTTGGGGAATATCTTGGAAGCTTTCTTAATGTGGTCTTCGCCTATTGCAATCTTGTCGCCGGGCATATCGCCTTTGGGCATGTCTGCGGTTACTGCAGGTGCCGACCAATTATTGATATCTGAGAGTATAACGTTTATTTTATCTTTTAACATTAGATTTCTCCTATGTACTTTCTGATATAGGCCGCAAGTTCTCTGCCCATGCGGGCGTGAGTCTTAAGTGAAGGATGTCCTGCCGCGCCATAGCCTTCCGTCATGACATTAATGGATACGTACTGGAAGGTGAAAAGGCGTACATCACCGGTCTCTTCCGCCAGTTCTGAAACTGCTTCTCTGATGATGTAGTAGAGATACTGATCCATGGGGCCGAGGGTACAGCAAATATATGTGTCAGGGCCGTTACAAGCGCGCACCTGCTTGATGAATTCCTTGTAGCGGGCTTTAAACCACTGCTCCATACCCTCAATTTCACCAAACTCTCTGTAGAATCTTATGGGGTTGGCATCGTTGGTTCCAAGATTGATGACTACAATGTCATTTTTGTGTTCTTTGAAGTCCCACAAAGCCGGTTCCTTGTTAAACTTCTTATCGCAGAGTTCATCTCGAAGCCCGTAAATATCTTCCATTGCATGCATTGGAAACATCGGATGCTCAGGCTTAGCCGCACTGATACCGGACTCGCTGATGAGAGAGAACTCGTATCCAAGTTCTCTTGCCGCTTTAGCACCGTAGGTCTCCCAGCCGTTTTCCTCGACCGTCTTAAATTCAAAAGCGTTATCGGGCGCTTCGTTTCCGAATCCACAGGTAATCGAGTCGCCCACAATCTCGATGGTGGGGCTCTTCGCCGGCTTGTATTCAAGAACTTCACCGTCAGTTTCAATCTCAAGAATACCAAGCTTGCCACGGGAGTTTTCTGAAATCTTCACCACTCGAATCACTTTTTCGACTTCCGTGTCACTCTCCCAAAGTGTCAGCCATTCGCCGGTTTCGGGAAGTTCCTTACACTCATGGCGATATGTAAGTTCATCATCAATTACCGCGCCGATACAAGGCCAATCCGGCGGAGGAGTGGGCATACCGGGCATTCCCGGAATCTGATCCGACCAGGCCCGAACTTTAACCTTCAGGTTCTTTCCCTTCACCTTAACCGAAAACCCCGAGCAACTCCAGTTGCAAAAAAGCACCTTTCTTTCTTCATCATAAAACACTCTGCCGTGGGTCTGAACCTTAGGCAATACATCTTTAATAAGCATCGTTAACCGCTCCTCCTACGCCTCAAATTTAAATCCGTACACGGGATTGCCTTCTGAGTTGAAAAGCGCCGCGTTACAGAAATTATCTTCGCAATATGTTATTTCCACAGGCTTGTGAGCTTCATACCTGAGCAAAAGAACAAGTTTATCACCGTCTGTCTCCGCTATATAAGATTTAAATAATCCGTCCTGTTTAATCTTAAGCACTTCCCCTAGACCCTCTCGAATCTCAATGCCTCCCGCGGCGTCGGCAAAAGAAATCACTATCGCTTCAGGTTCTTTGGATATACCGATTACTCTCGGGCAATCGGCCACCAGCGAATCATCACCGTAGGTGTGTTTCATCACCACTCTTCCAAGGCGTTCACCCACAATTTTCTTGTGGCGGGGATGAATGTTAAGTTCCTCGCCCGCATCGAGAATGCAGATGTCATATGCATCTTCGGTCTCGGCAACTGCCTTGGCCTGCTTATGTCTTATAAGCGGATAGTTTTTGGCCGCTGTAGGACCTACGCCTTTAAAGGGAGCAAGTTCCACCTGATAGAAGGGGAAGTCATACCCCCAAAGATTACGCCAGCTCTTAATCATGGTCTTCATACTCTCGTCGTAGAACTCGGCCCAGTCTCTTGCATCATCGTCCTCGCCCTGATACCAGAGTGCACCGCGTATAGTGTAGGGAGCAACCTTGGTAAGCATGTTCTCATAAAGTCCCGAAGGGCGAACAGTAGAGCGCGGTCCCGGCATGAAAGGTACGAAATCTGCCTGCATGAATACCGAAGGATCGAAATTCTTAAAGAAATCGGACATATCCTCACCCATCATCATGCGTTCAAATACTTCCTGCATTTTAGGGTCCTGAGGTGCCGCTTTCATGTCACTTGCTGTAATGTACTTAGCCCAGTTAATCTTCTCAAGTTCCGAATTATGCCAGTCAAGTACGGGCTTTAATGCAGGATTGGCCTCCATATCCTCTCGCTTCGTCCATGCGGATGCAGGTGTTCCGCCCCAATTGCAGGCTACGATTCCCACAGGAACGCCAAGCTTCTTACGAAGTATCATTGCTGCGTATGTAGCCACAGCCGAGAATTGTTTCCTATTCTCAGCATCATTCCATTTTCTCCAGAATCCCCAATTAGGACAGTTGTTTTCTGTCTCAAGAAACCCCTTGAATGCGGTCTGCGGATAGCAGAAATATCTTAATTCATCGTCATCCGGAAGTTCTGCCGTCTCTTTAAAGTCATAATCAAACTTCATAAGAAACTCCATATTGGACTGACCGCCCGCAAGCCATACCTCTCCGATAGCTACATCTTTAAATTCTATCGTCTCTTCGGTGACTCTCGATGAAATACTCATCGTTGTCTTGTCGCATGCGTTCTTGGGACTTAAGGCAACTTCCCACACGCCATCCACTGCGACTGCCGATACCGACTCGCCGCACAAAGTTACCGTAACGGTATCATCTGCCGCAGTCGTTCCGAATACTTTAATTTCCTTATCTCTCTGGAGCACCATATGCTCTCCGAATATCAATGCAGGTTGAAGTTTCATAATGCCAATGTCCTTTCTTTAACATTCTCATGCACCTATCATACAAAATCGGGAGATGCAATACTCTTAAAAAAAACTCATTGACTTTAAAAATTCTACTTTCGTTTTTTTTTACAAATCGAGGTTACTTATTTGCAAGGCACGGCAAAAGAAAGATGCAATAATGGTAGCATATAACAAACACAACCCGCTTGGGGTTAGAAGGAGTCAATATGTCAAGCATTACTTTAAAAGGAATCCGAAAAGTTTATCCCATTGCGGATGACATCAAAAGAAAAAAGAAGAAACGCGTGAAAGGTGCCATGCCCTCTGTACCCGCAGACGGTTTCGTGCCCAACCTTCAGATTACCGATGAAGGCGTGGTAGCGGTTCAGGATTTTAACCTTGAAATTAAGGATAAAGAATTCGTGGTTCTCGTAGGCCCTTCCGGCTGCGGCAAGTCCACAACCCTTCGTATGATAGCCGGTCTTGAAGAGATTACCGACGGTGAACTTTATATTGGAGATACTCTCAGTAACTCTATTGCTCCGAGAGACCGTAACATTGCAATGGTATTCCAGAACTATTCTTTGTACCCTCACATGACGGTTTCCGAGAACATGGACTTTTCGTTAAGACTTGCGAAAGTGGGCAAAGAAACAATTTTCGAAAAAGTGCAGGAGGCTGCCAGAACCCTTGAGATTACCCAGATTCTCGACCGACTTCCCAAAGCTTTGTCCGGCGGTCAGAGACAGCGTGTGGCTATCGGCCGTGCGATAGTGCGTAATCCTCAGGTAATTCTTATGGACGAGCCCTTAAGTAACCTCGATGCTAAGCTTCGCGGACAGATGCGTTCCGAGATTATCAGACTTCGTCAAAAAATTGATACCACTTTCGTATATGTAACTCACGATCAGGTAGAGGCTATGACCCTCGGCGACCGTATCGTAGTTATGAAGGACGGTTTCATCCAGCAAGTAGGTACACCGCAGGAAGTATTCAATCACCCCGTTAACACATTTGTGGCAGGCTTTATCGGAACGCCTCAGATTAACTTTTTCCACAATATTCCTTTAAGTATTGAAAGCGGCGATTACTATATTACAATTCAGGGCCGTAAGATTCGCCTTGACGAAAAGCACCAGGGCCCTCTTAAGGCTAAGAATCAGCAGGCATGCGATGTAACCGTAGGTGTAAGACCTGTTCACATCTCTATGGCTGATGAAGGCTTCGGCGGCAAGATTGAAGTATCGGAAATGATGGGTAGTGAAGTTCACCTTCACATTAATCTTAACGGCGACGATATCGTAGCTGTTATCCCTACCGCAGACTTAGACCTTGACCTTGTATCAATCGGCAAGGACCTTACATTTAACTTTAATCCCAAGCTCATCCACGTATTCGACCAGACTACGGGCGAGAACCTTATCTAGGACTTAGGGGGCATACATGTATCAGGAGAATTATATAAAGTTAAAAGAAATCGTCGACAAAGACGGCGTAATCATCAACGTGTCAAAGCATCGTAAGCCTGACGGCTCTATGGATGTTGAGACCAACTTAAAAACTTGGAATGAAGCTGTTAAAAGCTTTCCCATAGTAACACCGTTGTGGCCTGAGGGTAAGACCCCCGGCTACGACGACAGGGCTCCGCTCCAGCCGGAGCCTTCGATAGTGTTCGTGCCGGCACAGGAAGCCGGTGCGCCCGCTTCGGGCGAACGTCGCGCCACAGTCATCGTGGCCTGCGGCGGAGGTTTCCTCACCCGCACCGGCTGCGAAGGCTTTAACGTAGCCGAGTATTTTGCCGCTCACGGCTTCAATACGGCCATTCTTACTTACAGGCTGCAGCCTTATGGCAGAAAGGACGCACTCCTCGATATGCAGCGCGCTATCCGCCTTATTCGTGCCCACAAGGATGAATTCGGTGTAAATGACAAGGTAATCTGCATGGGCTTCTCCGCAGGCGGAATGCTCTCCGGCAATGCAGCTACGCATTTTGATGCCGGTAATCCTTCTTCCGAAGATCCGATAGAAAGAGAGTCGTGTCGTCCCGACGGTGCAGTGCTTGGGTATGGTGCATTTTCTTTTGCAGCATTACCCGGAGGGTTCTTCGCAGATCCCTTCAGTGACCAGATTCGCAATCCATTCTTTGCGAACAAAGAAGAACTTATCTACTACTCACCCGAAGTTAATATCACCCGCAATACACCGCCTTTCTTTATCTGGCAGACCAACAGCGATGACCCTCGTAATTCCTTTGCTATGGGCCAGGCTCTCACAGCCATGGGCATTCCTTTTGAAATGCATCTCTTCCCCGAAGGAGTCCACGGACTTGCTCTTGCCGACGGCCATAACGACCTTGCTATGAACATTCCGAGTGTTGCTCAGTGGGCCGGTCTTTGCGTGAACTGGCTTAAAAAGATTTAAAAACCAATCAAAAATGAGGCAGAGCCAAACGGCTCTGCCTTTTCTTTGTACAATTACTCAAGTTCGAATGCGCCGGTATACAGCTGATAATATGTACCCTTCTGGGCTATCAGCTCGTCGTGGGTGCCTCGCTCTATAATGCGGCCGTGGTCGAGTACCATGATAGCGTTGGCGTTTCGTACCGTTGACAGTCTGTGGGCGATTACGAATACGGTTCTTCCTTCCATGAGGTTGTCCATACCGCGCTGAACAATTGCTTCTGTACGGGTATCGATGGAGGATGTTGCCTCATCCAAAATCATTACCGGAGGATTGGCTACAGCCGCTCTGGCTATGGAAAGAAGCTGCCTCTGTCCTTGCGATAACTGTGAACCATTGCCCGTAAGCTCGGTTTCATAGCCGTTAGGAAGCCCCATGATAAAATCATGAGCGTTGGCAAGCTTGGCGGCGTTGATGCACTCTTCGTCGGTGGCATCAAGCTTACCGTAGCGGATGTTGTCCATGATGGTACCGGTAAAGAGGTTAACTTCCTGAAGTACCATACCAAGAGAACGTCTTAAGTCGTCTTTCTTTATCTTCGAAATATTGATGCCGTCATAGCGAATCTTACCGTCTGGTATGTCATAGAAACGATTGATAAGGTTCGTAATGGTGGTCTTGCCTGCACCGGTAGCTCCTACAAAGGCTATCTTCTGACCCGGCTTGGCATAAAGCGTTACATCGTGAAGCACCTGTTTGTCGGGCTCGTAACCAAAGTCTACGTCCACCATTTCGATGTTACCTTTAAGTTCCACATAAGTTGTGGTGCCGTCTGCCTTGTGGAAATGCTTCCAGGCCCATTTACCTGTATATTCTTCGCATTCTGTAAGGCCTTCAGCTATAGTATCGCGGGCATTTACAAGGGTTACATAGCCTTCATCGGTTTCACTTTCCTCATCGATAAGAGCAAATACTCTGTCGCTTCCCGCAAGGGCCATGGCTATGGAAGATACCTGCATGGATATCTGCGAAACCGTCTGCGAAAGCTGTCTTGAAAGGCTTAAAAAGGAAATAGTCACGCCTATAGTAAGTGTACCGATTCCGATAAGATAAACGTTCGGAACTTTGAGAATCGCAATAAGTCCGCCCAGAATCGCAATCACAACGTACATAAGGTTACCGATATTCCCAAGTACCGGCATCAGTGTATTGGCCGCGGCATTAGCAGTCTTGACGTCGTTAAACAGCTGCTCGTTTAGTGCATCGAACTGTTCTTTGGCCTCGTCCTCGTGGGTAAAGACCTTAACAACCTTCATGCCCTCCATCATTTCCTCGATGAAGCCTTCTTCCTTGGCAATCGATTTCTGCTGGGCTTTCATGAAACGGGCACTCTTGCCGCCGTACTTCTTGGTCACCTTAAACATGAGTATGATAAAAAGAACAACTCCGAAGGTAAGCCAGAAGCTGTACCTTAGCATAGTCAGGAAAATAACGCTTATGGTCATAATCGACGATACGGCAGAAGGAATGCTCTGTCCGACTAACATTCGAATGGTGTCTACGTCGTTGGTGTAGGAAGACATTATTTCGCCGTGGGTCCTTGAATCAAAGTACCTGATGGGTAGCGTCTCCATATTGTCAAACATATCGTCGCGAAGGGACTTAATGGTACCCTGTCCGACAGTTGCCATGATGCGGGGATAAATAATGGCCGCCACAATTCCCAGTACATCGAAGAGAATCATAAATCCGATGATATTTAAAAGTTTAGCCTTAACTGCGTCAAATCCGAAAGCCAAACCGGGAGTAATGACCCCGTCGATGAGTTTGGCCATGAACATATTTACGATAACCGTCGATACCGAGCTTATGATAATGCAGATGACCACCGCAATCAGACTCTTTCCGTACTTCTTAAATACATATGCCATAAGTCTCTTAAGGGACTTCATGTCTATCTTTTTATCCGTAACTACACGCATAGGTCTAGGCATTGGCAGCCACCTCCTTTCCGGAAGTCTGGGTATCGTAGATTTCTCTGTAGATACCTCCGTGCTGCATGAGTTCCTCGTGGGTACCCATCTCTGTAATCTTGCCGCCATCAAGAACGATTATTACATCGCTGTCCTCAATAGAGCTTACACGCTGCGCAATAATAAGCTTGGTGGTAGCGGGAATCTCGTCCTTGAGGGCGCGTCTGATAAGCGCGTCGGTCTTGGTATCAACCGCGCTTGTCGAATCATCGAGAATCAGAATCTTAGGCTTCTTAAGAAGCGCTCTTGCAATACAAAGTCTCTGCTTCTGTCCGCCGGATACGTTGGTTCCGCCCTGACTAAGCATTGTGTCGTATTTTTCCGGCATCTGCTGCACGAACTCATCTGCATGAGCCAGCTTGCATACACGCACAATTTCTTCGTCCGAGGCATCTTTGTTGCCCCAGCGAAGGTTATCGCGAACCGTTCCCGAAAAAAGAATATTCTTCTGAAGCACTACTGCCACCTGGTCACGAAGCGCCGTCAAATCATAGTCGCGCACATCTCTGCCGCCTACACGAACAGCTCCTTTTGTCACATCATACAGTCTCGAAATGAGCTGTATAAGCGTAGTCTTCGATGAACCCGTGGAGCCTATAATACCGACGGTCTGACCGGACTTAATCTTAAGATTGATATCATCAAGTGCCGTACGTCTTGAATCGGGACAGTATTTAAAAGAAACATGGTCGAATTCAATGCTTCCGTCTTTAACTTCGGTTATACCGTATTCAGGTGACTTAAGTGCCGATTCATGGTCGAGAACCTCGCACACACGATTGCCTGCTTCGGCCGAGAAGGTCATCTGAATAAATACCATGGAAAGCATCATAAGTGACGAAAGAATCTGTACGCCGTAAGCAATAAGCGATGAAAGCTGACCGGTGGTAAGCTCGGTTGCATTGGTACCGATAATAATCTTAGCGGCAAACCAGCATACCAAAAGAACCGTCACCTTAATGCTAAACAGCATACAAGGGTTGTTCAGAGCAAGAATCTTCTCTGCATGGGTGAAATCTTTTCGTACCTCTTCGGATGCCGCATTGAATTTCTTTTGCTCATAATCCTCTCGTACAAAAGCCTTAACAACACGAATACCCGCAACATTCTCCTGCACGGAATTGTTAAGTGCATCGTACTTTTTAAAAATCCTTTTAAATATGGGGTGTGCCACACGGAATATCGTGTACAAAGCGATTCCCAAGAAAGGAATGATTCCCACAAAAATCCAGGCCATCTTACTGTTGATGGAGAAAGCCATACAAACTGAAAATATCAGCATGAGCGGCGTGCGAACCGCCATTCTGATAAGCATCTGGAAAGCCATCTGCAGCTGGGTTACATCATTCGTAAGTCTTGTAACAAGCGACGAGGAAGAGAACTTGTCTATATCCTCAAAAGAAAACTCCATAGTCCTGTAGAACAAATCCCTACGCAGATTCTTGGCAAAGCCTGCCGAAGCAGTCGCCGCAAACTTCGCAGAATTCATACCGCAGAGTAAAGAAAAACATGCAAGTACCACCAAAATTCCGCCGTATTTAAGCACTGGCGTCAAAGAAGTGCCGGTCATTTCATCAATGAGAGCGGCCATAACATAAGGAATAATACACTCAAGCGCTACCTCTCCAAGCATAAATGTCGGAGTAAGTACCGTCTCCTTTCGGTACCCATCGATCTTGGGTGCCAGTTTCTTGATTACACTCATATCTTTTCTCCTAATCCATTTTAACTGATTATATGATATACCCTTTGGGTTAAAGAGTGTAATGCAAAATGTACATACTTTTTGTGCAAATGTAATCTTGTCAAAAGAAAACACCGTTTAGTTTAAAAAATCTCCACACAGTAAAACAGTGGCAGACTCTTAGAATCTGCCGCCGCTTTATGAGGAAGTTAAAACAAGGATAAGGAATCGGATGATTTCTTCATAACCTTTTCCGCAAGCCTCATTGCGAGGATTGCGACAGGAATGACCAGAATCAGCATAATTATAAGTACGGTAATATTATCGATTACCTTTGCCATCTTGTCCGCATAACCTGCAGGCATCTCTTCCACCGCTTCTTCAAGGGAGTGCTCCGTTTCAGTCCACCAGTGGAGCGTGTAAGCGTAAAAAGAATATGCAAGCGGAACAAAGCTTACCCTGACGCCTTTTATGGAATTATAACCAAACACTCTTCTTAGAACCTCGGCAAGTACCGTTACCAATACCATTCCGATTATCAGTGCGGGATTTCCCTCACCGCCTATCAAAAGAATCAGAAGCGAAACTCCGTTTAGCACCACAGCAGCCCCGAAACACTGCATTTTTGCCGCCACAAACAGATAAGCAAAAGCAAATAAAAGAGGCAATACCGTTCCCGCATACGCAAAGCACGCCGGATGAATAGCTCCGGATGCGGCTCCGAGTATTATCATCAGGAAATACGCCAAAGCGGCAAGCGGTATCTGCCAAAACAACGACTTTTTCATATATACTCTCTTTCTTGGTTAGCATTCGCTAACCCGATACTATTTTTTTGACCTGCAAATACGCAGGTCATGTAAACATCATATGTCCCAGATTTTCTTAAATCCCGCCAGACAAAATTCAGACGCCAGCCTGATTTCGCGAACAGTCTCATCCCGACTCACACCCCTCTTAAAGGAGTCAAAGGCAGCGGAAACAAGCAGTCTCCCCGCCACTTCCATAATGGTAGGTGAAAGATTCTCGGGCTTGCCGATATAAGGCTTGCACATTTCAAAAAACTGAGCAGTACTCTCCGCTTCAACCAAGGACAGTCTTTCAACGAAGTTCTCATACTCCGTCCCGCCCGCGGCAGACAATATTAATCGGAACGAGTCCGTGTGCGCATAAATATAGTCCGCAACAGCCAAAGAAGAAGAAAAAGAATCCTCAAACAGCCTAAGAATGTCTTCCTTACACTCTATCTCAAAAAACTTAGCCTTCTCTGCATCGTAGAGGTCTTTAAGCCCCTCCACCGCAGGTCCGACTATCGCCTTAAACAAAGCTTCTTTACTGTCAAAATGTGCATAAAAGGCTCCGTTGGTAACTCCGGCGTCGCTGCATATGCGACGTATCGAAGCATTACGAAAGCCCTCTTTTTGAAACTGCTCCTCAGCGCTCTTAAGAATCAGTTCGTGGGTTTTATTGTAATCATAACTCATTAGGCAGCTCCCTATTACGCCGTAATATTACACCGTAATATTTTATCTGTCAAGGCTTTTTTCAGACTTTTTTGCTATTACCGTATACCACTCAAGCTTATCAAATTCAACAGCCGGAAACTGCGAAGGGAAGCACTTCACCTCAATGTCGTTGTAGCCCAAAGCCCTAAGCTTATCAACCGCCAACGCCTTCGGAAAAGGATTATAGTGCTCCTCAAAAATCTCACGCTGAAATATGCGGTTGTCCCGTTCGAATGTATAAAGAATATTAAACACCATGGTGCCGTCATCGTTGTAATCCCAGCACTGCACCACATTCACACGATTGTCCCCGTCAAAAAGCGGATTGTATGTGTAAAACCTCTGATGCTCCGCCAGTATCTTCTCCCAGTTTCTGGAGTCAAAATAAAGATACCCGCCGGGTCTCACATGTCTGTCCATCTCCTCAAGCGTACGCTCCACGTCGGAGTTATCAACATAAGCCAGGGAATTCCCTGTGCTCGCAACAATATCAAAGCTTTCATCGCCCCAGCATTCAAGCGACCTGAAGTCACTCTGCTTAAGCGTAACATCCACTCCTCTCGCGAAAGCTTTCTTCTCACAGTTCTTAAGCATGTCACTGCTTAAATCCGAACCGCTTAACTTAACTTCCAGCTCCGTCACAGGCAAAGTTACACTGCCCGACCCGATACTTACATCCAGCATCGACCGGATATCCTTACCCTCAAAAATCGTCTCCCAATGCTTCCGATACGCCTCATACCTCTGCTCATTTTCAAACAAATCGTAAATCTCGGCGCGACTGTACAGACTCTCCACTCTCTATTTCCTTCCTCTAAGCATCTCTTCCCAATACAAGACACCCCTTGATGCCCTGCTCATCATTCAGGCTTGCCGGCACAATATAGCTGTCCAAATCCTTTAATTCGCGGGTGACAATATAGCCGTTCAAAAGCTTCGAAACATGCTCGCGAATCAGCGGAAACAGTTCTGTTTTATGCATCACTCCGCCGCCGAGAATAATCCTCTGCGGAGCCAGAATCAATATATAAGACATAAGGGCCTGAGCAATATAATATGCCTCCATATCCCATGCCCCGGCATCAGTCAGTTCACGAGCCGATACACCGAATCGCTCTTCCAAAGCAGGTCCTGCTGCCAGTCCCTCAAAACAATCCTTGTGATAAGGGCATTTGCCGGCATACGTATCCGAAGGATGACGCCGCAAAAGAATATGCCCCGCTTCCGGATGCAGATTGCCGTGTAGAAGCTTGCCGCCGGAATAGATACCTGCGCCGATTCCCGTGCCCACAGTCAGGTAAAGAACGTCAGAAAGCCCCTGAGCGCCTCCGAAGGTTACTTCACCGAGGCAGGCCGCATTAACGTCCGTATCGAAGCCCACAGGCACTCCCAGTGACGCCTCAAAGGCCCCGACTATATCGTAGCTTCTCCACGCAATCTTGGGTGTAGAAGTAATATATCCGTAGTGAGGGTCTTCACGGTCCAGACATATGGGTCCGAAGCATCCGATGCCCACGGCATCTGCCTGTCCGTTCTTGAAATACTCTATCATCTGCGGCATTGTAACATCCGGAGTCTCCGTCTTAAAAACCGCTTTATCGTAAATATGTCCCAGTTCATCGCCGATGGCACACACCATTTTGGTGCCGCCCGCTTCAAGTGCTCCTATTCGCATAAAGTCTCCTCTCAAAAGTCCGATAAACTACAAAAGGCGCGACCTCTGTCGCGCCTTAAATTATATCATATTCACCCTACTTAAGAAACCTTGCCATCTTCTCCTGCAGCACCTCAAGCTGTATGGGCTTGGGCACCAGGTCGTTCATTCCGGCCTCGATAAACATGTCCTCAACGCCCTTCACCACATTGGCCGTGCAGGCAATAATGGGAGCGTTGTGATAGTATCTGTCATCAAGTGCCCTGATGCGTCTGGTGGTCTCCACGCCATCCATATCCGGCATCATGTGGTCCATGAAAATAAGGTCGTACTTCTTGTTTTTAACCATCTCAATGGCCTCGGCACCCGACAGCGCCGCATCGGCCTGCACCTTAAAGTGTTTAAGGAATGCAGACAGCACCTTGACATTAACCTTATTGTCATCCACCACCAGAATGTTATATGCGGAATAATCCGACATAACGGAGGGTTTGTCTGCCTTGGCAGCCGTTTCAGCCACATCGGTCTTGGTCTTGTACAAAGAAAATGCGGGAAGCTTCTTAACATTTATGCACTCTCTTTCGCTGTTTGCCAAAGGAGCCGGATTGATGGCACCAAGCTCGATTTCAAAGAAGAAAGTACTGCCCTTGCCGTACTCGCTCTCCAGCCTGTAAGTGCCCTTCATAAGTGTTACCAGCTGGGCAAAAATTGCAAGTCCCAGACCGCTTCCCTCGGTACGACGATTCTTTTTGCCGTCAAGCTGCTGGAAGGCTGTAAAGAGTTTCTTTTGATCTTCCTCCCTGATGCCTATGCCGGTGTCCTCAACGGAGCCCTTTAGCCTTACGGTAATATTGTCACGCTCATAGTCAAGCGTAAACTTAATGTAACCCGTATTGGTGAACTTCTCCGCATTGGAGAGAAGGTTCATGATAATCTGCCTGATGTGAACATCGTCGCCGTACAGTGTCTTGGGAATGCCCGGGTCGATATCCACGAGGAAATCTATGGGTTTGTCACCGATTCGGGAATTCTCCACATTTATGATGCCTTCCAGAAAGTCCGCCGTGTCAAACTCCACGGGCACAAGTTCAAGCTTGTTGGACTCAGCCTTTGAAAAGTCCAAAACATCGTTGACTATCTCAAGAAGCATCTTGCCGGCGGCCTTAATCTGGCCGTTATACTCTCTGATAACGCTCTCCGAAACCTCACGCTCGGACAGCTCCGACATACCTATAATAGCATTAAGAGGAGTCCTTATCTCATGGCTCATGTTGGCAAGGAATGTACTCTTTGCCTCGTTGGCGGCGTCTGCTGCCTCCATCAAGTGACGCATG
>JAEEGJ010017879.1_pt1 | contig 15933 bp, 10 predicted proteins | sample 8958761 | NCBI WGS metagenome assembly JAEEGJ01 (sample SAMN16246546, study PRJNA631951) | gut metagenome | biome: gut microbiome; feature: rumen; material: RS-attached | host: Bos | place: Iran: Karaj | collected 2018-10
TCGTCGAGCTCCTCGCGGGTCAGACCCCACTCCTCGGCGACATTGTCCGCGGTTTTGATCATATGATAATCATTGAATGCATCCCAGAGAGCATCCTTCACCATGGTATCCACGAAAGCGCCCTGGCTCTGGCTCGGCCACATCATACGATAGCCGTAACGGCCCTGAGGGATTGCGAAGGGAGCGAGGGACATATTTTCCATACCGCCTGCAACCACGATGTCAGCATCGCCTGCCATGATCATCTGTGCAGCCTGATTCACACAGTGAAGACCGGAACCGCATACCACATTGGTCGTAACAGCGGGTACTTCCACGGGAAGTCCTGCCTTGATGGAAGCCTGACGTGCAACGTTCTGTCCGAGGCCGGCCTGAATAACGCAGCCCATGTAGACCTGGTCTACCTGCTCGGGAGCGACGCCCGCACGCTTCAGAGCCTCCTTGATAACGATCGCTCCGAGATCTGCAGCGGGGATGGTGGAAAGAGATCCGCCCATTGTGCCGATTGCAGTACGGCAGGCACCAGCCAATACAACTTTTCTAGCCATTTTGTTTTCCTCCAAACTCTTCTAAAAATGTGGGTTTTCGGTTGCTTCTCTGTGATTGTTATTTTTTTATCACACCGACGTCTAAATTGTAGCATAGGGTATAGATTAAATCAATTCTTTTTTCCGCAGGATTCTCTCAAGATTCTCTAAAAAGAAAAGAGACAGGGGATCTGTCTCTTTTCACTCGTAATCATAATATCAGGATGACCATGCAGGCATTCCGTCAGGAAAAATAAGAATCGCTACACAAGCAGCGTATACAGATAGGTAATGCCGCAGAAAACGTGCGCCAGCAGCAAGGTCCAGCCGACCCAGACCAGCGCGCGCCGGCCCTTTCCGATCACCGGACTGTGCTCCAGCTGTAGCGCATGCAGCGTCGCGGACATGAAGAGCAGCAGCATGCCGCACATCATGGGCCACAGGAAATCCCCGTGACTGAGCTTCACCCCGCTCTCCCCGAGACAGGCGGCCTCCAGCAGACCGATCCCGTAGCCCGCAAGGGACAGGCGTCCGATCCGGTGCCGGATGAAAAAGGAAGCGTCGATGACGATCATGTAGATCGGGAAAGCCATCCCGCACAGGATCGAGAGCAGCACATTGTCGGAGAAAAGGTGCCAGACCTCCATCCACCGGGTCACGGCGAAGCTTCCGTCGGAGGCGTAGCTCCCGCCCCAGAAAAAGTAGGCAAGGAACTGGAAAAGGATGTACACGAGCGCCGGCACCGCGCACAGGAGCATGGTCAGACACTCCCGGAAATACAGCCCGGCGCTTCCGTCCCTGCGAAACGCCAGACGGATCAGCCGGATCAGCATTAAAAGCGCGACCGCCGGAATGAACATTTCGGCAAAGACCGGCTTGGCCATCGCCGAAAGAAACAGGAATACCGCCAGGAGCAGGTTGTATTTTTTCCGGGAAAGCTCCACCGGGAAAAAGATCCCGAGATAGGTCTCATCCTCCTGCGCCCCCCAGAGGTCCACCACGAGCGCGAAGCATAAAAGCGCGAAGGGGCGGACCGCCATGTGGGTCGGATTGTGCAGCGGATTCATCGAGAAGATCCCCGTAAAGCGCTCCCCGGCATCCAGCCAGTAGAAGTACAGTCCCTGCGCCAGGGAAAAACCGAGTGCAAGGATCGAAGCCGCAAAATCGGACACTTCCGGCGCCCGGCTGTCCGCATATCTCCGGATCATCCAGTAGGTCACCAGATAGCCAAAGGCCGCAAAGAATCCGCTGGTGAGCGCAGCTCCCGCCTCCAGCGGGACATTCAGCACGCGGTACAGGAAGAGCACCAGCAGATGCCACATGCAGTAGGGCACTTCCTTCCAGCCGGCAAAAAAGCCGTCCTGCAAAAAGGTGATCAGATAGACGCAGACATGCCCGTTGACATCGGACAGCGGGTTTTTGATCTCCTTCATCACGGAGGCATAGACCAGATAGAAAAGCAGTGCCGCAGGCACCAGGATCAGAGGGCTTGTCTTTTTGGTTTCGTTCATTTCCCACCCCTTTTGGGAGCGCGGCTTTTGTGGGCCCGCAGCTCCGCAGACTTGCGATTTTTGAAAATATTACTTATGATGAAAGACGGCATCAGGAATACATCCTGAAAAAAGCATGAACGGGAGGCTTCCCTTGAAAGAAAAAATCCTTTACGGCGTTCTGGCCCTGGCCCTGATTGCCTTTGTGTGCATTCCGCTGCCGCCCTCGGATCTGCTGATCCGCATGACCAGGGACTGGGGGACGCTTGCAGGCAGCACACTTTATTATGCGACGGAAGAAAGCCCCGATTTTTCGGATGCGCAGCTCCTCTTCGCACAGGAGGATCCGGAAACGCAGATTGCGACCTTCCGCATCCCCGCGGATGCAGCGACGGGGCTGACCGGCCTGCGCTTTGACCTGCCGGATGATCAGCCGGTTACGACGATCGGCAAGGTCTCCGTAAGCAGCGGCGGCGTCATCCGAAGGAGCTACCTTAGCTGTGAATTCTTCGCGGACGAACACATTGCGACCGAGCATCTCTTTCACCGCGATCTCGTCCCCGCCCAGAATCTGGTCGCTCTCTCCGTGGAGGGAAGCGATCCCTACGCGGTCCTGTCGGAGGACCTGGTCCGGGAGATCCGCGGCTGTGTCAGCAGACGCAGGGGGATCCGCGCGGTCTTCGCCGTGCTGATCCTGGCCGGCGCGATCCTGGGCAAACGCAGGATCTTCCATCTGTCCTGATCGCCCGAAGCGGCTTTGACGCTACTTTCCTATCATAACATAAAAGAGGGTGTGCCGACTATCACGGCACACCCTTTTTCCGTTCTGTAACTTATCTTCCGCACGTCCGGAACATCAGACGTCTCAGATCTCCGGCTCAATGAGCCCGTAGGTATCTCCCTTTCTCTTGTACACGACGTTCACCTGATCGGTCTCCGCATTGATAAATACAAAGAAGCTGTGACCAAGGAGCTCCATCTGTACACATGCATCCTCGGGATACATCGGCTTGATATCGAATTTCTTGGAGCGGACGATCTTGATCTCCTCCTCGTCCTCGTCACTCTCCTGTCCAAACAGGGCGGACAGCTCACCGCCTTCCTGTTTGCGATCCACAATCTTATTACGATACTTTTTCAGCTGTCTCTCGATGATCTCCTCCACCAGATCGATAGAGACATACATATCACTGCTGGACTGTTCGGAACGGATGATGGTTCCCTTCACGGGGATCGTAACCTCGATCTTTTGAAGGTTCTTCTCGACACTCAGCGCCACATGCACTTCCGTTTCGGGGGTAAAATACTTGGAAAGCTTGCCGATCTTGTCTTCCACTGAGCTCTTGAGTCCGGGGGTCACTTCAATGTTTCTGCCGATGATTACAAATTTCATAATGCATCCCTCGCCTTCTTCGGGTTTTCAGGCCCGTTAATATTGTAAAGACATCATACCATAACCAGGTGCATTTTACCAACAATTTTCTGAAAATTGTCCAATTGTTAAACACTTAATTTAAGGGGCTGAAAATTGTTTTGGGGAGGATTTTTGAAAAATTTGTCTATTTTTCCAAAACGTATGTTCATAAAGTTTCCATAAAATTCCTACCCTTTTCGGGGATTTGAGTGGTGGATAATGTGTATAACTTCGTGCATAAGTCGATTTTTGGGCATTTGAGGGTGTGCACAGGTGGATAACTTTTTCCGAGAGATTTTTAAAAATCTCTCTTGACAACGAACCCTTTGTGACTTTTTGCCAAATATCACTTGTTGTCTTAAATTCGCTTGCTTTTTAAACTGTCATTCTCTTCACAGGGTGATCTCGAGCATCTTCTCGATGAGATCCTGGAGCTCGGCAGTCACTTCGATGGTGGACATGCTCTCGCCGGAAATGCCGAAGATTCCGAAGAGGATGGCCGCAGCGCGTCCGCGGGGATTGACAATGCGAAGCACGCCCTCCTCGTTGCCACGTTCGATGAGAGCTTCGAAGCCGTCCAAAAGCTTATAGTAGGTCTGCAGACGTATGGCATCGTACTGGTAGCGGAGCTCGCGGTTCTCGAAGCAGCGGTCGGTCTCGTTTTTGGACTCACGGAAGTTGCGCTGACAGAAGTAGAGGAAGGTCCGAAGGATCTCGGGAACGGTCTGGTCGCGGCTCTCCATGAGGGCGAGGAGCAGTTCGGTGTCCTTGGCACTCTTGCGTTCGAGGACGGATTTGTAGAGGTTTTCCTTGGTTCCGAAGTAGTGGAGGACGGTTCCGCGGACGACGTTCGCCCCGGCGGCGACGTCGTCCAGGTTGACGCCGTAGTAGCCGTGCTCCAGGAAAAGCTTCTCGGCGATGTCCAGGAGCTGGGTGCGGCGCTCCTCCGGATTGTTCATGCGTTTCGGCATATGCGTTCCTCTTCGTTTCAAACCCAATGCAAACGGAATCTGTATTTCGTATAAGGTACGAGATCAGTATAGCATATTTACAACCTAACAGACTACGCCCCGACCACGGCAATGCCCATCCGAACCCCGCTCCCGCTTCATGCCTCGCTCGTAGCGGATGCTAAGCTCATCTGCGGCATACGCCTTGATTCGCTAAGCACCGACGGCGAGGCAGAGGTTCGGATTGGGCATAGCCGCGTCCGGGGCTCACTCGAAAGGCCATTCGGAAGCTTGTTCGGAGACTCAACCGGAAGATCATTCGAAGACTCATTGGGAGACTCATTCGGAAGATCATTCGGAGGCTCATTGGGAAACTCGTTCAGAAGATTGCTCGGAATCAGATCACAGAAAAAGAGCCTCTCTCCCAGGAGAAAGGCTCTTGATATTCGTTAGGATTTCCAGATATCGACATCCGGTTTAGAAGATCCGGCGGACGGCAAGCGGGGTGCGGTAGCTTGCGCTCGAAACGATGATGCCGGTCTTGGAATTGGATGCGTGAACGATCTGGTTGTTGCCGATGTAGATGGCTACATGGCCGGAGTAGCAGACGATGTCGCCGGGTACGGCTCCTTCGAGGCCACCCTCGACTGCGGATCCGACGCTGCGGTCCGACTTGGAGGAGTGGGGCAGGGATACGCCGAAGGCTGCATAGACGCTCATGACGAATCCGGAGCAGTCACAGCCGTTCGTAAGGCTCGTGCCGCCGTAGACGTAAGGATTGCCGACGAACTGGAGTCCGTAATTGGCTACCGCGTTACCGTTCTCGCTGCCGCCGCTGACTTGAACCGAAGCTCCCGCGCCACCGCTGGTGGAGGACTTCTTCTTGCTGGCCGCTGCCTGTGCCTTGCGTCTCTCTTCCGCTTCTCTCGCCAGACGGGCTTCCTCTTCTGCCTTGGACTCCGCCTTGACGAACTCGGTGTGGAACTCCACGTAATCCGCGGATACCCAACCGGTACCTTCCTCTACATCCACCTTGACCCAGTCCTCGGTCTCATCCATGACCACCAGGTCATCTCCATCGGGAACCAGCCCGATGACGGAGGACTCGATGCTGTCCTCGGAACGAACCTTCAGGGTCGTGGTGTTGACCGTTGCGAAACGGGTACCGACCTGCTTCGCCAGCTCCACGGCCTCGTCGCCGGTGACACAGAACTCACCTTTGACATAACCCTTGACGGAACCGGACTCGATGAGATACCATCCGTTCTCCTCCTCGATGAAGGTTCCGACGGAATTGTTGTAAAGCTTGCCGAGAATCTCTCCCTCTTCACTGGGGAGGCTTCTCACGTTCACATAATGGGTAACCTGTGCGATGACGAGGTTCTTGAAAAGCTCTTCCTCGAGCTCTTCATCGGTCATCTCCACCTTGGTCGTATCCTCGATCAGCTCGGAAATATCATCCTCACTGAGCATACCTTCGATCTCAACATTGGTCTCCTGGCCTGCAAGCGCCGTCTGGAGATCATCGCCGCCGGTGAGGAGCTTGCCTACACCGCCGCTGGGAAGTCCCGCCTGGCTGTCAAAGGAGATGCAGCCGGCGAGAAGCACGGCCGAAAATGCACATCCTGCTAATTTATAGGGAAAACGAATCATGAATCTCTCCTTACCATGGGTCCGGTAACAAGGGTGCTTCGGTTAACAGTTAATTATTTAAGAATTTCGAAAGAAATGTTGCGATCTTTCGAAAGGATTTGTTACGAAATTATTACAACCAAGAAACAATATAGCACGGTAAACCCTCTTTGTCAAATAAAAAAGCCCGCGTAAATGCGGACGTTTTTCGCATCTGAATCGTTTACTGAAAGCCATTCCATTTTTGTGGGATTCCTGTAACATTTCCGACGCAAATCCGAAAAGTTCCTCCCACCGAAGGTACCCTTCCGGCCCAAAAGATGCCGGATCCGTCCGCGCTCACAGCGCCAGGAACCTCTCCGCCGCTTCGAGGCTCTCGTATCCGTAGAGTCTCGTGTTGCCCTCCATGGTCATGCGGGCGAGGTTTTTCCCCTCCGCGGTCAGGTCCACGATGAACCGCGCGTAAAGCTCGAGCATCTTGTCGGAATAGGTCCCCAGCTCGCCGCGCAGATAGGTCTCGTAGGAGGTGTTAAAAGAGGTGTCCTGGGAGGTGTGAATGCTGCGCGCCTGCTGCCCGAGATGCGGGAACTCGGCGGAAAATTCCTCCATCCACTTCACCTGGATGCCCACGATCTGCGCGATGATTGCCTCCTTCTCCGGGGTCAGCTGCGGGAAATGGTCCTTGAGCTCTTCATAGCGCTCGGGGGCGGTGGAGGCCATCATCCGGGCGTATTTTTCGGTGATGAGATTGTGCCCGAGGCGCATCTCCCTGCGAAAATCATACAGATACTGCAGGAGCATCGTCCGGTTCCAGGTCAGGTACTGGCTCCTGCGCATGATGGAGAAAGTCGGCCAGTCGTCCTGGCAGTCGGCGCGTCCGCCCTCGTTCTGCACCTTATCGAAGGCCTTGAACTCAAGCTGCGCGATCTCCATCGCAAGATCTTCGGTCGTCTTGCGGCTGTCGATGCTTTTCCCTAAAAGCTCCTCCACCTGGTCCGTAAGACCGGGATCTATGTCGCTTAAGAAATCTCTGCGGTAGAGCTCCATGGCCAGAAATCCGCCGATGGCATCCATACTTTCCGACACCTGCGTCACAAGTTCCTGCGTGAGTCCATCGGACAAAATCGCCCGGAAGCCTGCGATCTGCGCCTGCAGCAGAAGCTCATCCAGCTGCGCGCCGCCCTCCAGCACCAGGAGTCCTTTTCGCAGCCATTTGTCGTGCAGCGGATACTGACCCTGGGCATAATAGAGGAGCTTTTCCGCCTCCCGCAGCGCATCGCCGAGGATCGTCGTCGCTGTCAGGGAGTCGCCGCGCAGGAGCACGCGGAGGAAATTGTACTGGCCGGTCTGGCCGAAGCGTCCGCAGCTCTCGGCGAGCTTGCCGTAGAGCACATACGCGGGATACCCTTCCTTCAGCCGATTTCGCATGGCGGAGAAAATCCCTTCATCGTCCCGCCAAACCTCTCCGTTGACGGCGGCAGCGAGGGATGCATCGCTGACACTACTCCAGTCGATGGCTTCGTAGTCATCCGTCTGGAGCAGGCGCTTATAGAAGTCCGAGATCACACAGACGCCGCGGCGGCCCGCCCCCTGTGCGAGCGGCGCTCTGTGAAAGCCGTCGATCTCCTCGGGCAGCGCCTCATAGGCTGCCTCGAGCTGCTTTCCGATCGCATCATAGGTCTCCTGCGTCACCCAGAGGCAGAAGGAGGGTCCCCAGTCGTGATCCCTCGACACCGCATCGTCCAAGCCGAAAGCATCCGAGCCTTCCCCCGCGAGGCCGACCGCGATCTTGTGTTCAAAGGCCGCGAAACGCTTGTGCAGCATCGGTGCGCCGTACGTCTCGTAATATTTTCTGCACAGGTCGATGCCGAGCACCGGAGTCTCCGACTGCGCTTTGCTTTCTCTGCCCGATCTTTCCGTGACTTCTTTTCCCCGCTCTCCCGGGCCAACTTCTTTCTTCGACGCTTCCTTCGACGCTTCCTCCGCCGTTTCTGCTACATCTTCCTGCTTCTGCGCCGCTTCCGCTGCATCTTCCTGCTTCTGCGCCGCCTTGCAGGCTTCGTAATTCTCCTTCAGGCGTGCGTAATAATCGTTCCGGCCGAGGGATTTTTCCATGATCTCCATCGCCCGCTGATAAATATTCATCGCGGAATAAAAATCCCCCGTCAGATAGCAATAGCTTCCCATGGCGGAGAGCGCCGCGCACAGATGCTGGTCCTCCACGCCCTGCTCCTCAAAAAGCGCAACGGAAATACGCGCCTGGGCGAAGGCATCCTCCAGTTCCCCTAATTGAATGAGCGTCCCTGCCAGATTCGCCCGGGATACCGCCTCCTCGTAGGTATTGCCCTGCCCGGTCACAATGGCGATCGCGCGCAGCAGTGCATCGCGGGACCGCGCAAAATCCCCCATCTCCTGGTAGAGCAGGGACTTATTGTTGCACAGGCTCGCCACCAGCGGCGCGTCCGGCGGCAGGATCTTCGCGTAGATTTCCTCCACCCGGTCATAGCAGGCCAGAGAATCCTTCAGCCTTCCGCCTCCGCGGTAGACGGTCGCAATATTCAGAAGCGTGGTCGCGAAAGGCACCGATTCCTCCGGGCAGATCCTGCCCGCCACCATCAGGGCCTGATCGGCGATGGCGAAAGCCTTCTCCCATTCGGAGGTCTCCCGGTAGTACCCGAGCAGCTCGTTTAAGAGCTGCAGGAGGCTGACCTCATCCATCTCATCTGCAGCCACCGCGACTGCCCCCAGCAGAAGGTCTTCCACTTCCGCTGCCCTGTTTTCGGTAAAAAGCCGATCCTCCGCTTCGAGTATTCCTTGAATATCCATCAGGTCCATCCTCCGTCCATGGTGACGATCTGGCCGGTCATATATACCGGCGACTGCAGAAGCTTCAAGGCCAGCTGGGCCACTTCCTCCGGCTTGCCGATGCGGTCCGCGGGGATCTCCCGGCGCAGAGCCTCCATCTCCTCAGCGGAAAATCCGGCATTCATCTGGGTATCGATCACGCCGCAGGCAATGGCATTCACCGCGATCCCGCTGGGAGCCAGTTCCTTCGCCAGCGCGCGGGTGAAGCTGTTGAGTCCGCCCTTGGACGCCGAGTAGGCCACCTCCATGGAGGCACCCACCGTACCCCAGACGGAAGAAATGTTCAGGATCCGTCCGCTGTGCTGCTGCAGGAAAAGAGGGATCGCGCATTTGCAGGTATGAAAGCTCCCGGTGAGGTTGGTGCGGATCAGATTCTCCCACTCCGCCGGCGTCATGTCGGAAAGCAGGCCGATGTGCGAGATGCCCGCATTGTTGATCAGAACCTCCAGCCGGCCGATGGTGCCGAAGAGGTCGCTGACCTGCTGCCAGTCCCCCACATTGCACTGCTCCGTGCGGCACTGGATGTCGTATTCCTTCTCCAGCTTTTTCCCCAGCTTCTTCAGATCGGAGATGGTCTCCGAACAGGTCAGGACCAGATCATAGCCTTCCTCCGCCAGTGCTTCGGCGATCGCGGCGCCGATGCCTCTTGAGGCCCCCGTTACCACTGCAAGGGGTCTGCCCGATTCAATCTGATACTTTTTTTCTTTTGCCATGCTGTCTCCTTTCCACAAGTCTTACGATCAGGCCTGTAAACAGATTCAGATACCGGTAAACCGGTTCGGACGCGATGGTGAACAGAACCAGAAGCAGGATCGCTTCCTTGCGGATCGCGCTGATGGCAAACCACCAGTCGAGACCGATCGCGCTGATCATACACAGGACAAAATTCACACCGAGGACGATGCCGCGGTACTTGTTTAGGGGCGCGCTGATCCGCGCGAGGATCATCATGCTGATGACGGCCAGAAGAAGCGTAGCCGCCACGGAGACCTCCGCGGAGTCGATGGAGAAGACCCGCCCGAACAGGATCAGAGCCCCGATGCTCAGGATCTCCGTCAGGGCGGCGGGAATCGCCTTCTGCAGAACGGTCCGGAGGAAATTGCCCCGCACCATTTTGTCATTGGGCTCCATCGCCAGGAAAAAGGCGGGCAGTCCGATGCCGAAGCCGGAGATCAGCGACATCTGCGCCGGCAGGATCGGATAGACGATCGAGCTGACGATGGCGAAGATCGCCAGGGACAGCGAAAAGATATTCTTCACCAGGAAGAGCGTCGCGGAACGGGTAATATTGTTGATGATCCGGCGCCCCTCCCCGACGATCTGCGGCATATGGGAAAAATCGGAGTCGAGTAGTGCCACCTGCGCCGCCTGCACGGCTGCATCCGCACCGGAAGCCATCGCGATGGAGCAGTCCGCATCCTTCATCGCCAGGATATCGTTCACACCATCGCCGGTCATGGCCACGGTATGCCCCTGCATCTGAAGGGCATGCACGAGATGCCGCTTCTGGTCCGGCGTCACACGCCCGAAGACGGTGTACCGGCGCACGGCCTCCGCGTAATCCATTTCGGTCTGCAGCGTGCGCGCATCCACATAGCGCTCCGCACCGCCGATTCCGGCTCTGGCCGCGATGCTGGATACGGTGACCGGATTGTCTCCGGAAATGACCTTGACGACCACGCCCTGCTTCGCAAAATACCCGAAGGTATCCTTCGCATTTTTGCGGATGGGGTTTTCCAACACCGGAAAACAGACCGGTTCAAAGGTCCCCTGCGTCATGCGTCCGAAGGCGATGACACGCATCCCGCGCTCTTCCGGTTCCTTCAGAAGCGCCTCATACGCTTCCATCTTCTCTCCGAGCAGCACATCCGGCGCGCCCAGGGCATAGGTGCCGTCCGTGAAGGTCACGGAGGAGTATTTTTTCGCAGAAGAAAATGGCATCATCGTCATAAGCCCTCTGCGCTCTTTTTTCTTCTCCTGATCCTCCTTCGACTCCTTGCCGCGCAGGGTACGGGAGACATAGGGCTCCTTCTCCCGCACGGGGTCCAGGTGCTCGCGAAGGGCCTGCATGGTGGCATTATTGTCCGGGAGGGCATCGACATAATCCTTCAGGATCCCGCGGAGCAAAAGGCGCTCCTGCTCCTGCGCCGCCCAGCGCAAATTGTCCTCTTCGGCCGCTTCCGGATCCGTCTGCGACAAAGCGGTCCCGGACGGAACGGACTCGGTCTGCGACGCAAGCAAAATGTCCGCGACACGCATCTCATTTTCCGTGATGGTTCCGGTTTTATCCACGCAGAAGACATCCACCCGCGCCAGCTGCTCGATGCTCTTCATGTCATGGAGCAGCACCTGCCGTCCGGCCAGACGCGCAGCGCCCGCGGCCAGAGTCAGACTGACCAGAAAATACAATCCCTCGGGGATCATGCCGATCAGCGCGCCCACCATGGAGGTGATGCTCGGCTGAAACCCGCTTTTATTGATGAAAAAGCCCTGCACGAAAAGCGCGATCCCCACAGGGATGATCGCTACGCCCGCGAGCTTTACGAAAAAGTTGATGGAGCGGACCATCTCGGAGACCTCGCCGGAGTCCATGGTCTTAGCCTGCAGCATCAGCTTTGAGATGTAAGATTCGCTGCCCACGCGGTCCAGCCGGACGAAGGCTCTGCCGGAGACCACAAAGCTTCCGGACATCACATTGCTGCCGGGTCCCTTGTGCACCTCGTCGGCTTCGCCGGTCAGAAGGCTCTCATTCAGGGACAGCTCCCCCCGGATCAGCGTCCCGTCGGCCGGCACCTGCGCCCCCGCCTCGAGGAGGATCAAATCCCCCTGCACGAGGCGTTCGATCGGAAGACGAACCTCCGCGCCGTCCCGCAGCACGGTAGCCATCGGCTGGCTAAGTACCGCCACCTGATCGAGCACCTTCTTGGCATGCAGCTCCTGGACGATCCCGATGATCGCGTTGAAAATGATCACGGGCAGAAAGGTCAGGCTCCGAAAGTCTCCGGCGATGATCAGAAGCACCGCCAGCACGAGGAAAATCAGGTTGAAATACGTAAGGAGATTCTCCCGTACGATCTGCCCCACGGTCTTGGCCGTGGTCTCCACCTGCACATTCCCCAGGCCTTCCTGCGCTCTCCGGTCCGCCTCCGCCTGCGTTAGTCCCGCAAATCCAGATTGTTCCGCCATGACAAAATGTCCTTCCCTCCCCCTGTTTACAAATCTATTGTAAATCAAAAGGAGCAGGGGCTCAAGCCCTGCTCCTTCTTAAGAATGTGTGAGAATGCCGCGGAATCAAAGGGATGGAGGACATCGCCTTCCTCTGTTCGTCGAACCCCTTCTTCCACTTGCCGCTGAAGTACCGCAGCATACAGACGATGCCGGTCGTGGTCCAGGTAGCGGCGGTAGTCGCCCAGACGGCCCAGAATCCGAACCATCCCAGGAAGAGGAACAGCTGCGAGAAGGCCACGCGTCCGATCACCTCCGTGATGCCGTTGATCATGGAAAATCCCGCATCGCCGCAGCCGTTGGACAGTGCTCTGGGCAGATAGATCATGCCCAGCGGGAAGTAGAACAGGCTGGTGATCCGAAGCGCCCGGGAACCGATGGAGATAACCTCGGCTTCCTTCACGAAAAATCCGGCGATGACGTCCCCGAAGAGATACATCACGGGCAGCATGGCCATACTGAAGACGAAGGCCACACCGGTCGCCTGACGGAATCCCTGCCGCACACGGTCGGGCTTCCCGGCGCCCATGTTCTGGCCGGAGAAGGTCATCAGCGCCGCGCCGAGGGAATTGAAGGGCTGCTGGATGATCTGCTCCACACGGTTGGTGATGGTAAAGGCCGCCACCACATTTTCCCCGAAGCCGTTGACCACCCCCTGAAGGGCCAGGCAGGAGACCGCGATCATGGAGCTTTGCAGGGAAAGCGGAACGCCCAGACGGAAGGCCCCGCGGATGATCCCGTGATCCGGCCTGCGCTCTTGCCTTGTACAGCGGAAATAATCCACCTTCCGGAACGCATACAGGAAGGAAATGAATGCGGAACTGTACTGGGACACGATGGTGGCGAGTCCGACGCCGCGGACCCCCATCGAAAAATACAGGACAAAGAGCAGATCCAGGCCCACGTTGAGCAGGCTGGAAAAGATCAGGAAATACAGCGGCGTCCGGGAATCCCCGAGGGCACGCAGGATCGCTGCCACACCGTTGTAGAGCGTGATGCCCAGGATGCCGAGCACGGTGATCCGCATGTAGGCGGTGGAATCGGCGATGATCGCCTCCGGGGTATCCAATGCGCGGAGCAGCGCCGGGCTGATGGCATAGGCGATGGCGGAGATCAGCACGGATACCGACGCAAGCACATAGTAGGAATTGGCGATGGTGCGCCGGACCGCATTTTCATCTCCTGCGCCGAAGGCGTGGGAGGTCATGACCCCGATGCCGTTGGAGAGGCCGAAGCTCAGGGAGAAAAAGAGGAAGTTCATCGAGCCGCAGGCGCCCACGGCTGCGAGGGCATTCTTGCCGACGAACTGTCCGACGACGATGGAGTCGACCATGTTATAAAATTGCTGGAACAGGTTGCCCAGGATCAGGGGACCTGCGAAGATCAGCAGGTGGCGGATCGGGCTGCCCTGTGTCATGTCTGTCATTCTTTTGTTCATAATCTGTTTATCCTTTTTTGTGTACTTCGTGATGATTATAGGCACAGTACGCAAAAACTACTCCGCATTTTTTATGTTCTTTTCGCTCACTTTTTAACATAAAAAAGACCGCTCTCAGTCACGAGAACGGTCCGGTGGAATCGTATATTTTAGCACGGACGGATCAGGCATCCTTTACGATGACGACATTGGGAAACCCCGCGTTCATCATGGCCTGCGCGGCGATGCCGCTCCGGTAGCCGCGGCCGCAGTACAGGTACAGGGTCTCGCCCAGATGTGCCTGGATGCAGTGCGGATTCAGGAAAATATCCCGCATGGGGATATTTACACTGTTCTTCACGGGGCGGTCCCGGTGCTCCGCGGGGGTGCGGACATCGATCAGACGGTAGGTACGCGCGGAGAGGATCTCTCCTTCCATCTCCTCGAGCGTGATCTCACGCACGGGCTGCACCTGCACGGGGGCGGGCGGAACCCGCTTTTCGTGATGCATCAGACGATCGACATATTCGCGTGCCTCCTCCGGTGTAACCTCCCGGGTGGATCCGAAGATCCCGGGTTCATCGGCGGGCATGATCCCCTTACAGTACATCTGAGCGCTGTGCCACACGCACATCCCGCAGTCGAACAGATCCTGCAGCGCTCTGGCTGCGGACCAGTCCTCCTCATCCTCCTCCGCATATTCCTGCTCCAGCACCTCATGCAGCATTCTGGCCGCATCACGCTTTAGCAGCGGGGCATTCAGATCATATTGGTCGACCATGCGGAAACGGTATCCGCCCAGCACGATATGCTCCAGAATCCAGACAAAATCTCCTATCTTCATATTTTTCTCCTGTAACTAAGGACGGCTGCCTGTTCCTGCGATCTCAGGTTTCAATCTCAACGCGGAGCAGGACGCTGTCACAGCCCGCTAGTGTCTCCACACGGAAAATATCGCTCTCCGTCCGGGTCGTCTCCCCCGTCCACAGGTCGCGCAGAAGGAAGCTTCCGGCCTTCTCCCAGCCTTCGGCATTGACCACCTTACTGCCGAGCATCCGCAGGATCCTTCCCCTGCTCACGGAAAAGTCTCCCCGCTTCTCCCACTCGCTCAGATTGATAAAGCACAGAGCGATGGCCCCGTCCGCGAGGGACTTGGCCAGGATGTCGACCCGGTCATGGTTCGTCACATAGGTCAGATCGGGTTCCGACTCCGTCAGGGAACAGTACACGCGCTTGGCCTGGATGCCGAGGGGATCCTGGTTCAGCGCGATGACGGATCCGTTCGCGATGATCCGCCAGATCGCATCGCCTTTTTCCACCGTGCGCAGGTCCATGCCGAGCATCAGCGGCGCGTTCATCATGCACCACATATTCATGTGCGTGCGCGCCTGGGTCTCCGTGATCCCGCGCATCCCGATCACCATCATATCCGGATCGTTCCATCCCCGGTCCGGTCCGGCGAATTCATCCATAATGACGCACTTGTCATATTGGGAGGTGATGGAAGGTGTCCCGGGATCGATCCATTTCGCGCTTCCGGGTCCCCGGTCGGAACCCACGGCAAAGGTGATATCGTTCAGGATCCTCCAGGAATCGCCGACCTTGTAGCCCCAGTTCTGCGGCTGCGTCTTGCCCCATTCGCAGATGGACAGGAGCACCTCGCGCTTTGATTTTGCCTTAAGCGCATAGAACATGGCCGCGTAGGACTGCAGCGTATTTTCCTGGCGTCTGTGATTCATGAGACGGATCACGTTGGCGCCTTTGGACAGCTGCACCGGTGAAAGGCGAAGCTCCGCAAAATCTTCCTCTCCCCCGGTCTCCGGAAGCAGAGCGTCGTACACCCGGTTCTCCGCGGCCTCCTCACCGATCGCGACCTGCAGCCATGCTCCGACCCCCGGACGGGCGCCGGTCGCGTAGATCACGGACAGATCGTAGGTTCCATCCTCCGGCACCTCTATGGCGAACCTGAGCTCTCCGCTCCGCTCGCCCACCGGTGTCGTGCCCACATTGGTTCCGTCGTACGTCCCGATCTCCGTCGCGTAGCCGCCTTCCGTGATCCTGGCCCCGTTGCCGGTCAGGACGCCCTGCGCCGCCTCCAGCAGCGCCTTGAAGCCCGGCTTTTGGATGCGGATCCCGCGCAGATTCGGCGCGTAGGTGTATCTCGCATTCTCCTGTGCGGAGAAGGTCGCATTGTCCCAGAGATAGTAGCAGTTGTCCACCTTCAGGAAGTCGATGTCCCAGTCGGCATAGCTCTCGGCGTCCACATCCTCAAACCCGCAGGTGCCGACCGCAGCGCCGGCGCACAGGTTCGTTCCGATGTCATTGTACATGCCAAAGAGCAGCCCGCGCTCATGCAGATAATCCGCCAGCGCCCGAAAGCCGGAAGGGACCTTCACCAGCTCATGGGCCAGCA
>JAEEGJ010017880.1_pt1 | contig 15933 bp, 18 predicted proteins | sample 8958761 | NCBI WGS metagenome assembly JAEEGJ01 (sample SAMN16246546, study PRJNA631951) | gut metagenome | biome: gut microbiome; feature: rumen; material: RS-attached | host: Bos | place: Iran: Karaj | collected 2018-10
CAGGATCTCTCTGAACAGAATGGAAAAAGAAGGAACTGACAAGTTCCGCCTCTTTTTCGTCGTCATCGGACAGATCCACCCATCCTGGTTTAAAGAAGACGACACGACAGAAAGGATCAAAAAATACCTTTCTGTCTATCAGTACATTGAACTGTCCGCCTATGGCGAAGTCACGATCGACTCCATGAAGAAACTGCTCAGGGCAATCAGAGGCAAAGGCATCGAAGAAAGCGAGATGACTCTCGTTACCGGCAATACGGAAAATGGTTTCATCAACCAGAACTCCCTGCCGGAAAAGGCTTTCGACAACCGCGGAAACAACATCTACTATAAGGTCTTCCCTGCCGACCTGGCACCATCCGCCGTCTTCCCGTTCTCCATGGACAACCAGTGGCTGCCTGAGATCTTCTATGACGGGACAAAAGACCTCTACAAGGATTTTGAAAAAGAAGGCTTCGCATCAGCCAGGGTGAAAGAATACATCGAAAGCTTCAAGAAAAGGAACTTCAAACTCCCGTTCTTCCAATTCAAACAGGTCGTCATCAAACTGAACACCCTTTTGTATGAACCTTATTTCCAGAAACTCCTGACAAACGACAGCGAAGACAAGGAAGCCTTCATCAGGCTCCTGGCCAACGGCTCCATCGTCGTCCTGCTCAACAACGATCAGATGACGCCGTTCGTCCATCAGAAAAGCTCCGACCCCGAAAAAAACAAAGTCATCGACGCCTGGAACGAAGTGATCAACGAGACCTCGGTCTACTGCATCAGGGAGAACTGGATCGTCTCCACCGACCAGCACTCCAAGGATTTCCTGCGCTTCTGTTCCAACATGGCCATGGACCACGACAACAACGTCCTGCTCGCCCAGGCGATGCACCTGAACGAGGAACAGATCAGTTCCTTCCTGGTCACCCTGAAGACGATCTCCATGCAGGCCTTCTGCCAGACGCACATGAACGGTACCCGGGCCCAGGAGACAGTCGACGACTACAGCAGGTCCCTCTTCTATCAGAACTACATCGTCAAGAACCGCAAAGTCAACGGCAACGATCCGGTCTTCACCTGCCTCTTTGATCCGGACAAACCGTTCCATCACGAACTCAAGAGACTGATCGACATCTATTACAATTCGATCTTCTGCAACACCCTGCAGTGTGACGGCCTCTTGCCAGACGACATCAGACCGGAGAACTTCTATCTGAATTCACTCTATCTTGATTCCGGTGAAAAGGAAATCAGCATCGAAGAGCTTCAGTACGCCTTCTCCGAATTCTTCTCCAACTGCGAGATACTGGATGAGATCACAGACATCGGTGCCAACTTCTATCTGGAAAACTGGGATCTCAAGAGGATCACGGAACTCAGAAGCAGGGAAGCGTGGTATGAATACGTCGAACTTCTGGAACTGATCAACCGCCGCTCCAATCTCTGGAAAGTCGATTTCAACGAGATCGAACTGCTGCTGCAGCGCTTCTTAAGATGTTTTGACGAAAGAAAAGAGGACGCCGCAGCCAGAGACATCGCCTTCTCGTTCAGAGTCCTCATCGGATCCAAGGTCCTCGACATCGTAAAGACCTCAAAAGTCGCCAAGATCAAGGAATACGGCGGATCCTTCTCCGACCCGGGCAGGATCCCGCTGAAAGTCCTCTTCTCGATCGGTGATCTGACCAGGGAAGACCGCAAAGACCTGATCTTCCTTCCGGTCACCCTCTTCAACGGACGCATCGACACAGCAGACGGAAACGGATTCTTCAACAATCTGAAAGACTTCATGCTGAAACAATGCGACTTCGTTGAGATCAATCAGTAAGAAAGGCTGCCATGCAGCCTTTTCTTTATCCTAATCCTTATTTATGACATCCGATACGACTTCAACGATGTCCTTGGCACCGTCGATGCCGGACTTCTTTTCATTGGCACCCGCTTCCTTGTCCATTGCTGCCTTGATGGAATCCACATCGCCCACAAGACCGGCGACGGATCCCAGCGTATCAAGACCCAGTATGGAAGCGATGTCGGAGATGATGGTCGCTGTCTCCGAGACACCGATCTCTTCCGATTCCAGAGTGGCCTTGATGTCCCTTCCGGAAAGATAGACATCGATCAGCGATGAGATGCCAGGTATGCCTAAGGCATCGGCGATCATGCCGATATTGCCCAGCTGCTCATCCGACTTCATGTTCGGCTTGAGGACAGGCAGGACCAGCTTGACCATGTTGGTATCCGGCTTGGCGCCGTGCTGACCATAGGCTATGATCTCCTTGGCCTCGACCATCCCGTCGAGCTTTTCCTTGTTCTCATCGAGATATTCCTTGCCGACCAGGTAGGCCCAGGTCTGAGAAGAAAGGGCTTCGCCTTCCCTCTTCTTCCAGAGGTCATCCAGTCTCTCATCATCCATGACATCCAGGATGATCAGATCAGGTCCGTTCTCCTCGACACAGGTCTCCAGGTCCTCGTATTCGCAGGCGTTGACCTGCAGGAAGTCCTTGTCCTTCAGCTTCTTCAGAAGCTCTTCATCCGAGCTGCAGAAGACAAGCGTCTTGTCTTCAAAGTCAGGCTTCATCTTCTCAAGTGCCTTCTTCGCCAGCTTCTTCTTCCTTGCCAGAGACCACCACAGGCCGCCTGCCGCCGCAACAGCTGCGATGCTGCCTCCGCCGGTGATAAGGACAGGGGTCATGTCAAGCCTCGGTATGGTCTGCTCGATGCGATCGCCGCATCTTTCGCACAGCTTGTATTCAAGGCCTTCCGATGTGTAGGTCGGATCCTTTTCCCTTGTCCACTCCTTGGGATACTTGTGACCTAAGGCTGCCGTCTTTTCTGTCACCGTCTCGTTGCACCTCTTGCAGACAGCTTCGATCTGTCCCTCATCCGTGCAGGTGGCTTCCTTCACCGTCTTGAATTCATCGAAGTCATGGCCCAGGGCAGGAAAGACGATCTTGGTCTCCTTGTCTCCTCTGCTGCAGACGCTCTTCCGGTATCCGCTTTCCGTGCAGGTAGGCTCCACCTCTTCAGTCTGCATGTCATGGCCTAACGCCTCGATCTTTCTTGTATATCTGTCGTTGCATCTGGAACAGGTGTAGGTGCGGATGCCGTCTTCCGTGCAGGTGGCTTCCTTGGTGACCTTTGACTTGTAGTTGTGGCCAAGGGCTTCCGGATAGGAACTTGTCGTCGCTGAACAGCGGGAACACTCGTAGACGTATACACCGCCTTCCGTACATGTCGGTTCAATTGCTGATTCAAGCACCGAGAAGTCGTGGCCTAAAGGGCCGATCTCGGAGTCCGAGTAGTTTCCGCAAACATTGCATTGGGCTACGTAAAATCCGGATTCTGTACAGGTCGCATCCATCAATTCTACTACAAGCTTCCTTCCGGTACACGGGCCTCCATCATAATCTATCCCGCATTGTCCGACATCATCACCGGGAGATAAAGCATTCACCTCAAACACATGAACATGAAACAAGTGGTCATGATGATCGTCATTTTCATGATCATGAAAGATTGCAAAAGAAAAACAGGTGAATATCATTATCAACGACAAAAACTTTATGATCAGCTTCTTCATATTGGTTCTCCTATTGCCTGCAGTCTAAAATGATCAATTCAAGTATATCATGTGATCACCTTGTTCTTACGAAGCCATTTCATTTATATGACAGATGGACTCATATAGTAAACACGTATAGCATTTTAATCAGCAAAGAAAAACCGCCTTTCAGCGGTGCCTATCAAAACTGATCATCATTTTTCATAGTGTCCTAAGCATGCATATATGATCAGGTCGTTATTGTCGCCATAATTGTAGATCAGTCTATGTTCGTCATTGATCCTTCTGCTGCATGCTTTGATATTTTTCAAAGGTTCTGGCTTTCCAATACCATTTAAAAGCCCGTTTCTACTGATATCTTTGATCAGTTCATTTATTCTTTTTACGATCATTTTGTCCGTTTTCTGCCAGTATGCATATTGATCCCATGCGGTCTGAGTCCATATGATGTTCTTCACTCAAAAGATTCCAGCTCCTCAATGGATGTTTTAACAGTTTCTCCTTTTTCAGCCTGTTTCATTGATCTCTCCAGCATTGCCATATACTCTTTATTCCTTCTGTACTTTTCAAATTCCCAGTATTCACTTTCTGAAATGATAACGACATTCTTATTCTGTTTTCTCGGAACGATGACGGGTTCCCCTGAATGTGCCAGATCAAAGTATTTTTTGATATTGTCCCTGATCTCCATCTGTTTTGCGATCGTCATTTTCTTCCTCCTGACCGTACGGTTTATAGTACTTTATTTAGTACTATTTTAATTCATTTTTCAGATTTCGTAAACAACGTCATAGAATACCCATATGTCTATCTGCTTCATTATTTGCTAGATCCTGGCGATTTCCTTATTCAAAAAGACAGTTTTCTTCCTGTTCAGGAAAAATCAGTCCTTTTTCAAAATCTTAGCTAATGTTCCGCTCCATTTTAAAACCGCCTTCCGGCGGTCAAGTTTAAGCCTGTTTGAGACCCTGGTCGCTGTCGTTCCAGTTTCTGATGATGTGGAAGATCTCTTCAAAATCGGCAGTGAACGCGACCAGCAGGACCATCAGGGAATAAGGGATCAGGAACCTGGTCTCTACCACGAAAGGCAGCACAAACATCATGAAGCCTGTCACCTTGTTGAAGACCGTATGACGGCTCTCAAAGCATCCCTTTCGGAAACCGACCACAAAATAACAGATCGTGCGGATGCCGACAGCCAGATAGATCAGGATCCAGATATACAATGGGAAATATTTCTTCAGATGTTTGAAGATCTTGATCATCATCGTCGTATAGAAAGTCAGATCCGAAATCGAATCCAGTTTTGAACCCAGTTCCGAGATCGTATTCGTCTTTCTGGCTATGAAGCCATCCAGGACATCCGAGATCCCGCACCAGATATAGATGATAAAAAACTCGGCCGACAGCGCTTCCGTAAAAAACATGGCTATCGTTCCGAGCAGTCTGCTTAGAGTGATGATGTTCGCCAGATTCTTTTTCATCCAATAAGCATTATACCAAAATCAGACTATCTGAAATGTAAAAAACACCTTGCATCAGAAAAGATCTTCCCCGCATAGCGTTTTGAATGCGATACGGACCTCTTCCAGGATCTCTTCCCTGCATCCTTCAGGCAGGATCCGGCAGGCGCAGTCATAGAGTTCTTTGCAGTGAAAGTCGAAAGGAAGGATGTGTTCCTTCTTCGTGTTTTTTACAATCTGTTCATCACCATGCGCCGACCATTCAAAGACACACTCCTCGTCTCCATATCCCAGAGCTTTCGGAACGTTCAGATCGAAATCGGAATCGAAGCCTTTGCAGATGGCCTTGTCGATGTAGTGACAGTAATAGGTCCCATAATCCAGAAGACCGTAATCTTTCCAGGTGTCGTACCAGGCACACTTAAAGACCCTTGAGACCGTCTTGTCTTTTTCAAAGATCAGTTCCGAGATGTTCTCTCCTTCTCTGCCTTTCCATTCCCCATTGATGAAGAAATCGTTGATATCCTTTCTGGCACTGTTTTCAGCCATCCTTCTTCCCCTTCGCAAGCCATAGGCCGAGGTGATCTCTTCGATATACTTTTCTCCTTCTTCCTTTCCCATGCGTGAAAGGATCTGTCTGCAGATCAGGGCATAAAGGATCGCGTGTTCTTTGATCTCCATATTTCTAATTTAACACATAAAAGAAGACCTCCCGATCCGGAAGGCCTTGTTTGAAACATTAAGCGTTCTTTTCTTCTCTCCACTTGGAGTAGGCATTGAGCTCTGCGCTGTTCAGCTGCAGTGCCAGACCCAGGACCGCCAGGTCATCGACAGCACCGATCACAGGGATCTTGTCAGGGATCAGATCCTTGCCCTTCAACATGTAGACGAGAGCACCGACCATCGATACGACGACCTTAGGTGATACTTCCGTATACTCCTTGGCGATATAGCTGCGGATCATCGAGAACATCAGAGGCAGTTTTGCCGCATATTCACCGATGCCCGGGATATTGTTGAGCTGCTTCTCAGCGCTCTGCAGGATGTTCTCCAGCGCAGCTGTATCCTTCATGATGCCTTCCACTTTGGCAGCTGAATCATTCAGTAATTCCTGAATCTTGTTTTTATCGAAATCCATTATAAATTCCTCCTGTTATTTTTATTATACTTTAAACTTGCACATCGAAAAACAGAATCGTATCCTCAGTTCCCTCCGACACAGCCAAGGAAGAACTTCCACTCATCGACCGCTTCAGCAGGAAGAGAGTGATAAGCCATAATGGAACTGTCGTCATTCTCCTTTGCATAAGCTACGGAATAGGAACCGTTCGAATATGGGAACCAGTTCTTGCAGCACACAGCCGCCACCTCGCCATCTTTATAGCCAAGGATCGTATAGTTCGGATAGATCGACTCGTAACTGTCCGCGACATCCTGATCGAATCCGACATAGACGTAAAGATGGCCGTTCTTCAATTCCGGCTCACCGGGACTGAAGTGATCTGCCAGATCCTCAAGTTCCGTTTCATTTATCTCCAGGATCTCATATTCCATGTGATCGATCTCCGGCATCTGCTTATCCTCACGCAGATCATATCTGAAACCCATTGGAAGGACAAAAGCGACCGGAAGATCCTTTGCCCCGGCAGGAATGAAAAGTTCTTCCGTGAACTGCTCCCTATATTTGCCCCCAAACTGCTCAAATACCGAGAACACATTTCCGTCGCTGTCAAAAGCTCTGTAACGAATCTTCACCCGAGCGATCTGATCGCTTCTGTTTGAGGCATAAGCCAGGACATTCAGATAGTCATCGTCGTCCGGACTCTGATAGACGCGCGGATCAAAATTCAGCGAAACAAAGTCTTCCTTCGGGCTCTCCTCCGTTTCCTCGGTCGGAGCAGCCGTTTCAGCAGTCTCTGCTGTGTTGTTCTCCGTAATCTCCGCTTCCTCTTTGCTTCCGCAGCCACTGAACAGTGTCAGGATGACAAACAATAACATGACACAAGAAACGATCTTTTTCATATGCATATCCTATCCTCCTTTGATCGATCGTGATCAATTGCTTTTCAGTTTCTCGGCGACGCTCGGCGCGTTCTTCGTCAGCTTGCGGATCGACAGATCCTGTGCCTTGTCATTCGCCAGCCTGAGCTGATTGGACGAGGAAGTCAGAGCCTCCTTGATCTTGTTGAGATGTGCGATCGACTTGTCGATCTCCTCGATCGCCTCATTGAATTTCTTGGCAGCCGTCGTATAGTTTTTTCCGAAGGCATCCTTGAACGCATTCATGTTGCTTTCAAAATTCTTGAAATCGAGATCCTGATCCTGGACCGCGATCAGCTGCTTCTTGTAGGAAAGGGAATTCATGTTGGCGTTTCTCAACAGGGTGATCAGGGGAATGAAGTTCTGCGGTCTGATCACATACATCTTCGGATAGCGGTGCGACATATCCACGATCCCCTCGTTGTAGAGATCGTTGTCCATCTCCAGCAGGGATACCAGCACCGCATATTCACAACCCTTGTCTCTGCGGTCTTTGTCGAGCTTGGACAGGAAGTCTTCGTTCTTGTGCTTGGTCGCCGTCTCATCCGCCTCGTTCTTCATCTCAAACATGATCGAAACGATCTCGGTGCCATCTTCATCGTAGTCTTTGAAGATGAAGTCGCCCTTGGAACCCTTTGAGATATCGTTGTCCTTCTCAAAATAGGCGTTCCTGAACAGCGGCCTGACCCGGTTGAATTCATAGAGACAGTGCTGCTCCAGATCCTCGCCGATCATCTTCGTCGACTGCTTCGCCTTGAAATCCTTATAGTAAGCCAGCAGCTCATCCTTGTCCGCCAGCTGCTTCACATAACCCTCTTTCATGGCCTCGGAAACGGCTTTCAATTCCAGGATCTCCTCGTCCTTCTTCTTCAGCGCATTCGCCAGATCGAGCCTGTTCTCAGTCTCCTTGTTCTTGAGCTGCGCATCCAGTCTCAGGATCAGATTCTCCTTCTCCTGCAGCTTCGCCTGCAGTTCATCGACCGCCTCTCTGGTCACCAGTTCGTTTTCCTTGTCCTTGCCGGACAGTTCACTCTTCAGCCTCTCGATCTCCAGATCCTTGAGATTCAGAGCCTTCTGATTCTCATTTAGCGTCTGCGCCTTCAAGGCATCCAGCTGTATCTTCAGCTTCTCTTCGTAGTCTCTTTCTCTTCTTTTCACTTCCTCGTTGAACTGATGATCGCGGACCTGCCTGACGATCGAATCATAATTCGATTCGTCGATCGTGAACACTTCTCCGCAATTCGGACATTTGATCTGTTGCATGGAGGACCTCCTTTTCTTTGTTTCTATGATAATTCCTGGGCCTTTCAAAAAAACGTACAGGCTTTTTTACATATGGATGTCTATTTACTATTATATCCGTTCCGTCATGATATCATGAAATCAAAGATGGAGCTTCGCTCCAGGAAAGGATAATCCACAAAATGTTACATGAAATCAGGTTTACCTCATTCAACGAACGTGATGAGGTCTACGGATGGATCTACGTCCCTGCATGCCGGCCTTTGGGCATCATACAGCTGATCCACGGTTTTGGCGAACACTCCCGCCGCTATCTGCATATGATCACTTCTTTCATGGAAGCCGGCTACATCGTTGCCGCCGATGACCACGTAGGACATGGCAAGACCGCCGTTGAAAACGACAGCTGGGGCAACTGGGGAGACAAGGGATTCACGACGATGATGGAAGATGAAAAGAAACTCCATGATCTCGTCATTGAAAAGTATCCTGGTCTGCCATATTTCATGTTCGGCCACTCCATGGGCTCTTTCATCACCAGACAGTACATCGCCAAATACGGCAACGACCTCAAAGGCGCCACCATCTGCGGTACGACCGGTGAATGGCCAAACATCGATGAGAATATCGCGGTCGTACAGAAACTCGTCGACGAAGGAAAAGGGGATGAGGCTGATCCTGGCTTGGGCGCTCAATTCATGGGCTGGATGTTTGCAAGATGCTCAGAAGGCGTCAAGCTCGGCAACGAGTGGATCTGCGATTCTCCATACGTGCAGAAGGACCACGCCGAAGACCCGTTCGATGCCTTCACGAAACCGACATCCAACCGCGCATGGCTCTACTTCCAGCAGATGATGAAAGACATCACCGGACCGGAGTGGGCGGAAAAAGTCCCTAAGGATCTGCCGATCTACAACATCGCCGGTGACCAGGACCCTGTCGGACAGTACGGAACAGGCGTATACCAGACCGCCAACTGGCTGATCGACACAGGACACGAAGTCACGACCGTCCTCTATACCGGATACCGTCATGAGATCCACAACTACTCCGACATCAAAGAAGATGTCGAACAGGGCATCATCGATTTCTTCGATTCCATCACCATCTGAAAACACAAGAGCTGACCGCACGGATCAGCTCTTTTCTTTCTCATCGATCTCAATGATATCCGGGTGATCGTTCGGCCTTCCATAGCCGACCTTCCTGTTTCCCTTTACATAGACATCGTTGACATTGTGTTTATCGATCGCCGGGACCAGTGGCGCATCGATCTGATATTCCCTGTTCTCCCTGGAACAGAGACAGCGGTTTTTCCCCGGGACCAGGAAGAGCCCGAATGGCGTATCGACCTCCAGATCCTTTTCCCCCTCATTGCACAGCCAGACCGGCTTGAAGTGACCGGACCAGGAAAAGAATTTGAGACGCTGCTTCTGATAAGGGAAGAAACGGAAATCGAAATCCGGAAAGTCTTTTGCCTTGCATATGACCTCATCCTGATAGGTGCCCAGCTTCACACGAAAAGACCTGTACAGCAAGGCATCCTGTTCCGGTGCCTTGATGATGTAGCGGTCCAGATAGTATTCCTTCTGATCGGAGAAGACGAAGACCGTCCCGAATTCCAGCTCATCGATCCACTTATCTGTATCCATCGAAATTCCCTCTCAAGCCTCTTCAATGATCTCGCAGATCTGCCTGATCGCCTTGTCCGCCTCCGGGATCGGAAAAGCCGGATAGACATGGTTGAGACCTTCTCCGACATAGAGCCTTGTCCTGATCCCCTTTTCCTTCAGCTTCTCATGCATCTTCACGATATCGGGATAAAAGAACTCATGCGTCCCGCAGAACATCGTCACATCCTTCAGACCGTTAAGTTCGCCATAGATCGGCGAAAGCCGGTAATCCTTCAGATCCTCTCCATTCGCCCAGTACATTGCGTCCACGGAAAGTTCATCCTGCTTCAGAGTCGGATCGTTCTTTTTGTAGAAAGGGATCTCAGGATTGTCCATGACCAGATCCACCCAGGGCGACATCAGGATCAGCTTGTCCGCCGTCTTCAGTCCCAGATGATCCAGATACATCGTCAGACCCAGTGCCAGACCGCCGCCGGCTGAATCGCCCATCAGGATGATCTTGCGATCCGGATAGTATTCCAGGACCTTGCGATAGAACGTTTCCAGTTTTTCATAGCAGTCTCTGAAATCATTGTACGGGGCAAGCGGATAATCAGGAATGATGAAAGCCGCATCGACGTTGGAAGTGATCTTGTCCAGCATCAGCCAGTGAAACGGCAGCATCTCCTCCACATAGGCGCCGCCATGCAGATAGATGATCAGCTTGTCGCTCTCGCTTTCCACATTCATGTAGAAGAGCTGCATGTCCCGCGATACGACCTCATCGATCCTGCCCCTGTCTTTGACCTTCACCAAAAGAGGCAGATCGTATCTCTTCTTCCCCTTGTGTCTTCTGTATTCCATGATGACTTCCGTCATCGTCTTTCCCTTTGGAACGACAGCCCTGCCGGCTATCCTCTCACAGATCGCAGCACTTCTCGATCTGTTGATCTTTCTCTTCTTTTTTCCTATCATCTTACAAACACTTTCATGAGCAAAGCCAGCAGCAGCGCAAGCAACGGGAAGCCGAACAAGGTACCGATCCACTTTCCGATCATCGTCTTCCCAGGTATGTAAGGCATCAGATCCTCGGTGCCCTTGATGTGCCAGGCTTTGGTGTGACCGACCCAGTACCAGTCGATGAAGATCCTGTCAAAGAGACCGCCGATCAGCAGGATGATGGCCATCTGCATCGCTCCATTCCAAAAGTCTCTGACGCCGTTGATGAAATAGACCATATACGGCACCCCGATCAGCATCGGCAGAAACAGCGCCGCCATGACGACCGAACTCTGTTTCCTGATCTTCTCCTTTGTCGTCAGACCCAGCTCCACAACCCGGTCCTGAACGTCCTGTTCATAGAAGACGACCATGCTTTCAGGGCCATCGGCCACAACGACCGTGCACACAAGCAAAAGCCAGAAACAGAATACGATACCCTCAATGATCAACATAAATATACCTTCATCTTCCTAATAGAACTTTTCGATCTCGCCCTCTATCCCGTAGCGCTTTTTGAACTCATTGAGATCCTTCTGATCCCGTATCAGCGCGATCTCCTCAAAACGCTCCGTCTCCAGATTGCGGAAACCCGCCACCTGTTCACCGGTACAGATGCTCACACGGATCGCCGGCTTTCTCAGCTCGGGATCGTATTTGACCGTTTCGGTCTTCTTCTTCCAGAAAAACATCTCTATACCTCCGCAATGACCCGACAAGGCGGGCCATTCATATCTCCGTTATCCTCCCGATCCGTGCTGATGACACAGCCATTGCTGATCTTTTCCGGCACGCTTTTCCTCCTCAGCGATCCAGAACGATCGGGCCAAGCTCGATCACGAAATGCACATCTTTGATATCCGTAAGCGGATGGGATCCTGCCAGATGGACCTGGATATCTTCGATCTTCGTCTCCTGAAAGATCTCCCTGTCCCCGAAAACGATGTACTGTGCTTCAGGATAGAGGACTGTCCCATCTTCCATATCGACCGCCCAGGTCTCAAAAGGCTTCGTGATATCCACGCCCATCGCAGCCAGATATTCCGACACTTGCGGACAGGCTTTTTTGACCTTCCCGTAGAAATTGAGGCAGTCGTCGCACTGACACAGATCTTCCCCGCTCAGATCCTCATAATACTTTCTCGTCTTTGCGATATCGATCTTCATGAATAGTTCTTTTCCTTCTTGAGGATCTCTGTTTCAAAATTCAATGACGGGTCCCAGAAACGGAAGACCGCCTTGCCACCGTTGTTCTCCAGCTTCTCCCGGTAATCTTCCAGCCGGTAGACCAGATCGAAGATCTTTTCCGGACCATCCTTCGTCTCGCTCCTCTTGCAGAAACTCGTCGAAAGCAGTTTAGGAAAATCATCGGTATTGTAATAGAGGGAAGCCGCACACTTGCGGTCATTCATGATATCCTCTGCCAGATCGATGAACCAGTAAAGCTCATCATCATAAGACGGATCGAAATGGGCGTGTTCATTGGCAAAAAGCAGGATGATCTCTCCCCCGCTGTATTCGATGACCATATCGTCATCGCCCTTTTCGTTGATGACGGTGATCGAAAAATCACCTTCCTTCAGATGCGCATAGTCCTTCTCGTCGCCGCGATGGACCTCATATCTGCATTCGCCCAGCAGCTCGATGATCCTCTCATATATTTCCATATAATGACCTCTGTTTATATTATACAAAAGAAAGGAAGAGACCTGATCTCTTCCTTTTTCTGTTTATTTGTTGACGCTTTCGGTGATCGTCGGGATCGGTGAAGCCTTGGCGTAATTGTCGACATTCTCTTTCTTGATGCCCAGCTTCAGCAGAGTACCGGCTCCGCCGATGCAGCCGCCGTTGCACACCATGCCTTCGACGAAGTTCCCCTGCAGCATGTCTCTGGACTTCTTCAGCAGCGCCACACGGCACATCTCGATGCCATTGCAGGTCTCAGGCTTGAGCTCCAGCGAGGAACCAAGCTCCTTCAGACCTTCCCTCATCGCCTCGGTCAATCCGCCGGAACGGGCGAAGACGCGTCCGAAGTAAGTCGCCTGATTCAGGTCGGCTTCCTCCAGTGTTTCCAGATCGATATCCCTGGAATCAAAGAGAGCCTGCAGTTCTTCAAAGGTCAGTGCCACATCCACATAAGGACTGACGCTGTCTTTCATGATCTCAGCCTTCTTGGCTGTGCACGGTCCGATGAAGATCGTGCGGCAGTCTTCATCCTCATCCTTCAGCTTCTTTGCGATGGCACCCATCGGTGACAGGTTGTGGGAGATGTACTCCTTCAGCTGCGGGAAATTCTTCTCGACATAGGCGACGAAAGCAGGACAGCAGGACGAGAACAGGAAGCCCTTCTCATCGAGCTCCTTGGCCTCATTGTAAGCGACGATATCGGCACCCTTGGCGACCTCGATGACGTCGTAGAAACCGAGCTTCTTCAGTCCGGTCACGATCTGACCGAGTTTCACATCCCTGAAACTGTCGGCGATCGCCGGAGCGATCAGGGCATAGACCTTGAAATTCGTGTTGTTCTCACTCTTGATGATCTCATCGATCGCATCCAGGATGTAAGACTTGTCCATGATGGCACCGAACGGACACTGCGAGATGCAGGCACCGCAGTTGATGCACTTGTCATGGTCGATCTTGGCAGCCTGATCCTCATTGGCAACGATAGCCTTGACGGCGCAGGCGTTCTCGCAAGGACGCTTTCTGCTTAAGATCGCCGTGTACTGGCAAGCCCTGGCACAGGCACCGCAGTTGACGCACTTCGTCTTGTCGATGTGAGCCTGATGGTTCGAATCGAAAGTGATCGCATCTTTCGGACAGGCGTTCTTGCATCTCTGAGCCAGACAGCCGCGGCAGGAATTGGTCACTTCATAGCCGCCCATCGGACACTCGTCGCAGGCGATATCGATGACCTCGATGATGTTCGGATTCTTGCGGTTTCCGCCCATGGCCAGCTTGACTCTCTCCTGCAGGATGGCCCTTTCCTTGTAGACGCAGCAGCGCATCGTCGGGACCTTGCCCGGCAGTATCTTCTTGGGGATATCCAGTACGTTTTCGACCAGATCCTCTTCCCAGGCTTCTCTGGCCACTTCCTTCAGGACCTGATACTTCAGGTACTGTATCCTGGTCTCAAATCTTTCACTATTCATATAACGCCTCCAGCTGTTTTTCATCCATGAAGATCACGCTCTTGAGGAAGCCTGTCTGCTTCCTGATGTTCTTGACCGACTGAGAAGCCGCCAGGATAGGCAGCCAGCCCAGGACTTCTTTGATATCGCAGCTGCTGGCCTCAGAATAACATTTCAGATACTTCTTAGCTCTCTCCTTCTTTCCCTCCACCAGGAACATCATGAAAGTCCTGGCTGCATCGGCCTCCGGATTGCCCTGGGTCGCATGCGACCAGTCAATGATGTAGGCCTTGCCGTCCTTGCTGATGAGGACGTTGGAAGGATTGTAGTCGCCATGACAGAGATGGCTGTACTTTGGCATCGATTCGATGCGGTTGTGCAGGTCATAACGAAGTGTCGCTGAAAGATCCGTCTGCGAGATCTTGGCATTCATCTTGTCCCTGTGCCTGCGCAGGTAAGGACAGCGCTTTGACTGCATGTCGACCTGCAGATCGACGAACAGTTTCAGATACTCGTCTTCCTTCTCCGGTTCCTCTTCAAGAAGCTCCTTCAAGGTCTTGCCATCAATAAAATCAGTCACCAAAGCCCATCTGCCATCAATGACTCTGACCTCCAGCAAGCTCGGAACACTTAAACCTGTCTCCTCGACCCAGGCATGATTCAGAGCTTCATTCAGGACGTCTGCCTTGCTTTTGGATTCATCAAAAAGCTTGATACATCTGTCATCTTCCAGATAGAAATCTTTGCCATCGCCGGAAGCGATCAATTTTCTGTTATTGTTTTCCATCAACTTTAATATAACATGATTACCCCCCATTTATTCACAAAAGAAAAGCCGCTTTTGGCGGCTTTCAAAACAAATGGTCGGAATATCGGGATTCGAACCCGAGACCTCTTGAACCCCATTCAAGCGCGCTACCAAACTGCGCTATATCCCGTTCCCTTTCTTATTCTAGCACGTTTCACGAATCTTTTTCAGGAAGCCTCCTGGCCGATCCTTCTTTCCGCATAAAGGACGACCCTCCCGTTTCTTTCGACCTCCCGTGTCACAAGAAAACCATTCTTCTTCCAGAAGTGAAAAGACTGGGGATTGCCCTTGTCGATACCCAGACGGACCGCTTTCTTCCCGATCGTCTTCAGATATGCACAGACCTCTTCGATGATCCGGGTGCCGATCCCTTGTCCCTGACAGCTCTTCTTCATCATGAAAAAACCGATGAAAGCGATGTCCTTTTCGGGATACCCGTCGATCAGGTCCATCACCGCGATCAGTTCACCTTCCCGATAGAATCCGACATAGTGTTTGTCTTCCTTTCCGATGCCGGGCGGCGTGACATGCAGATCTTTCAGGATCTGTTCCCTGTCTGCTTTCGCTTCACAGTACAGGTAGTAGATTTCGTTCCCCAGACAGAGCTCCAGTATCTCGTCCGCATCCTCATCACGCATCATCCGCACATCGCAAGTGCTGCTCAGTTTACTGATATCGATCACCTTTCAAAAACGACACAGCCGCCTTCTGTCGGATGATCGATGTACACCATATCTTTGGCATCGCTCTTATGGCTCAGTATCCTGTGCATGATCATGATGTCACCGGCTGCAGCATCCGTCATCAGGATGCCGATGAACAGCATGTTCGGATCCTTTATCAGCAAAGCGACGATCATCGGGACGATCCCGAGCAGGATGAGCGGCATCGCCGTGCCGATGAGATGCTGATGCTTCTTCAAAGGCACCAGACAGGTGCAGTAAGGATTCATTGAAGGCTTCATGATGCCGAATTCAATATCTTTGAATCCATGCGGCGTGAAGAAACTCCAGCTCAGACCGTGGATCAGCTCGTGCACGACGATGAGAACCAGAAAGATGACCGTGCACAGCAACATGTTGAGATC
>JAEEGJ010017881.1_pt1 | contig 15932 bp, 14 predicted proteins | sample 8958761 | NCBI WGS metagenome assembly JAEEGJ01 (sample SAMN16246546, study PRJNA631951) | gut metagenome | biome: gut microbiome; feature: rumen; material: RS-attached | host: Bos | place: Iran: Karaj | collected 2018-10
GCCAACCCCAACTTCAATACTGAAGCAGCCATCCTCGAACTCGGCACGGGCGAGGCTTTGGTCTCCTTCCTCGACGCGAAAGGAGCCCCTTGCATCGTTGAATGCGCCAAGATTCTCTTCCCGCTCAGCCAAATCGGTGCCATCACCGAGGGACAACGTGCTGCCTTGATCCGTAACTCGCGCCTCTATGGCATCTACGATAAGAGCTTTGATCGTGAGAGCGCCTATGAACTCCTCCTCGAACAGCAGAAGCAGGAAGAGAAACGTCGCCAGCGCGAAGAAGAAGAGGAAGAGAAGCGCTTGGCCAAGGAAGCGAAGGAAAAGGAACGCTCAAGAAGCACCAGCTCGCGTAGCACAAGCTCCAAGAAGAAGTCGACCACGAGGAAAGCCGTCGAGAAGACCATCAACACGACGGCCACGACTTTCGGACGCCAACTCGGGAAGTCGATTTTCAGAGGGCTTTTGGGCGGCATTTTCAAGAAATAAGTAACATTTCAATAAAATTACATATTCCATGAAGACCCGCATTGCTTTTCTGGCTCTCATGCTTGCTGCCTCGATAGCTTTGAAGGCTCAACAGCACATGGCCCCCCTCGGGGTTAAGATCGACGAAGTGTATCATGTCGAATGGATGAATCCCGACAAGTATTTCACCCACACCTTTGACTTCACTGACGGACAGATGCCAGAAGGGTGGCTTACCTATAGCTGGGGCGGCGTTTTCGACCCCTGGCACATCGAGACGCCGGAGAATAATCCTGGTCTCGACTTCCCTGCCGATAACTCGCCCTACCTCTACGCACAGTCTGACCAACTCGACGGCAGCACCTACGTGGAAGAGTATGTCTCCCATCTCTTCGACACGCTGCCCGATCTACGCTGGGCTCGCGTGGAATTCGATTACGCCCTGCACTATGATTTGGAAAACGGCACCCGCTGTAAATTCGGAATCGGCTCTCAATACATCTTTTCCGCAGACCGTTTCACGCCTGCCGAAGGGCACGTCGTTAAGTCGTTTAACGCGGGCACCCTCATGCATAGCGACATTGCCTATCTCATGTTCAGGTCCTATTCGCCGCTGGACTATTTCGCCATCGACAATTTGCATGTTTATGGGGAACATCCGGATTGGCAGACCCACGATGTGCAGGCCTACCGGCTGTGGCTCGACGGAGTGCTTTTGGGCGACTACGACCTGCCCGAGTGCAGCTACGACTTGCCGACGGACACGCTGACAAACAGGCAATACTACACCCTTTCCGTGGCAGCTGTCTACGACGACGGTGTTTCCAACTCCGTTTCAGTAACTTTCCAATACTTCGACTGCACCAGCTACGAGACTCCGTACAACCTCAGTGGCGGTTTCATCGACGACCATACCGTAGAGTTGACATGGAACGAATTCTATATGGATGCGTTCCGCACAGGCGAGCGAGGCGACGGTTGGGAAAACGACTTCGTCACCCATCCCGGGGAGGGCTATCACAACGGATGGAACATTAGTGCCCTGCATAGTGGCTTAGCCGACTATGGCTTTAACGTCGACCATCAGGCTGGCTATCGCATCAAGGAACCCTTCGTGCCCAGTTGGATTCTTTATGGGATGACGTTCTACGCCTATCAGGGCAACACGCCCGACCCGACCATCACAGCGGCTTACTTGGCCATCTACGACGGCGACCCCGATGATGGTGGACAACTGGTGGCAGGCAGTCTTGACACGCCTATCCCTGGCGTGACGGTCAGCTACGCCTTATGCTACCGCACTGCAGAGAACGACTTCAGCGATGTCAGCCGTCCTGTAGCTCGCATCAGTGTACCTCTCGAAATCGATTTTGAACCCGAGCACACCTATTGGTATGTGCTGTCGCTCGGCGGTACCCTGCAAGGCGGCGTGTGGGCCGTACCGGTCACTTCCACGGGTGTCACCACCACGGGCGAAGCACAGTATTACGACCCGCAGCAGGGATGCTGGCAACCCCTGCTCGACTCGGGTATCGGCACCCAGCAAGGCCTCTGCTACCAGTATTTTTGGCCAGGAGGTGGTGGTGCTTACGGACCTGACTACGCCACCATCAGCCGTGACGGCGTAGTGATAGACCCACATTGGGGCGGCACTGCTGGCCATTCCGGCAACTACTTCTACGATGAGGAAGTCAGTCCAGGCAGACACACCTATACTATCTTGAACTACTTCGGGCAAGCCACTGCCTGTCCCGTCGACTACGATGTCTACTACTGCCATCCAGCCCAAAGGCTGCGAGGACAGTGCGAAACCATACCGCAGGGCTTTTGCAACCATCTCATCTGGGAACCAGAGGTTGAGATGGAAGATGTAGAACCCGGAAGCACCTATGTCGTCTACCGCCGCCACATCACCGAGGAGGACTTCCGTCCTATAGGCGCCATCACGAAAGACGGTAGTGAGTACTATGAGTTCTTCGATGAGGCCACCCTCGAGGGATTCAGCTTATACAAGGTGATGGTTAACAACGTTTATGCTAGTGGCTACTGCGAGAGTACTTTCGCCCCCACCGCCGACGACCCAACCACGACAGAACTAAAGATTGACACCGACCCCAACAGTGTGGCAGAACAGGCAGGCAAAGCCACCGTCTATCCTAATCCCACCGACGGGCACATCAGCATCAACACGACAATGCCCGCCCAAGTCAGTATTTATGATGCCAACGGGCAAAATGTCATGCGCGGTAATGGTAGGTATTTCGACTTCAGCCATTTGGCTTCCGGCCTCTATCTTGTTGAGGTCATTGAAATCACAGGACAACGTCACATGGAACGCATCATGAAGAGGTAAAAGGTAACACTTCCCTTTTTTAGTCGTTCCCAATCTCCTTCAGCATCGGCACGAACTTGAAGCCGCCGAATTCCTCTTTTTTCAAGGAACCATCTTCCAATTTTGTGATTCTCAACATCGTCTGACCATCGCCATCGGGATTGTCCATGGGGATGACCATGACGGCGTTGGTTTTCATTTGCTCCACCAGTTTTTCGGGAATGTCGGGCGCGCCGGCGGTAATGATGACGCGGTCGAAGGGCGCGTAAGTGGGCAAGCCTTCGAAGCCGTCGCCCAAAAAAGTTTTCACTCTATAGGGCAGTTGCTCAAGGATGTCCTTGGTCTTGAAATAGAGGTTGCGCTGTCGCTCGATGCTGAACACTTTGGCACCCATCGCGGCCAACACACAGGCTTGGTAGCCCGATCCCGTGCCTATCTCAAGCACTTTCATGCCTCTTTCTACTTGCAAAAGCTGGGTTTGGAAGGCGACGGTATGCGGCTGTGAGATGGTTTGTCCCGAGCCGATGGGGAAGGCTTGGTCTTGGTAAGCGAGTTCAACGAAAGACGAGTCCAAAAAGACATGTCGTGGTACTTCGCCGATGGCAGCCAAAACAGCTTCTTCGGTGATACCCTTGCTCCGCAACTGGTCGACAAGTTGTTTGCGGAGACCCTTGGCGCGATAGGAATCTTCAATCATGGTTTAATGTTGGCTCTTCGACAACTTTAGGAGTCTTTTTGTTGAAATGCGGCGCGAAATTACGGCAAACCAATTGATAAAAAAACTATTTTTGCGCAAATTTTTCAATCATGCTGAAAATAGGAGTTTTAGGAGCGGGACATCTTGGCAAGATTCATATCAACTGCATCAAACAGATTGAACAATATGAATTGGTGGGTTTCTATGACCCCGCCAAAGAAACGGCGCGACAAGTGGAACAGGAGCTTGGCGTGAGCTGTTTCGATTCCATTGATTCTTTGATAAATGCGGTGGATGTGGTCGACATCGTGACCCCTACGGTCCGTCATTTTGAGTGTGCATCGAAGGCATTGCAGAAACGAAAGCACGTTTTTATTGAGAAGCCCATTGTGGCAACACCCGATGAGGCCAATGCCTTGAAGAAGTTGGCCGACCAGGCGGGCGTGAAGGTGCAAGTAGGGCATGTGGAGCGGTTCAATCCGGCTTTCATCGCAGCGGAGCCCTTCATTGGAGAGCCTTTGTTCATCGAGGCGCACCGCTTGGCGCAGTTCAACCCGCGCGGCACCGATGTCCCCGTCGTCCTCGACCTGATGGTGCACGATCTCGACATCCTGCTGACCATCGTGAAATCACCCATTACCCATATTAGTGCCAGCGGCGTTAGCATCGTCAGCCCCACGCCCGACATCACCAACGTGCGTATTGAATTTGAGAACGGCACAGTGGCCAATCTCACCGCCTCGCGTCTCTCCTTGAAGAACATGCGCAAGACCCGCATCTTCCAACGCGATGCCTACATCACCATCGACTTTTTGGGCAAGAAGGCCGAGATTTTCCGTATCAAAGACACGATTGACGAGAGCAATCCGCTTTCCATGACCATCACTTTGGCTGACGGCAGCGAAAAGCAAATCACTTTTGAAATGCCTGAAATCCATCCGATTAACGCTATAAAGACAGAGTTGGAAAGCTTTTATGGAGCCATTGTACACAACACCCAGCCTGCTGTCACCATCGACGATGGCATCAATGTCCTGAAGCTTGCCTACCGCATCCTTGATGCTGTCGAAAATTCCATCGCCAAGGTGGAGAAATAAAAACCAAAGTCAGACAATAAAATGACGTTCTTTTCGTTTCCTTTCAAAACCATCATTATGAACAAATTCTACCTCCGTTGCCTTTGGATTTTGGCTGTCGTTTTTGTCATGGGTCTGTCCTCATGCCGCAAGCTGTCACAGTCGGTGCCGTCTTACATTCACATTGATTCCATTACGGTTGACCCACAGACCGACTACTATACGTATGGTGCGGCTACAAGCAACATCACCGACGCTTGGGTCTATGTCGATGACCAAATTATTGGCTGTTATGAGTTGCCTGCCACGTTCCCCATCATCGCGAAAGGGCCGCATAAAGTGAGCATCCGTGGCGGCATTTGCGAATACGGAATAGGTGCAGCACGTGGCCCTTATCCCTTTTATCAATGGGCTGTTTATAAGGACTTGAACCTTGTTGAGGACAGCATCATCAATCTCAATCCGCAAATGGTCTATTATCCCATCAATGAGGGTGTTAATGTTGGATGGATGGAGGATTTTGAGACTACCAACTCGTTGTTGTCCATGTCGCAAAGCGATACGAGCGTGGTAGCCGCGAGTTATCTTGACGACCCATTCGTTTGGTATCATAACCCCAATTCCTACCGTTCAGGTCGCATCGACCTGCCGCCCGATTCGCTCGACTTTTATGTGGCCTCCTCCGACGAGATGAGTTTCCATAAGAATTATGTGGATTTTTGCCTTCTTGAAATGGACTACAATTGTAACGATACCTTTTTCGTTGGACTAACTTATCTTGAAGATTACACCATCGACCTGCATCCTCTGGTTAAGGTGGTGCCTACCGACAAGCAAAACGACCGTCCCAACGTTTGGAAGAAGATGTATGTCAACCTTGGCCCCTTTATGAACGAGCATACTGCCGCCGACTATTTCAAGGTGTATTTCACCTCCAACCTTTATACCGGTTACGAAACCTATGAATACCAACCCATTGACGAGGAGCGCCATTACTACCTCGACAACCTGAAAGTGTTTTACCGTCCGCGATGAACAAGAACAATCTGACACGGCTTTATTTTATCACCGACTGGCTGACCTCCATCCTTGCGTGGACACTATTCTATTTTTTCCGTAAGGCGCATGAGGACTTATACATTAATTATTGGGACCGCATCACACACTCCTTCGTCACGCCGAGTTTTTGGATTGGTGTCGCCATTATTCCCATCAGTTGGCTTATTCTTCATGCCGTGACGGGTGCATACGAAAAGGTCTATTTCAAGTCGCGTCTGAAGGAACTCGGACAGACGTTTTTCATCACCCTTTTGGGCGTGGTCGTACTGTTCTTCGTGGTCATCCTTGACGATGAAGTGGCAAGTTATAAGTCCTATTACCAGTCATTTATCGCGTTGTTCACTTTCCAGTTCGGCTTGACGTATCTTCCGCGTGTCATTATCACGACCACCGTCATCCAACGCATCAGACACAAAAAAATCGGGTTCAACACACTTATTGTGGGTAGCAATGACAATGCCTGCACCATCTTCAAGGAAATTGAAGAAGAAGTGAAACCATCAGGTCGCAGGATGATTGGTTTCGTCAACGTGTACGACCAAAAGGAATACAAGTTGGCCGAATATTTGCCTCATCTAGGCTCTTATCATGACATCGGTAAAATTGTGAAAGAGAATGCGGTAGAGGAGGTCATTATCGCCATTGAGCGGTCGGAAACGCAGGCAATGAATGTCTTGCTTTCTGTGGCTGACCAAACCAACGTGAAAATCATCCCTGCCATGCAGGATTTGGTGTTTGGTACCATCAAGCAGTCGGCCATTTGGCAGGCACCTTTGGTGCAGGTCACGCCCGAGTTAATGCCAGTATGGCAAAGGGTGGTCAAGCGTGCCTTCGACATTGTGGCTTCGGTTTTGGCGTTGGTTATCCTTTCGCCTGTATTTCTTGCCTGCGCCGTCATTGTGAAGGCGACCTCCAAAGGTCCAGTGTTTTATGTACAGGAACGCATCGGAAAAGGTGGTAAGCCGTTCAAGATGGCCAAGTTTCGTAGCATGAGGGTTGATGCCGAGGCTACAGGCACACCGATGCTTTCGAGTGACGACGACCCACGTATCACCAAGTTTGGCCGTTTCATGCGCAAAGTGCGATTGGATGAAATTCCGCAGTTTTGGACTGTGCTGAAAGGCGATATGTCGTTGGTGGGCTACCGTCCCGAAAGGCAGTATTTCATCGAGCAAATTGAGGAGCGGGCTCCTTATTACCGCCTGCTGCTCATGGTGAAGCCTGGCATTACCAGCTGGGGCGAGGTGAAATACGGCTATGCCGAGAACGTCGACGAAATGGTGGAAAGGCTCAAATATGATGTGCTCTACATTGAGAATGTCAGTCTCGCCTTGGATATCAAGATTCTGATTTACACGGTTCTGATTGTGATTCAGGGGAGAGGGAAATGAAAAATGCGGCTTGAGCCGCATTTTTTTTTTAGATTACACCGCGTTCCAGCAAGGTCATAATCGTTTCGATGTCATCATCTTCTGGATTGTTGTGCGGGTCGTATTCTGTCTTTAAGTTGTAGCCCCACAGTCTGGCAAATCCTTGGTAGAAGAAGGCTCGGAACTTGCCGCGGAACTCTTGCACCACTTGGTAGGATGTGTGACTCGTTTCGCGGTCGATGAGGCGGATAAGGATGGCACCTTGCGAGAAAGTCATTTCCTTTGCGTCTTCGGTGTATTGTGCCAGTATTTCATCCTCGGCTTCTTTCATCAAGCGGCGACGTTCGGCGGCAGTAGGGGTTTTTGCCAGCAGTGAATCGTATTCCACCATTTTCTTGCCCGCCAGTTTTGCGTAGGGATAGACCTTTTTCACGTTCTTCGCCAAACGCTTGCCCTTCTGTGTCTCGGTGATTTGCAGGTAACGTTGCATCAGGTCGATATCCAAGTCGGGCAACATGACCATCAGCAGGGTGTCGCCATTTTCGTCGATGCGACCGTAGACAACATGAGCCTGACTCATGTCACCTGAAAAATCCACCACAGCCGATTGCGGCTTTGGGGCTTCTTTCTTGACAACGACCACTTTCTTCTTTACGGATTCATTTTGGGCCATCATTTGGGCGAAGCCCGAAAGTGCGGTCAGGGCAATCAATACGGTTAATGCAATTCTTTTCATGGCAATGTGTGTTTTGAAGATCAACGTAAAAAACATTGCAACTATTGTGCCAAAAAAAACGGCGGCTGTTCAGCCGCCAAATTTTTCAGTCACCAACATGCAACTTCTGCAAGCCCGACTTCTCCAGCTTTGCTTCGGCGTAAGCTCGGTCGACGACCAACTCCGTTGCGTTGATGTCAGAGGGCATCTCAAACATGGCATCATTCAAGATGGCTTCCATGATGGAACGCAGTCCACGTGCGCCCACCTTGAACTCGATGGCTTTCTCTACCACAAAATCAAGCACCTCATCCTTGATAATCAGGTTGACATGATCCATCGCAAAGAGTTTCGTTAATTGTTTTACGAGGGCGTTCTTCGGTTCGGTGAGGATGCGTTTCAGGGCGACTTCGTCCAAAGGGTTGAGATGCGTGATGATGGGCAGTCGGCCTACAATTTCAGGAATCAAGCCATATTTTTTCAGGTCGGCGGGCGAGAGGTACTGGAGCATGTTGTTCTTGTCCAAAACTTCGTTACCACCTGTGCCATATCCGATTACGTTGGTGCGCTTGCGGGCGGCGATGAGGCGTTCGATGCCGTCGAAAGCACCGCCGGCGATGAAAAGGATGTCTTTCGTGTTGATGGCTACCATGGGTTGTTCGGGATGCTTGCGGCCTCCTTTGGGTGGCACGTTAACCACCGAGCCTTCAAGCAGTTTCAGCATGGCCTGCTGCACGCCCTCGCCCGACACGTCGCGGGTGATGCTGGGGTTGTCGCTTTTACGTGCAATCTTGTCAATCTCGTCAATGAAGACGATGCCGCGTTCGGTGGCAGGCACGTCGTAGTCGGCGGCTTGCAAAAGACGTACAAGGATATTTTCCACGTCCTCGCCCACATAGCCGGCTTCGGTCAAGACGGTGGCATCGGCGATGGCGAATGGGACGTTGAGCATTTTGGCGATGGTGCGGGCCAAGAGGGTTTTGCCTGTACCGGTCTCGCCCACGAGTATGATGTTCGATTTCTCAATTTCCACCTCGTCGGCGGCCACTTTTTGGCTGATGCGCTTGTAGTGGTTGTAAACAGCCACGGCAAGTGTGCGTTTGGCTTCATCTTGCCCGATGACATACTGGTCGAGGAAGGCCTTGATTTCGGCAGGTTTTTTCAGGCTGTAGCCTTTCGAATCAAAACCCTTCCCTTTCTCCTTGTCGCCGAACTGTTCCTTGACAATCAGGTGGGCTTGTTCGGCGCAGTTGTCGCAAATCTGGCCGTCGATACCTTGAATCATCAGCCGCACTTCGTTGGCTTTCCGCCCACAAAACATGCAAACGTCCGACTTCTTTGCCATCGTTTATGCCTTTTTAATCAGCACCTCGTCGATCATGCCGTAAGCCTTGGCTTCCTCTGCGGTCATCCAGTAGTCGCGGTCGCTGTCGGCCCATACCTTGTCGTAGGATTGGCCAGAGTGCTTGGCAATGATTTCGTAAAGCTCTTTCTTCAGTTTCTGGATTTCGCGTGCCGTTATCTCGATTTCCGTGGCTTGGCCTTCCACACCGCCCATGGGCTGATGGATCATGATGCGCGAGTGGGGTAGGGCAGAGCGTTTGCCCTTGACTCCGGCACACATCAGCACTGCAGCCATAGAAGCGGCCATACCAGTGCAAATGGTGGCCACGTCGGGATTGATGAACTGCATGGTGTCGTAGATGCCCAAACCCGCGTAGACGCTGCCGCCAGGCGAGTTGAGGTAAATCTGAATGTCGCGCTTCGAGTCGGTCGACTCCAGGAAGAGCAACTGGGCTTGGATGATATTAGCCACATAGTCGTCGATGGCAGTGCCGAGGAAGATGATGCGGTCCATCATCAGACGGCTGAACACGTCCATCTGTGCCACGTTAAGCTGACGTTCCTCGATTACAGTGGGGCTAATGTAGCCACTATTGTTGATTTTTGAGATGTACTGCTCAAGTCCGAGGGTGTTCAAGCCTATGTGTTTGGTGGCGTATTTTTGGAATTCGTTGATCATTTTCTTTCCTCCTCGAGCTTTTTCAAGAAATCTTTATAATTGGTTTCAGAATAATTGATATTCATCTTTCCTTTCAGGAAAGCGGTCATCTTGACATCAGCGAGCTGGTTCTTCAACTGCTCTTTTTGTTGTCCGTCCTTCATGTAGTTGGCGGCAATCTTGTCGAGGTTGGCCTTCATGTCGTCCTCCAAAGTGGCGTAGTCGATGCCTGGGAAGATTTGGCGCAGCACGAACTGTTTCAGTTCCTCGTCGGTGACGATGAGTTCCGTGTTGGCGGCGACGATGCTGTCCTCAATGAGCTGCCAGCGCAGGCCCTTCATATAGTCCTTCTCGTAGTTCTTCTCCACATCTTCTGCAGTGATCTTGCCTTGGCTGTTCTCAACTATCCAGCGTTTCAGGAAAGCATCGGGCAGGTCGAAGTGGGCAGCGGCAACGAGTTCGTCAATCATCTTGTTGAAGAGAATCGGGTCAGTCTCGGCTTCAAACTGTTTCTCCATTTCACCTTTCACCTTGGCTTTGAAGGTGTCCATGTCTTTCACATCTTGCTTGGGGAAGATCTTCTCAAAGAACTCCTCGTTGAGCTCGGGTTTTTCGTCGCGGATGGCGTCGTCGATAATCATGTTGAAATCGCTGGCAGCGGGGGCTCCTTCACCGAGCATCTTGGCTGCGGCCTCTTCGGATTGCAAGGCCTTGGCAAAGTTGAAGATGAACTCCGAGCCAACCTCTTTGCCAATCAGTTGGTTGCGGCACTCTTCGTCCTTGATTTGGTCGATATGGAAATAGAATCCGTCGCGTTCGTAGCCGTCCTCCACTTCCTTGCCGTTGCGAGCCTCACGGAGCTTCACTTCAAGGCGGTCGTTCTCACCCACGATATCGGGATGTGAGGTGTTAGGGTTGCGGGCCACGATGTCGTCGATGGCGCGTTGGATGTCCTCCTCTTCGGGGACGATATGATAGAAGTCGACCATGGTGTTGGTGTAGTCGATGTTGATTTCAGGACGCAGGGCGGCTTCAAAGAAGAAGTCCATGTTGTCTTGGTTTTCAAGGTCGTTGGGCTGCTGGTTGTCGGGGTCGCTCAAGGGGTATCCAATTAGGTCGAGTTTGTTGTCGACGATATGCTTGTTGAGACTGTCGGAAACGAGGCTGTTGAGGGCTTCCATTTTTGCGCTGGTCCCATACATCTTCTTGATCATGCCCATCGGCACCATGCCCTGACGGAATCCCGGCACTTGGGCACGTTGGCGCATCTGTTTCAGGGTCTTTTCAACATTCTCTTGGTAGTCAGCTTTTTCGACGCTGATTTTGATGGAGATAAGGTTCTCTCCTTTTTCTGTTTGCGTGATGTTCATTTCTAGCTTATTGATTTTCTGTTTGTTGTGCGGATGAAGGGACTCGAACCCTTACTTCTCTCGAAACCAGATCCTAAGTCTGGCGCGTCTACCAATTCCGCCACACCCGCGCATTTTTGAGGGCGCAAAGATACAACTTTTTTGTTAATGCTGAATGATGAAATTGAAGATTCAACGAAGTTAATGCTGAATTATGAATGCCATTCTGAATTGACTATTCAGCGTTCAGCTTAATTCTTCACGTCCAATGCTTCCCGAAGGGCGTTTCCAATCAGCATGAAAGCCAGCACCAACAGCATAATGGCGATGCCGGGCAGGATGGCAAGATAGGCTGCATCCAAGATGATGAAAGCGTAGTTTTCCTTGATCATGCTGCCCCATGAGGGCATGGGAGGCTGTACGCCGATTCCTAGGAAACTGAGTCCTGCCTCAAGCAAAATGGCTGAGGCAAAGTTGGCCGCCGACACCACAATGATGGGGTTGAGAATGTTGGGCAGGATATGCTTGAAAATGATGCGCAGGTCTTTGAAGCCTAAGGCTCTACCGGCTTCTACAAAAGTTGTTTCGCGGATGGAGAGAATTTGTCCGCGCACGATTCGTGCCACTTCAACCCACATGGTGAGGCCTACGGCGATGAACACCTGCGCTATCCCCTTACCCAACGCGAAGGTGATGGCGATGACGAGGAGTAGGGTAGGGATGGACCACACCACATTGATGAACCACACCACTGCATCGTCCACCTTGCCACGGAAAAAGCCGCCTACACTACCTACAATAATGCCTATCATCAGACTGAGCAGCACGGCGATGAAACCCACTGTCAGGCTGATTCGACTGCCCAAGACCAAGCGGCTCAAAAAGTCGCGTCCAAATTGGTCGGTGCCCAAGAGAAATTTTCTGTGCTTCACACAATGCGAACGGATGAAGGTCTCGGCTTCCGCGTCGGAAGAAAAAGTTTGACTGGTAAGTTCCTTGTTTTCAATGAGTTCTTTTCGTGTGCTTGAGCTAGTCTCTGATTGGTAGAGAAACACCAAGGTTTGCTCCTTATTAATATTTATGCTGTCGAAAGGCAGATAGGTGCAGTTGTCGGGGCGGCCGTTGAGTAGGAACTGAAAAAAGGATGTTTTGGCAGCTGGCGTTTCCTTGGGCAGCATCAGCATGTCAACTTCAAATCCAGGTTTTTTGGTACTGATTTCAAGGAGTTGACGGTTAGCATTGGGTGTCTTGTCGGGGATGACGATGTATGCAAACAAGGCCAACAAGGCCCAAACCACGACATAGAAGCAGGACAACATCCCGAGTTTATTGCTTCGGAAACGCTTCCAAGCCAATGCTTTAGGCGATTGAGTCTGTTTGGGTTTGCATGCCATGCCTTATGGTTGTTTGAGCCGTCAAAGGTAGCGATTTCGCTGTGATTTTTGGCCAAAAAAAGAAAAAATGAAAAAAATGCGCCAAAATACATCGCTGTTTCAGAAAAATGTAGTATTTTTGCCGCCGATTTCCGTGAAAGCGGAACAGATGGTGGGTGTAGCTCAGCTGGTTAGAGTACCGGATTGTGGTTCCGAGGGTCGTGGGTTCGAATCCCATCTCCCACCCAAGACGAAAGAGAGATTCCTTTGGAGTCTCTTTTTTTGTTGGTTATTGCCTTCAACTGCGTAAAATTGTGTAATTTTGCGCCTCAAATGCGAAGCATTGACTAACGTCGAATTTTAGATTTCAACAGGGCTATTTGTAGTATATGGCAAGGATAATGGCAATCGATTTAGGCAGGAAACGTTGCGGTATCGCCGTGACCGACCCATTGCAAATCATCGCAAACGGGTTGACCACTGTGCCATCGGGCCAACTCGTCGAATTTGTGTTGAATTACCTAAAGACGGAAGAAGTGGAAACCCTAGTTATCGGTGAGCCCAAGGACATGAGAAACAATCCTTCCGACTGCTCGAAATACATAGAACCTATCGTCAACCGACTAAAAAAACTGTTATCTGGGATGGACATCGTGCGTTACGACGAGCGTTTCACTTCCGTGATGGCACACCAAGCCATGATTGACGCCGGTTTGAAAAAATCCAAACGCCAGGACAAGGAGTTGGTCGACACCATCGCGGCCACCATCATTTTGCAGTCTTATATGGAATCCATTAAAATGCGGAAATCGGAGATTCGACGAAGTCAATTAGGAATGCGGAATGATGAATGATGAATGTGGAATGATGAAATCGAAGATTCAACGAAGTTAATGAGGAATGATGAATGCGGAATCAATGAATAACTAACAACTCTAAACTATAACCTTTCAACTACTCTAAACGCTAAACTCTCAACTCTAAACTAATGATATTACCAATAGTAGCATACGGACACCCGACTCTAAAGGCCATCGCACAACCCATCACGTCCGACTATCCCGACCTCGACAAGTTGATTGCCGATATGTGGGAAACCTTGGCGCACTCCGAAGGCGTTGGTTTGGCCGCTCCTCAAGTCAACAAGTCCATCCGACTTTTCATCGTCGATGGTAATCCATTCTATCCCGATTATCCAGCCGCGAAAGACTTCAAACAGGCTTTTATCAATGCCGAGCTTTTGGAAACATTTGGCGACGAGGTACCTTTCAAGGAAGGATGCCTCAGTCTGCCCAACATTTACGAGGAGGTGATGCGCCCCGACAAGATCCGTATCAAATACCTTGACGAGAACTTCCAAGAGCACGAAGAGGTCTTCGAAGGCATCCGAGCCCGCATCATACAGCATGAATACGAACACCTACAGGGGCATGTCTATGTGGATAACATCGCGCCGCTGCGCAAAACCTTGTTGCAAAGCAAGTTGCGTGCCATTATGGACGGCCGTTGCGATGTCGACTACCGCATGATATTTCCACACAAAAAGAAACACAGATAAAAACGAAATACAATGAAAAAGACTTTGACAATCATGATGCTCGCCCTGATGGCTTTCGGGATGATGGCTTGCGGCGAAAAGAAACTTACCGAAAAGGATTTGAAAGCAGCCGAAGAGACTTTGTTCAACGAAGACGGTACGATGAATGAGGACATTGCTCCTAGTGTGGCGGAGAAATATTGCCTCTTCGTCGAGCAGAATCCAGATGCCCCGTCTGCCCCTCTATGGCTTTATCATGCTATGGAAATCAATTTGCAATTGAAGAATTCTGAAAAGAGCATTGAGCTTGGTGAGCAAATTGTGAAGCAGTATCCTCAATCGACATTGGCACCAAGAAGCCTGCTCATGATCGGCACTTTTGTCTACAACGACCAGCTCAACGACACGGCTCAAGCCCATGCCACTCTTGACAGACTCATCAGAGAGTATCCAGAAAGCAGTTTGGTTGACGATGCACAAAAATCCATAGAGTATCTCGGTCTGACCCCCGAAGAAATCATGACCTTGATACTCATGTCGCAAATGGAAGTCGAAGAAGGCGGTCTTTAAAGACCAAAGACCTTCTTCAAGATGTCCACAAGGTCGAGTTTTTCCCAAGCGAAAAGCTCGACTTTTTTGTATGTTTTCCCGTCCTCGTGGAAGGTGTCGTCATCCTCGTAGTGTACTTCTACCTTGCGGGTCTCGGGCTGGCGGCCGAAGTGGCCGTAGGAAGCCGTTTCCTCAAAGATGGGGTTGGTAAGGCCGAAACGCTTCACGATAAAGTAGGGGCGTAGGTCGACCAGTTCCTTGACCTTCAGCGCGATTTCGGCATCACTCATTTTTACATGTGAAGTGCCTTCCGTGTTGATGTAGAAACCCACAGGTTCGGCCTTGCCGATGGCGTAGGCAATCTGCACCAAGGCTTGGTCGCACACGCCGGCAGCCACAAGGTTCTTGGCGATATGGCGAGCGGCGTAGGCTGCGGAGCGGTCGACTTTTGAGCTGTCCTTGCCCGAGAAGGCGCCGCCACCGTGGGCACCGCGACCGCCATAGGTGTCGACGATGATTTTGCGCCCCGTCACGCCTGTATCACCGTGGGGACCTCCGATGACAAACTTGCCCGTTGGGTTGACGTAAAGTTTCATGTCGACGTCAAAGAGCTTTTTTAGGCGGTTGGGTAGTTGTTTTTTCACCCTCGGAATGAGGATGTTGCGTACATCGGCTTCGATTTGTTTCTGCATGGTTTCGTCATCGGCAAATTCATCGTGCTGCGTGCTGAGGACGATGGTGTCGATGCGGAGCGGTTTCCAGCCTTCGCCGTATTCTACCGTCACTTGCGACTTGGCATCGGGGCGGAGGTAGGTCATTTTCTTGCCCTCGTTACGGATGGCAGCCAGTTCTTTCAGCAACATGTGCGCCAAGTCGATGGTGAGCGGCATGTAGTTTTCGGTTTCCTTGCAAGCGAAGCCGAACATCATGCCTTGGTCGCCGGCTCCTTGGTTTTCGGGATTTTCGCGCCCCACGCCCATAAAGATGTCGCCCGACTGCCCGTGCAGGGCCGACATTACGCCGCACGACTGCGCGTCGAATTGGTACTCCGATTTATTGTAGCCGATTTTTTCGATGACCTGCCGTGCCACATCAGGCACTTCAACATAGGCACTGGTGCGGATTTCGCCCGCTACGACGACAAGACCAGTGGTGACCAAGGTTTCGCAGGCCACCTTTGCGTTGGGATCTTTACTGAGGAGGTCGTCCAAGATGGCGTCAGAAATTTGGTCGGCCACTTTGTCGGGATGACCTGCGCTGACGGATTCTGAAGTGAAATAATAACCCATAACAAATTGTTTATTAGTTAGTTAATAATAACGAATTTGTGGGAAGTTGTTGACTGTTGCTTCGCTTTGCTCGCAATGACAGTGGGAAAAAGCATTGGTTTAGCATTTTTTCTCGTGGT
>JAEEGJ010017884.1_pt1 | contig 15930 bp, 12 predicted proteins | sample 8958761 | NCBI WGS metagenome assembly JAEEGJ01 (sample SAMN16246546, study PRJNA631951) | gut metagenome | biome: gut microbiome; feature: rumen; material: RS-attached | host: Bos | place: Iran: Karaj | collected 2018-10
TATTCTTGTCGCCGAGCAATACGTCGCCCGCCATCGTTCCCGATTGATAAAGCGGAATAAGACCGTTAATCAGTTTGGAAATGGTCGTCTTGCCGCAACCCGACTCCCCCACAAGCACAACGCATTCGCCAGACTTGATTTCGAAATTCAAGTTTTTAATGACGGCATAATCAAGAGATTCCGTGTAGGAAAAGGAAACATTTTTTAGCGAGATGTTCATGCGCGGGCCCCTATAAACAGCGCTATTACGGCGCAGCAATATAACGCCACGACAACATCTTGAACGTGGAATCCGATTTTGACAATGCAACTGCGTCTCGTTTCTGGCGAAAGTCCGCGCGTCGTCGCCGCCACCGAAAGTTCATCCCCGATTTTTGTGAGCGACACCAACAACGGAATAAGTCTGTATTCCAAAATGGCAAGCGGGTTCTTTAATGTCCGCAGGCTGAACAGGCGAATGCCCCGCATGCGCATTGCGTTTCCGATATCGCGGGCTTCATCGAATACGGTCGGGAAAAAGCGAATCATCACCGCCAAGGGAATCGTCACTTTGTTAGGAATATGCATCTTCGACATTCCCGCCATGAACTCGTTCACCTTGGTGGTCGTCATGACATAGTAAAAAATAACGCTTATCGGCATCACATGCGAAACAAGCATCATTGTTGAGACAAACAGCGTGCCCTCCAGCCCGACATCCATTGTTTTTAAATAATCAAAACTGAATGCAGATATTGCGTACAAGAAAGAAAAGAGCAGGGAAAACCGCCATCTTTTTTCAAGCACCAATAAAACTGCCGGCAAAACAACAATCATGGCGCCGTAAATCACTGGTGCGGAAAGAATGATGCTGTTCCCCGCAATCGTTAAGAACAGTTTTGTCCGAGGGTCCAATTTCACCGGGCAAGACCGATCCGTTCAAAATGCTTTTTCATGATGCGGCGGGCCACGAGTCCACCGATAACGGCACCCAAAATGCCGAAGGTGTAAATTCCGACCAGGGGCCAGATACTGTTAGAAAGTTCCGCCAACTTCGCAACGTAACCTTCGTCGCACATGCCACGGGTATATTCTAGATATTCCTCGGTATAAAGCCAAAGCGGAAGCATCATCGAAGAACTCATTAGGCTCAAGACAATGTTTGCCATGTACAAGCCAGCAAAATTTTTCCCTATGATTTTCAGAATTGTTCCCGACAGTAGCCCAACTGCAAGGCTTATCGCAAACATGATAACGCTCTGGCCCATCACCAGCATTGCTCCCCCGAATATGCTGCAAAAAAGCATACAGCACAGGATCGGCCTTTCTATTTTCGAATAGAACAGGAACATGGGAACACTCGTCACAAGCGCAATGCTCGCGGTCGAAAAAACAATAAGGGCGGGAATGTAGCCGATGCTCGACGACATAAAACCAAGCACGATATAAAGCGCCGCAAAAATGCCCACATTCACCAGGTCGCGGACCAAGGTATTCGATGATTTTTTCCCGGTCGATCTTACATTACTCATAAAAGTCTCCAATAGCAAACAAATGCATGCCAAATAGAGTTTTTAGGCGCACTTTTTTCTACTCCATTTAGACAGAAAAAGGACCGTGACAAAACGCCACAGTCCCCTTTTTGCGCATTATGCGAGGTAATTAGAAGCTGTACACCGTTTCAAGACCGAAACGCAGAGCATTATCGTCTTCGTTATCCTGCACGGCAACATCCACCATGCCGAAGGCCGTGATTTCCAGGTTTTCGACCGGAGTGATGTAGACACGGGCACCGACATCGAACGTAGCAGCAGTTTCGTCATCATCATCCAAGGTGTGCGTGTGGTATTCTACAGGGATACCAACCTTGATGAATTCTGCAAGCTTGAAAGCCGGTTCAGCATACACGAAGAAGTATTCCGGAATTTCGCCGTTGTCAAGATCGCTGGCGTCTTCGGCGGCATCGCCCCTATCGATGATGGCATAGAAGGCGGTCGTCTTGATATCGAACATACCCACTTCAAATGTCGGCTCAACCAAGAAGGCGTGAGCGGTAGAAGTCCAATCCTGGCCTTCCACGACATCGCCATCGTCCATCAGGTAGTCGGCATGGAAGCCATACACAGCCCTGAAGCCAAAGCCACCGAGAGAGAGGCCCGCTTCGACACCGGCATGGAGTTCGTTATGCTGCGTGGTCTGGAAGCTCTTGTAGTCCACATACGGACGCAGGTGCTGACCGGCATAGTCAAATTCGTAGGCTGCGTGGACGTCGTAAACCTTGGCACCTTCTTCGTCGGACCAATCGTTATCGCCGCTACCAAAGCCGAAGCCAAGAATGAAACCGGCCAAGTCGATTTCAAAACCGCGGATGTCGTGTTCCTTCATGCCTGCAGCATTGTCGGCAGGATCGTCGTAGTCATAGTAGGCAACGAATGCACCTTCCGAGAAGGTCAGGTCACCCATCTTGACAGCGAAGAAATCAGCCGGCTGATACTGAATGTAGGCTCCATTGTAAATGGCGGCCGGATCAGTCGTTTCGCCGTCGGCTTCGAGGCCTACGAATGCAGACCACTTTTCGTTGAACTTGACTTCAAAATTCAGGTCGAAGGTGGAGGCGTAGGAATGGTTCAGATCGTCATCGACCCAGACATTGCCTGTGTAAGCATCAAATTCCACTTCGCCATTGTACTTGACTTCCATCTGGGCTTCCGAAGTGCCTTCGTTCATGCTGGCCTTGAGCATGCCGAGAGCGTTACCGGCGGCGTCAGCGACTTCGCCCGGATTCGTATTTTCAGCAGGAGCAGATTCAGCAGTTTTTTCTTCAGCAGGAGCAGCGGCAGGCTGTTCAGCAGGAGTTTCCTGTGCCGGAGCAGCGGCAGTCTGAGCAGGAGCTGCGGCAGGGGCTTCCTGTGCAGGGGCCGGAGCGGCCTGTTCAGCAGGTGCAGCGGCAGGAGCTTCAGCAACAGGTGCTGCAGCGGGGGCTTCGGCTGCAGGGGCGGCTTCCTGAGCAAATGCCGATGCGGCAAAGAAGGAGGCGGCTGCAAGGCCGAACAAAAGATTAGACGTCAAACGGTTCTTCATTTTTCTCTCCCTTGACGGATTGATTTTCTGTTTTTGTAACACTCCGTCAGGTTTTTTACAAATAGTGCTACAAAAACGCTTGGCTATCGCCTTCTGTGTGCTATTACTGCAAAATGCGTGCCAAGATGTTTTAGTTTAGTTTCAAAAATTAGGCTAATCTAATTCAGACTTTTTAATTAAGGGCCGGCAGGTTTTGGGCCTACCAGCCCTTAATGATTCTTGATTCTAAAAGGTTAGTCTTCGAATCTCTTCTCCTTGTTGGCCTTCATGCCGAAGAGCTTAAGGAAAATTCCCGTACCCACAAGAGCCACGATGGCAGCGACAATCCACTTGGTATCGCCTCCAACCGGCACCTGGTAGAGGAGAACAGCCACAGCCCAAGCAAGAATCGTCTGAACCGTTGCCATAAGGAACGCAAGGCCGAGACCGATTTCGCGGGCTACGACACCCATTGCAGCAAGGCAAGGCACATAGAGCAAGATAAAGATGAGGAATGCGAACACCTGCCAGTTGAAGCCATCCACCGGGTTGCCGTTCTTATCCGGGTTGTGGAAGTAAGAGCGGAGGTTGGCGTAGATGTCGGCGGTTTCGGAAAGGTCACCTTCTTCGAGAGCGCCCATTTCGTCTTCGTCAAGCGTGAGGCCTGCAGCGGCGAGTTTTTCGAACACTGCTTCGCGGGTCTTTTCATCCTCTTCTTCTTCGCCGAAGGTGGCAATGGCGGCGAATTCTTCGCAGGTCAGCACCTTGGCATCAGTAATCTTGTCGAGAGTTTCTTTCTTGAGTTCGGCAGCTTCCTGGCCTTCCAATTCACCGGCGGTTCCGAGAATGTCGGTGAGCGAGCCGAAGACTTCAGAGAGGTTTGCCGGAATCGAACCGAGAGCTTCGAGTACGGCGCCCTTGATATCGGGTGCGCCACCTTCTTCCTCTTCTTCGGCGGGGCATTCGTCTACACCGGCGATAAGCACCTTTTCTTCTTCGGCCTTTTCTTCGGCGGCTTCTGCGGTTTCAGCAGGAGCGGCGGCACTGTCAGCGACCATAGCGCTATCCGTTGCAGCGGAATCAGCAGCGGCAACAGCAGCAAGTTCGGCGGCCGGTTCAGCAGCCTTATTCGTATCGGCAACAGCTGAATCTGCATTTGTGCTGTCTGCGACAGCGGCAACCTGTTCCGGAGCCGGGGCTTCGGCGGCAGGCGTTTCAGCAGCAGGTTCTTCAGCCTTCGGCTCTTCAGCAGGAGCTTCCGCATTTTCACCCGCCATCGAATACAGCGAGTTCATTGTACCGATAACGGCTTCCTTGGCCAACAGGCCCGTAAACAGCGACACGGATGCGGGCCAGTTTTCCTTTTCGACACCGAAAGGTTCGAACACTGGCGTAATCGCCTTACCGATTACAGAAAGCAAGCTGCTTTCGGAATCACCATTACCAGCCGTAAATTCATTAGCAGTAGAAATCTTGGACTCGTCAACCACGAAACCTTCGGGGAGAGCGACATTTTCAGCTTCGCCTTCCTCGTTTTCCTTAACCATCTGGTAGCCTTCTTCGGACTTGACGATTTCGGTTTCGGCTCCGTTCACGTCGACATACATCTTCTCCACAATGCCGAAGCTGTTGAGGAAGCCGAGGATTGCAACGGCAAGCGTAATCACCTTACCGGCGCGCCAGATGTAGTCGCGCAGGCGCTGCCAGCAGTGAATCATCAGGGACTTGAACTTGGGCAAGTGATACGGCGGAAGTTCCATCACAAAGTTGCTGGCCTGACCCTGGAAAAGCGATTTTTTCAGGAACAAACCGTAAGCAACAGCGAACAGCACACCGGCGAGGTAAAGCAGGAACACCACCGTGCCCGCCATCTTGCCGAAGAATGCGGCGGCAAACAGCGCATACACCGGGAGGCGTGCACCGCAGCTCATGAACGGCACCAAGAAGATGGTGAGGAAACGTTCACGCTTGGATTCCAGCACGCGGGAGCCCATAATGCCCGGCACGCCGCAGCCGAAGCCCACCATCATCGGCACGAAGGCACGACCCGGGAGTCCGAGGAATCTCATGAAGCGGTCTGCAACGAAAGCCGCGCGGGCCATGTAACCCGAGTCTTCCAAGAACGAAAGGCACAGGAACATGAAGAAGATGACCGGAATGAAGGTCGAAACCGTCTGGATACCGGCACCGATACCGTCGGCGAGAATAGCGGACACAAAGCCCGGCGCATGGAAGACGTCCGTGAGCACGTAGCCGAGGCCGTCCACGAAAATCGCACCGAACAGCACATCAAAGAAATCAATGAACGCAGAACCGATCGTCACCGCAATCCAGAACACCAAATACATGATGACCAGGAAAATCGGGAGAGCAGCCCAGCGGTTCAAAAGAACTGCATCAAGCTTGTCCGAGAAAGTCTTCTTGGCGCGTGCGGCGACAATAGCCTTGCCAGCCACGCTGTGCGAAATGGAATAGCGGTTTTCGGCCATCGCAAATTCCGGTTCTTCGCCAAGAATCTTTGTAACGTCGGCCTTATTAATCTTTACGCCAGCTTCGGCAAACTTGTCTGCATAGCTATTCTGGTTGCCCAAATACATGAGCGAAACCCAGCGAGCATCCGTTTCCAAAAGCTTTGCGACCGGAGCCACTTTCGGTTCCAAGACCTTGACGGCTTCTTCAATCTTGTCGCCATAAACCATCGGCTTCGGGAGCGGCATGGGGGAGGCGAGTACGTGACCCATCTGGCTGATAAAGTTGGTGACGCTCTTTTCGCTCACGGCAGAAAGCGGAATGCAAGGCACGCCGTAAACGTCAGAAAGTTCGTCGAGATCCAGCTGGATTCCACGATTTTCGGCGATATCCATCATATTGACGGCAATCACCATCGGGATATGCATATCGGCAAGCTGGCTCGTGAGGAACAGGTTGCGTTCCAGGTTCGTCGCATCGACGATGTTGATAATCAGGCTTGCTTCGCGGCTGAGCAAGTAGTCGACAGCGGCACGTTCGTCTTCGGCATTTGCGAACAAAGCATAAGTACCCGGAAGGTCCACCAGGCGAATCTGGCGGTCGCCCAGTTCAAAATAGCCTTCCTTCTTTTCGACCGTCACGCCGGGCCAGTTACCTACATGCTGGCGAGCACCTGTAAGAGCATTGAAAAGAGCCGTCTTACCGCAGTTCGGGTTACCGGCAATTGCAATCGTCAAAAGTTTTCTGGCAGCCATTATACCCTCCTCAGTTTGAGAACGTTGGCTTCTTCTTTGCGGAGCGAGAGTCTATAAGAAAGTACTGCCACTTCGATCGGATCGCCGAGCGGAGCCGCCTGCAAGACTTCGATCTGAACGCCACGTACAAGCCCCATCGAAAGAAGCTTGGACTTGTAGCGGGAATCGCCTTCGTTATAGCCGACGATTTCCACCTTGTCGCCCTTTTTAAGTTCAGAGAACTTGGGCTCGGTACTCCATTTTTTCGTTTGCGACTTGCCGCCGCAACCACAATTACAGCTCATTTTTTCCTCTTGTTGAGATTTTCCACAGATTTCATAAACTCTTCAATTTTGGCGAGCGTCTCTGCCGAAAGGATGTGTTCCATGTTGCAGGCGTCCGTGTTGGCGTTGTCATCGGATACGCCCAGGTGAATCAGGAACTGCCTCAGTAAAAGATGTCGGTTCAAGATGACGACCGCAACTCGTTTCCCTTCTTCAGTGAGTTCTACGCCGCTGTAAGGCTCCTGCGACACAAGTCCCTGCTTCTTGAGTTCAGCTACGGCACGTGCCACCGAGGGCATTTTGACCGTAAGGGCCGCCGCGATATCCCTGATTCGGGCGATTTTATTGGTTTGAAGCAAAACGTGAATCACTTCCAAATAATCTTCAAGACTCTGAGTTAGCTTAGATCGTTTCATTCTTTGCCTAAATGGGTTTAGCCTTGTCTAATTAGACGCGGCTAATGTAGGAAAAGTGAAAGAGTTTGGCAAGGCTAATCTTGTTTTCTTTGGAAAATTTTTTTAGATTTGGCTAAAAATGTATCAAAATAAAAAGAAAAGGGCGAAATCGTTCATTTCGTCCCTATATATGTATTGTTTGTAATTTCGATTATTTTTTCGTTTTTTTCAAGGCAGGGCCCATGAAATCTTCGATTTTGCCCAGGGTTTCGCCTGAAAGAATATGCTCCATGCAGCAGGCGTCCTTGTCGGCGATGGCTTCGGAGACGCCCAGGCGAATCAAGAAGCTTTTCAGCAGAAGATGACGGTTCAAAATAGCGGTGGCAACACGCTTGCCTTCTTCGGTGAGTTCTACGCCGCTGTATGGTTCCTGTGTCACGAGCCCGAGCTTCTTGAGTTCGATCATGGCTTTTGCCACAGACGGCATCTTGACCGAAAGAGAGGAGGCGATGTCCTTGACGCGGGCAATTCCGTGAGCAAGGCGCAACATGTGCACCATCTCCAGGTAGTCTTCGAGACTTTGACTGAGCTTTGTGTTTTCCATTTGCTAATCAATATAGGAAGGCTCGAATATTCGGTCAACTTCTTTTGGCGGGAGCATGTTGTTTTAGGGGCATCATGCTCTTGGCGCAAATACCCATGGTCGACATGTTGTGCAACAGTGCCGAGGTCGATGGGGTGAGTATTCCGAAGAATCCTGCAGCCAATAGGGCCGTGTTGAAGGTGACGATAAAGCGGTAATTCGCCTGGATTTTGTCCATGAGTTGGATGCTCAGGTCCTTTAATTCGGCGAGGTCTCGCAAATCTTCGCTACGGAGCGTCACGTCGGCGGTTTCGCGGGCGATGTCGCTGGCGTCGCTTAATGCTACCGAAACGTTGGCGGCGGCAAGAGCCGGGGCGTCGTTGATTCCGTCTCCTACCATAATCACGCGGTGGCCTTCGGCTTTCATCTTTTCGACATAGCGGTGCTTGTCTTCGGGCAAAACTTGCGCATAAAAGATGTCGATGCCCAGCAGCTGGGCGGTGCGCTCGGCGGCCTTTTGGCTGTCGCCGGTAATCATCGCCACATGCTTGATTCCGCGTTCACGGAGCATGCGGATGGCTTCGGCGGCTTCGTCTCGGGGCGGGTCGCTGATACAGAGGACTCCGGCCAATTTTCCGCCGATGCCAAGATAAATTACGGAGGCGGCCCCGGCGAGTTCGTCGATGCGCTTCTGTTCGGTATCGCTTACGGTCACATGTTCGTCTTCGACGACGAAATGCTTGCTTCCGATAACGGCGCGTTCCCCGTTCAGAGTCGTTGCGATCCCGTGTGCCACGATGTATTTCACGTCAGCGTGTTCCTCTTCGTGGTCAATGCCCCTGTCGAGAGCCCCGCGCACGATGGCGCGCGCCATGCTGTGCGGGAAATGTTCCTCGATGCATGCCGCGATGCGAAGCACCTCTTCTTCGCTGCGGTCATTGAAGGGAATTACCTTTTCTAGCTTCGGTTCTGCCTTGGTGAGCGTCCCCGTCTTGTCAAAGACGATGGTATCGGCGAGGGCGAATTCTTCAAGGTATTTGCCGCCTTTTACAGTCATGTTGCGGTCGGCCGCCTCGCGCAGTGCCGAAATGACCGAAATCGGGGTCGAAAGCTTGATGGCGCAGGAATAATCGACCATCAAAATCGAAACTGCCTTGGTGACGTTGCGAGTGAATAACAGCGTCAGCCCGAATCCCAGGAAACTGTAAGGCACGATGCCGTCGGCGAGTCTTTCTGCCTTGCTCTGGATGGAAGCCTTCAGGTCTTCGGATTGATCAATCAGCTCGATGATTTTTTGAATCTTGGTGTTGCCATTTACAGCCCGCACCGAGACGACGATTGAGCCTTCGTCTAGGATGGTTCCTGCAAATACGGACTTCCCGGCGGATTTGTGCACCGCCTGAGATTCGCCCGTCATGGTTGCTTCATTGACGAAGGCGTCGCCTTCGACGACTGTTCCGTCTACCGGAATCATGGCTCCCGAGCGGATTCGAACCAAGTCGCCTTCCTTGACATCCTGCAGATGCATCTGGACATCGACCCCGTCTTTGACGACCCATACCAAGTCCACCTTGACGGCGAGGCTTGCGGTAAGTGCCGTTCGCGTGCGTGCCTTGGTGTATTCTTCCAGAAGGCCGCTGACGCTCAACAGGAACATGATGGTTCCTGCAGAATTGTAGTTGCGTTGTAGGAGACTTGCACCGATGGCGGCTCCGTCCAAAACTTCTACGGTCAGCTTGCCCTGCGAAAGAATATCTAGCCCTTTCACGACATATTTCAGTCCCTTGTAAATGTGGACTGCCGTCCTGATGGGCAGCGGCACGAACCACTTGAACAGATAGCGGCGTGCCAGCATGAATGCGAGCTTGTTCTTGAATCTGGAATCTAGAGCCTGCAACTGGTAGGCGGTATCGGGTTCGCCTTCGGGGAGTGTCGCGAGATCCAGTTTTTGGATAAACGTTATCAACTGCTCGCGGTTAAACTGTTCACGAGAACCGGTTTCGTATTCAATAAGAATACCACCGTTTTCGGAGTGGACGACTGCTCGTTTTACATAAGGATTTGCCACGCATGCCTTGTGAATGCGCGGCTCATGTTCCGGTTCAAAAGCGTACGCCCCCGCGCGAAAGCGAATGCGCCCCGGCTTGTCGTAAACAATTCTTGTGTGCATAGTAGATTACTTAAGGCCTGCTTCGTTCTTTGCGTCGTTGCAAATGTCTGCGGCTTCGTCCTTCATATCCTGGAAGGTGGCCTTGGCGTCTGCAGTAAACTTCATGCCGTGAGCAAGTCCCTTGACGGCGTATTCGCGGGTCTTCGGGGCCTTCAGGATTTTCTTGGCGATGGCGGATCCGATGGCTCCACCTACGACGCACCAGAACTTTTCATTTTTCCAAATAGACATGATTTACTCCTTGGTTGTTTGGTTGATATCTAAAATCTATCTATTTCCAAAGCTCTTGTTTATTGCGTACAAACTAACTTAAAGCTGGAGGCGGCAGTCCTCTCTAACGCTCATTTGACTAACATTATTAGCGCATTGTGAATTTTGTTCTGGTATTAAAACTTTATTAGATTCATAAAAGTCTATTTGGAGTAGAAATTTTTTTGCAGCATACATATTTTCTGGCCCAAAAAACGGAAAAAGTGTATGCAAGTTTCTCGTGTCAACCAATTTTTTGCCCGAATGGGGCGTTTTCAGGTAAAATACCGCTGGCTAATCCTCGCGGCGACCCTGATTTTAACTATAGCGGCGTGTCTCGGGCTACCGCACCTTTCCATGTCCAGCAGCGATGACGAATGGTTCGATGATAGGGATCAAATAAAACTGAACCAGGAGCATTTTTACGACATCTTCGGCAGTGATGATTCCTTTATGGTGTTGGTCCGTGCTGACGATGTCTTTGCACCTGAAGTGCTTTCGGCTATCGACCGGCTTTCAAAAAGGCTTGAAAATGAAGTCCCGTATGCCGAACGTGTCGTCTCCTTGACGCACAACCTTTCAATCCCCAAGGCAAATGACGAAGGCTTCGAAGTCATTGACCCTTTCGAAGAGGGAATACCCGCCGATCCGCAGGAAATTGCAACTAAAAAGTCGTTGGTGATGAGCCGCCAATCGCTGGTAAACGGTATCGTCTCGGATGACAGCAAGGAAACCTGGGTGATTCTTTCGCTGAAAAAGTACGAAGGCGGTGTAGAATTCGGTAAGGATAGCATTGCGCCTTTCGCACGGAAGGTCATTGAATCCGAAGAATTCAAGAGCGACCGTTACGAACTTTTGCAAACGGGGATGAGCTACACCGAAATGGAGGAAGAAGAAGTGATCACTCGTGAATGCATTATCCGCATTGGCGTGGGTTTTGCGGTGATGCTCCTTTGCCTTATTCTTTTTGTGCGTTCGTTGCGTGGGGTAGTGGTGCCTGCCATCGCGACCGTTTGCGGCATCGCCTCGGTTTTGGGAATCAATGCTTGGCTCGGTATTACGGGGGATTCCTCGATGGTGGCGCTCCCGGTGCTTTTGGGAATGGCGCTTTCGGTGGGCTATTCCATCCACTACATCAATGCGTTCCGTATGCAGTTCCGCCGTTCTGGCAAGCGCAAGGAATCCGTTGTCTTCGCCATTCAAGAAACAGGCTGGCCTATCTTCTTTACGGTCATTACCACGGTTGCTTCGCTCCTTTCGTTCCTATTTGCGGGCATTCGCCCCATTCGCTGGATTGGCGGTATCTCGGCGGGCATCGTGTCCATGGTATGCCTCTATGTGATGGTGCTGATTCCTATCCTCATGAGTTTTGGACGCAATACGGAACCTAAACCCGATATGCTTAAGAGTGCGGGGGCGACTAAGGCCGATATCCTCTTTGAATTTTTTGGCCGCAAGATTTGCCGCCATAGCGTCATTATTGCCGTTGTTGCTGGAGCCTTCATGCTGTTCCAGGTTCCAGGTATTGCCCACATCGATGTGAATATGGACTACACGAAGACCATGGGCCAAAAGATTCCTTATGTGGTGCGGCTTTTGGACATGCTCAGCGGAAAGTTGGGGAGCCTCTACGATTTTAACGTGATGGTGGAATTCGATGATCCTGACGCCTTGAAAGATCCGGCGAATATGAATCGTCTTATGGAATTGGAAGAAAAACTCGGGACGCTTCAGCTTACAAAAGTTTCAAACGGAAAACCGCGCGTGCAGTCAGTCACGAGCCTCGTAAAGGAAATGAACCGCACCTTGAATAGCGACGACACTGCCTACTTCGCTATCCCCGCCGAGCATGATATGCTTTCGCAGGTGCTGTTCCTCTACGAAATCTCGGATCCCGATGCTATCTTCAGCTGGATGGACGAAGATTACAAGACGACGTACATCCATGTGGAACTTTCAGGTTACGATGCAAATAAAGTCATCGAGGACTTGGATAGCGCCAAAAGCTACATGACGAGTCTCTTCCCTGATGCCAAAACTTCGGTGGTGGGGGATGTCATCAACTACGCTGAAATGAACGGAAAGCTGGTGGGCGGGTTGCTCCGCTCTTTCGGCGGTTCCTTCGTGATTATCGCCGTCATGATGATTCTTGCCTTCGGGAGTGTCCGCGCGGGGCTTATCGGCATGATTCCGAATGTTGCCCCGGTGCTCCTGATTGGCGGGCTCATGGGGTATCTGAACATGCCACTTGATATGATTACGATGATTATAATGCCGATGATTTTAGGCATTGCCGTCGACGATACCATCCACATGAATAACCACATCAAGTACGGCTACGAAAAAACGGGCAGCTACCGACAGGCGCTCCTGCTCTCTTACCGCGAAATCGGCAAGACTATGGGTATGACAACCTTCATTCTTTGCGCCATGTTCTTCGTATTCATCTTTAGTCCCATGGGGGCGCTCCACAACGTGGGCGTCCTCTCTATCTTGGGCCTTGGCGGTGCGCTTTTGGCTGATTATACGCTCACCACGGCGCTTGTCTACCTCTGCAAGCCCTACGGTAAGCCGAAAACACCTGCGAATTGTTAGAAGATTGACGAAATTAAGTTGTTTTTGCTATATTTGCAGTCCACAAACGCTCGAGTAGCTCAGTTGGATAGAGCAATTGCCTTCTAAGCAATGGGTCGTGGGTTCGAATCCCGCCTCGAGTATGAAAAAAAGGTCCCCTTTTAGGGGGACCTTTTTTTCATACCCTCGGCGGGGCGAACCCGAAGGGTTCGATTACGGCGCAGGGCGAGTGTCGCGGACAAGTTTACTTGTCCATGACCGAGCCCCAGCCGGAACTGCTCGGCTATGCCGAGCAGACTCCCGCCGAGAAGCATCTCGCCGTTTCATCTCAAACATTTCCCGCACAAAAAAACGTCCGGTTCAAGGAACCAGACGTCCATAAGGAGTAGAATTTAGCGGCTAGCCGATTACATCATGCCGCCCATGCCCATGGACGGATCCATGGCAGGAGCTGCCGGCTTCGGTTCCTTCTTTTCTGCGATCACGCAGTCAGTGGTAAGAATCATCGAAGCGATGGAGGATGCATTCTTGAGAGCCGTGCGGGTCACCTTAGCCGGGTCAATCACACCGGCCTTAATGAGGTCTTCGTAGGTGTCAGTCTTGGCGTTGTAACCGAAGCTGTCCTTGCCTTCCTTCACCTTGTTCACCACAACGGAGCCTTCGAGGCCTGCGTTCTGGACAATCTGACGGAGAGGTTCTTCGATAGCGCGGCGGATGATGGCAGCACCCGTCTTCTGGTCGGCATTGTCGAACTTGAGGGCGTCAATAGCCTTTTCGGCGCGGATGAGGGCAACGCCACCACCTGGAACGATACCTTCTTCGACGGCGGCGCGGGTTGCGTGCATAGCGTCGTCGACGCGGTCCTTCTTTTCCTTCATTTCAACTTCGGTAGCGGCACCGACCTTGATCACGGCAACGCCGCCAGCAAGCTTGGCCAAACGTTCCTGGAGCTTTTCGCGGTCGTAGTCGCTGGTGGTAGCTTCGATCTGCTTCTTGATCTGGGCGATACGGCCCTTGATAGAAGTGGCGTCACCGGCACCTTCGACGATCGTGGTGTTGTCCTTCGTGATGGTGATGGACTTGGCCTGGCCGAGCACGGTCACCGGAGCATCTTCGAGCTTGGCGCCAGTGTCTTCGGAAACCAGCATACCGCCAGTGAGGATAGCGATGTCTTCGAGCATGGCCTTACGACGGTCGCCAAAGCCCGGAGCCTTGACAGCGGCGACCTTCAGGGTACCGCGCATCTTGTTCACAACGAGCGTTGCGAGAGCTTCGCCATCGACATCTTCGGCGATGATGAGGAGGGACTTGCCCTGCTTTGCCACGTGTTCGAGCATCGGCAGCAAATCCTTCATGGTAGAAATCTTCTTGTCGTACAGCAAGATGTACGGATTTTCGAGGGCCACTTCCATGCTGTCGGTGTTAGTGACAAAGTACGGAGAGAGGTAGCCGCGGTCGAACTGCATACCTTCGACAACGTCGAGGATGGTTTCGGCAGTCTTGGATTCTTCGATGGTGATCACACCGTCGTTACCGACCTTTTCCATAGCGTTGGCGAGGAGTTCGCCAATTTCGGGGTCGTTGTTTGCAGAAATCGTTGCGACCTGGGCAATGTGTTCCTTGCCGTTGATCTTCACGGCCATCTTGCCGATTTCGGTGATGACGGCGTCAACTGCAGCGTCCATACCGCGCTTGATGTCCATCGGGTTTGCGCCGGCGGCCACGTTCTTGAGGCCTTCGCGAGTAATAGCCTGGGCGAGCACGGTAGCGGTGGTGGTACCGTCACCAGCTGCGTCAGAAGTCTTGTTGGCGACTTCCTTGGCCATCTGGGCGCCGAGGTTTTCGTAGGCGTCTTCGAGTTCCACTTCCTTAGCGACGGACACACCGTCCTTGGTGACGTTCGGGGCGCCGAAGGCCTTTGCGATCATCACGTTGCGGCCCTTAGGACCGAGGGTGACCTTGACTGCGTTGGCGAGTTTGTCGACACCCTTCATCAGGGATTCGCGAGCTGCTACATCAAACTTAAGTTGCTTTGCCATTGTTGTTTTCCTTTTTTATTTAAAACCTTTGTGTTGCGCGATTAGAGCGTTGCGAAAATGTCCGATTCCTTCACGATGAGGTAGTTTTCTCCATCGACGGAGACTTCAGTACCGCTGTACTTGCCGTAAAGCACCACGTCGCCGACCTTGACTTCCATGGCAACGAGTTCGCCCTTGTCGTTCTTGCGACCCGGGCCCACGGCCACAACCTTACCCTGCATCGGCTTTTCCTTGGCGTTGTCCGGGATAAAGAGACCCGAAGAGGTCTTCTGTTCGGCTTCTGCCGGCTTGACGACGATTCGATCTGCAAGAGGCTTAATCATTTTCACTTTTCCTTTTTTGTGGGCTTTTGCGCCCTGATTGAACTTTTTAGTCCAAACTGGACTATTTTTTTTTTTGTTTCGCCCTTTATAAAGCAATTTCCGTGCCAACGTTTTAGGGGTGGATTAAGACGGTTTTGGGGGCGATTTTGCCCTTTTTCACCTATATTCAGTATCTTTTTGAAACACGCGTAGGCGGTTGTTACGGCGTGTTTCAAAATGAAATCCTTGTGGCGAGCCCCAAAGGAAACGCAACTGTATTCGCCCGTTGTCCACACTTTGACGGATTAGGACTGAAACGTAGACTTTTTATTTTTATTATAATTCTGAAAAACGATGTAATATCTGTAAAAATTATAAGATAATGTGGACTTTTTATAGAAAAATGAGTTATATTTAGAATTGCGAGTTATTGCAATGGAGTGTTGTCTTCGGACTACAAAAACGAATAATGAAATTTCTCTTTTGTCGTTTTGGAGATAGATTAGCAGTAAGGTCGCCAAGATAATGGAGTTTATATGGGATTTGGCTTAAAAACATCGACAATTTTCGCAGGTGCGGCTCTTGCTTTCGGGCTTGCTTCGCCTGCATTTTCTGCTAACCGCCAGATGGAAAATCTTTCGCGCGGTCTTGCTGTCACGAACACGGGCAAGGGTATGCTCGTGAGTTGGCGCCTTTTGGGTACCGACGCTCCGGACGTGGAGTTCAATCTCTATCGTGATGGCGATAAAATTGCTTCCGTTGGTAAGACGGGTGGCACGAACTACCTGGACGCCGCCGGCAAGACAACTTCCAAGTATACGGTCGCGGCAGTAGTTGGCGGCAAGGAAGGTGCCAAGCAGGGTGTTTCCGTGGTGCTCGACAAGACGGTCTCCAACAGCGGAAAGTCTTTCCCGTATAAGACTATTAAACTGGAAGTCCCCGCGGCACAGACGATGCCTGACGGCGAAAAATGCACGTACACTCCCAATGACGTGAGTACGGCCGACCTCGACGGCGACGGCGAATACGAACTGATTTTGAAGTGGGATCCGAGCAATGCCCACGACAACTCGCAGACGGGCTACACGGGTA
>JAEEGJ010017885.1_pt1 | contig 15930 bp, 18 predicted proteins | sample 8958761 | NCBI WGS metagenome assembly JAEEGJ01 (sample SAMN16246546, study PRJNA631951) | gut metagenome | biome: gut microbiome; feature: rumen; material: RS-attached | host: Bos | place: Iran: Karaj | collected 2018-10
ACCAGGCAAGTGTTGAATGTTGATTGCCCTCCCCCACACTAAAAGGCATCTGATAAAAAGCTACAGATGGAAAAGTTTTTACAATAGAAGTTATCTGTTCAAAAAGTTCAGCTCGTAACTCAAGAAGAAGTTTTATCCCTTCTGCGAAAGTCATTCCCTTAGAAATGAGGATTTGCATTTTTTTGTTTTTTTCCGACCATTCTTTATCCATTTTTACTTTCCTATAACCATGTTTTTATAAATTGCTTTGTAATCATCAGTGTTCCGTAATCTGTTGTGATTGGATAAGCATCTTCAAAATCCAGGCATTCAGAATTATGTTTTCCATTTATTTATTATATCATAAGATTTCTATTTATCATTTACTAAAAGAACTTCCGAAAAAATCTTATCAGCCACAGCCTCCAGTGATTCACCTATGTAAATTGGCTTTTCTGCAATAAATCCTATATAATCTTTTTCAATCCACCAGTCGCACATTTCAACCTCGCCAAAATCATTCTTATTACTTCTTGTCTGATGCCGTTCTTTATTCGCATCATTACTTACACATCTGCTGGCAATGAGTCTTTCCCTGCTCCAAAAGGCATCTGATAAAAAAGCCTCAGGCGGAAATGTTTGTCCTGAAGCTTTGAGATAATAGAAATAAAGCAAATAAAAAAAATTGACAATTATGCCCATCTTATTATAAGATAGTTTGTATGCAAACTATTTCAAAGGAGATAAATTTATGAAAAACGTAATTTCAATCATCGAAAAATCAGAAGCGGCTTATCTGGCAACTGTAGATAAAGAAGGTAAACCTGAAATCAGGGCATTGCTCAATCTTTGTAATCCAAAAAAATATCCAAAGCTCAAGGGCAAAACTCTCCTTCAGGATGGTGAAAAGCTTACACTTTACTTTACAACAAACACATCTTCAAAAAAAGTTGAGCGAATCAGGAACAACCATAATGCTGCCCTTTATTTCTGTGAGCCAAAACAATTTAAGGGAATCTGCGCTTCTGGAACAATTGAAGAAGTAACCGACCAGGAATTTAAAGAAAGTCTCTGGCAGACAGGCTGGTTTATTTATTATCACAAGGGAAAGACCGACCCCGATTATACAGTTCTAAAATTCACTTCAACAAAAATTGAAGGCTGGTATAATGCAAATAAACACAGCTTCGGGAACGTAAACTGATGATAAAAAAAACAAAAGGAGGTACCCTCCTCTCTCAGGTCCATCAGGTTTGTAGCAGAGTATGGAACAAGATCTTAAGAGATAACTCCATGGCAGATCTTGAAGGAGCCCGTGGCCGAATCATTTTTGCCTTGTGGAAACAGGATGGCGTTCCAATCAAAATCCTCTGCGAAAAAACAAGCCTTGATAAATCAACGCTTACAGGAATAATCAGCCGCCTGGAACGTGACGGTTATATCCAGAAAAAAACGGACACTAACGATAAACGTTCTACCCTCATATGCCTCACCGGAAAAGAGCAGCGTTTTTTGAGTGATATTCAAAAGGTTTCTACCAGGATGAATAAAATCTTTTACAAAGATTTTTCTAATCAAGAGATTATTCAATTCGAAAGCATGCTTGAGCGAATCCTAGAAAACTGCAAAGAAGAGGAAAACTGTCAACCACTATAAGAAAAAAGTCTTCATCAGCCCTTTTCCTTTTACATCGATTTCGGTATTTACACTGTATTGATAGTGGCTGATTGTCTGATCTTTTGTAGTTTCTGTCACATGGATTTTCATAGGGTGGCCTGTACTTTCCATTCGGCTTGCTACGTTAACTGTATCGCCCCAGATATCGTAAATGAATTTTGTCTTACCTATTACACCAGCAACAACCGGACCAGAATTTACTCCAAGTCTTATCATCAGTTTGATATTTGATTTCTCGTTGAAAGCCTGTACATCCTCTAAAAGCCCCTTAGCAAAAGTCATCATTCTCAGAGCTCCGTCATTGTAAGCTTCTTCTGTCAGACCAGCTGCAGCCATGTAGGCATCTCCAATCGTTTTGATTTTTTCAATGCCTTCGCGCTGAGCACGTTCATCAAACATAGTAAACATTTTATTGAGCATAGTTACAACTTCTTCTGCAGTCATTTCACCGCTAATTTTGGTAAAACCAACAATATCTGTAAAAAGAACCGTAACATTCGGATACTCCTTAGCTATAGTTCTTTCCGGATGCTCTGTAAGCTCTTTAGCAATCTCTTTTGGAAGGATATTCAGAAGAAGATTTTCAGAACGATTTTTCTCTGCTTCGAGCTCTTTTGTTCGTTCCTTTACGGTGTTTTCAAGCTTTAGATTTTCTTCTTCAACCCGAATAAGCTTTCCTTCAAAAAGTGTGATTGTTGTAGCAATGATAAAAACAACAAAAATCAGAGCAAGAAAAATATTGAAAATTCTATTTGTAAGTGGCTTTAAAATACTTGAATAAGTAAACACCATTTTTTCTTTAAGCGGCTGATATCCATGTGGTGTATACATAATGCAGCCAAAGCCAAGCGTTTTCAAAGGAGTAATTGTATAAAAATCTTCACCATGAATGTTTTCTGCATCTTCTTCATGCGGCTTTTTTACATTTACATAACCATCTGAAAGAGTAAACGTTCCATTCCATGGACCAGGATCAATCGAACAGCCCGCTGGAACTGTAATCGAGAAGTTCCAGTCCGTAATTATTGTGCTGCTCATGTTATTAAATATAATGCCATCATACTGAGCACCGGTTCTGTCCGGATCTTCACCATCTACCCAATGTTTTTCTGAATTCTGAATAAATGTAACACAAACTGACTTTGAAGAATCATTTGCCGTATAAGGTTTTTCAATCGTAAGAGTTTTTTCAGGAAGAGAAATCCCCTTAATCGAAACAATCAGAAGAACCAGAAGTACCCCACCAAGACTTATAGAAAGCCCCTGCCAGAAATGATTCCTTGTTACTCTTTTTCGAGATTCAATTGAAATAACTTCTGCCTTATAAATCGGACTAATAATTGTTTGAGCTCTATCCCCTGAATAAAATTCCAGTTCCATTAATTTAATGGAAGAATAAAAAAGATGAAGAGCTCCCAAACCGAGAGAAATATTAATCCATGAAATTCCATAAGAAACTAGAATTAAAACTATTCCAATTAAAGGAAGCGCAAAATAAAACAGAAGAGAGATAAATGCATTTTTCTGCAGCTTTTTTCTATTCTGTAAAAGCACAGTAAGCGTAATAAGGCCTGGTAAAAATCCTAAAACTACCCCCAGCGGAAACAACGTATTTCTGTGATAAAAATTATTCTCATCAAAATAGTAGAAAAGATTTGTAAACTGGCTGATAACAATAAGACAAAGCCCGGTAATACATAAAAAGAGAACTATAAAAAGCTGAACAGGAATTCCTTTTTTTACAGAAGCATTTGGATGAAAAATCAGAGAAAAACTTAAACGTGACTGCTTAACAAATTCACAAACATAAAAACAAAAGAAAAACGAAATTGAAAAATTACATATATAAACAAAAAGATTGCTCAGGCGCACCATATACCAGCCTAGCACACTTCTATTTCCTCGGAAAATATAAGCAAGAGTATCAAAAAGCAGCATAAAACCGGTAAACAGTTCAATAAAAATAAGAGTTCGACGGCCATTTTGTTTAAGCTGATGACCAGACCACAAAAAGATTCCTACCTGGAAACAAAAAAAAGAAAGAAAACAAAGCGACGAAATACTGATAACTCTAATAAGGTCAGACACTAAATAAACCCCTGAAAAAATGATATTTACAATTATAAATGCAAATATCAAATTTCAAAAGAGAAAAAGTTCTTTTGTACTCCAAGAGATTTCTATCCTCACCTGCCCTACTCTACAATATCACTTATCATCTTCCAGTCAAAACATCTTGTAAAATTCTTTCCCGGGAATTCACATTCCTGATTCCATGGACGATCAAAAACCATAACCTTAAGCTCCGGCAGATGATTAAAAAACTTAAATGCAGAAGGAGAATCTTCCACTGCAAAATCAAAATGCATTTTATAGTAATCTTCGAGCTCTAGGCTGAAGGTACTGCCTTTTATGAAATTATCACGACCGTATTTATTGAGACAGTACAGCGAAACCCGCTCAAGCCCATGTTCATTAAGCCATTGACGAGAAGCCTCAAAAGTACTAAATGGACGTCCTGTAATTATTTTTACGTCATGGCCTTTATCAATCCAGTGGTTAATTGTTTTGACGGCACCAGGAGTTTCGTCATATAAAAGAAGAACCTCAGGTTTATGCCCCTGAATCATCATATCATCGTACTGTTCATCAGTTAAAGAAAAAGACTGCTGTAGATTAAAATACTTGATTTTCTCGTAAGGAATATCCAACCCAAACATCTGAGCAGCTAATATAGAAAAATATCTCGCCGTCTCACAAAGACAATCATCAAAATCAACATAAATATTCATAATTAGATTGTAATAGTCTTATAATCAGTTTTCAACACATGTAACAGTTTATTTATCTGCTGATTATAACCACCAATATGACATCTGAATCTTAAACACACTGTTACAAGACAATTCCTTAAATAAAGTGTTACATACATAAAATCTGATCATTCTAGTTACCAGATCTCTTTTTTTGTGTAATTCTACTGCTTAAATACTCTGTTACATATTGATTCTTAAACAGACTGTTACATTATTTATCGGAAAACATGTCATTTTACGGGACTTTTATAATACCTGAAACACATGCCTTATATGTAACAGTTTATTTATGATAAACAAACTGTTACATCTTTGAATTATAATCTGTTTTTTATTCAGAAAAGATTCACAGAGTTTACATAAAAACTTAAATACTCTGTTACATACAATTTCCTAAACAGACTGTTACACTTTTACCAGTATATTCAACATTCTTATAAAGAATTTTATGAACTCCAAATATAGGTAACAGTTTGTTTATAGAGTCTCTTTTCATTGCAAAATACCCTTTTCTTAAATAAACTGTTACATCTGAGTTTCACTAAATCAAGATTTTTAGAGAGCTTTTCTACACAAAAAACGCCAGAACAAACAACGCAAATAACGGCCTGTAGAGCGTCTTTATACACAAATCGATATATTACACGTTTTTTTCTAAAAAGCCTCTCAAAATCAATCCTAGAGCGGATTTTATTTACATATATATTTTATATGTAAACATATGATTTTTATAACATTACATATATTTATTATATGCAATATTCACTGTATATTACATATATTTTATATATGTTTACATATATTCTTCCATTATTTACATATTTTTCATATATTTTTTTACTTGTTTTTTCATATAAATTAACATATAATATAAATCATATTAAATTCAGGTGGGAATCAATGAAACGTATTTGTGTCGCTATTCAAAAAGGTGGAGTTGGTAAAACAACCGTCAGTGTAAATCTTGCAGCTGAACTTGCAAAATCAAAAAAAGTTGTCTTAATCGATGCCGATCCTCAGGGCAATAGTACAAGCTCTCTGGTAGACAGTTTTGAGCATGAACTCGCAGACATTCTTTACGGAAACGTCGCTGTTGATGAAGCTGTTTGTAAAACAAATATAAAGAATCTGTTTATTATACCGACTGCCGCAATCGATGAAAAAGGCAATAATCAGCTGAAAAAATATCGTGCAAATGAGGCAGCAGGAAACCCTTTTGCATTCGCAGATATTACGGATGCACTTGCAGAACAAGGTTTTGATTACTGTATTTATGATACCTCCCCTAACTTTGACGACTTTGAGGAAAACATTATGGCCGCTACCGATGAAACTATAGCCGTTGTAATGCCTGATATCTTCTCTCAAGATGGTCTGCAGATTTTTGAAAATAACCTTCAGAACTTTAAAAAACGAAAACGCGTTAATAATCCTATATTCAAAACCTTTGTATTCAACGCAGTTAATCTTTCTACCAAAATGGCAAAAGATATTTTAGCTCAGCTTGCTTCAAGTGAATTGAACTATGTTACTGTTCCTCAGGATCAGAACTTCAGAAAAGCACAGGGTGTGAGACAAACAATCCAGCAATTTGGTGCAAAATCAGAAACTATTGCAGCTTTCCAGAAGCTTGCCGGTTTATTAAAATAGGAGAGTTTTAAAATATGGCTATCTCAATAAAAAAATCATCTTCTGAAAATAAACAAACTGTTACATCACCTTCTTCTCTTCCAACAGAAGTTCAAACACAAATTTCAAGCAATCTGAAACTGGATAAAACCGATTATACTGAATATAAAGAACCTCTTAAACAAACTGTTACATCAGAAAATCCAAAGGGAAAACGAAGTGATGATGTTGTTCAGTTAAAGTTTTCTAAAGGAAAAAGAGCAGAAGCAAAAGCATTTTATGCAAGCTATGATGTAAAAATGAATGCCGGCTTTGAAATGGCATATGAATTTCTTAAAGAAGAAGTTTTAGCCGGCCATGTAAAGCTTTCAAAAAGCGGTGTACAGAGAATTAATTAAGGGGAGATAAACAGTCTTAAATAAACTGTTACATGATTATGAAAAAAACTGATAATCCAAATACACTGGCTCCTGTTAATGATGAAGACAATACAGTAAATGAATTGTTTGATATTGTTACATCAGGAGATCAGCCAAAATACTTAAGTTATATTCCAGGGCTTTTTACAACAGCCTCACTCCCTTTTAAAAATGTAAATAAAACTGTTTTTACAAGAAAAGGCAGTCAGGGACTTACATTAACACTTACATCACCTATAAACGTTCCGTATGGTCGCTATGGAAGGCTTCTTCTAACAATCTTGACTACACATGCAGTTCTTTCAAAAGAAAAAAATGTTCCTGTTTTGATTGAATATAATTCCCTTTCTGAATTGTTAAAAGAGATGCAATTGCCACGGCAGAGAGGCAAAGACATTAAAGAACAGTTAGATTGTTTTACAAATGCAACTTTTGCCTTTACACATAAAGAGACTACTCTTAAGAGTGGATATTTATTTAAAGATCTGTATGAGGACGGAAATTATCCTAAAAAAGATGTTGAAGTTACAACAAAGACAACTGGTACAATTCGGTTTACTACAGCAGTACAATTTCAGGAAATAAGAGATAAAGTAAGTGATCCAAAATATGGAAATTTTAAGATTGCTATATCGGCAGAGTTTGCAAGCTTTTGCCAGAAACATGCAGTACCAATAGATTATGGAGTTTATAAAAGTATATCCAGTGCTGTAGGAAAAGATATTTATGCCTGGCTTGTATATCGAAATAACGGTCTTAAGGATTCAGCCTTTATTCCACGAGATAAATTAGTTGAACAATTTATGCCTGTTACAGAAAATCAGGATAAAAATACTGTAAATGTAAATTATGCTTTTATTATAAATCAGATAAAAGAAATAAAGAAAAAGCATTATCCGGAAGTAAATATTGATATTTCATCTGATGCTGGAATTACGTTATATAAGAGTCCTACTCCTATTATAAAAAATGAAACCAGATATGCTTTAATAACTTCAACAATATAAATTTATTATGTAACAGAGTATTTAAGAATATGTCAAATATCCACAATTTCAACAGTTCTACTATTAGTTATATAAATTTATTAGTTAATTATTAGAATATATAGAAGATTTTAATACAGTGTGACATAGTTTTAAAGAAACTGTTACATGTATTTTTTATTGAATCAATATCTACTATATAATACAGTAAAAGGGGAGAAAAAGAAATATAAATAGACTGTTACATAATAATGCAGTTACCCACATTAAAATGTGGATAATTTTAAATAGACTGTTACATAAATCTTAAATACTTTGTTACATGAAAAAAGGAAACATATATGAATACACATTGTCTAAAGGCTGCAATCAGAACTACAATTATAACTTATATGATTTTGATACGAGTTTTATAATGGAATTGAGAAAACTATTCCTTAAATAAATCTGTTACATGGAATTGAGTTATATCTTTTATAACTTCTGCGGCAATCATCATTCCAGCAGTAGAAGGAACAAAAGCGTTGCTTCCAGGAACCTGATTTCTGACAGTGCATGTACGTTTTGTTCCCGGTGGACAAATGCAGTTAACTTTACAGCTTACATCCAGATCTTCATCATGAGGTGGAATAACTTTTTCTGTTGAAAAAACAACCTTTAATCTTTTTATCCGGCGCTTTTTTAATTCATTGCGCATGACACGGGCGAGCGGACAAACTGAAGTTCGTGTAATATCTGCGACTTTGAATTTTGTTGGGTCTACTTTATTTCCTGCTCCCATACAGCTGATAACGGGCTTTTTAAGAGCCTTTGCACGGGTAATGATTTCAAGCTTACCTGTAACAGTATCAATGCAATCAACAATATAATCGTACTGTGAAAAATCAAACTGGTCGGCAGTATCTGGCATGTAGAAGGTTTTCCATTTGGTAACTTTACAGTCTGGATTAATATCATGAATGCGTTCTTCGGCAACATCAACTTTGTCTTTTCCAATTGTTGAACGAAGTGCATAAAGCTGACGATTCAGATTCGTTAGACATATTCTGTCATCATCAACAATATCAATTGCACCAATTCCTGAACGAACGAGAGCCTCAACTACATAGCTGCCAACTCCGCCAATGCCAAAAACAATTACGCGGGCGTTGTAGAGTTTTTCCATATTCTCTTTTCCGAATGTGAGTCTGGTTCTTGCAAACTGGTACGTATTCATAAAAATCCCTTTAGAAATCTGCCTATTTAACAAGTATGTTATTATAAAGATATTAGAAAGGGTGTACAAGAAGTAGCCTCAGAGAGCCTTCAGTTTATTCTTAGAGTTTTTAAATATTCTTTGTGTTCGGGGGAAACACGGAAGCTTTCACAGGCTTTTTGAATTGCTTTGTTGTGAGTCCAGGGATCAAGTTTCTTGTTCTGAATAAAGGGAAGGGCTGTATCCCATTGTTTTACAAGAGCTTCAGCAAATAGCCAGGCTGTCATCATGTTTACATAATATTCATTGCTGTGGATAGAAGCGGGCAGTTTCAGGTATTCGGCTTTATATGCATCATCAAGAAAATATTTCATTAAGAGCAGCATTCCTACTCGTTGTGTGAAAGGTCTGTCGGATTGGATCCAGTTTTGAAGCTTTGGTAAGAGCTGCAGCCTGTTTTTTTTGAGAACTGGAGGATTAAGGCCGTCGCTTACTGCCCAGCTGTTTATGTATGGCAGAAAACTTTCGAGGGCTGATAGACATTTATCATAGTTTTTGATTTTGTTTATAAGAGCAATCTGCAGGCAGTTTTCTTCGTGATATTGATGGGGGAGGGCAGATAGAAAATTTTCGAGTTCGGCTGGTGGAAGGCTTTTTATTTCTCGGAGGATTTCTTTGTACGAAGGAGATCGAACTCCGATAAAAACATCTCTTGGTAGTGTAGGGACAAGCTTTGCAGAAAAGTCTGCATATTTTTTGTCCTGATATTTAAAAAGTATTTTTTGAATCTTTGTCATATAATATTTACTATAACATGAGATTTAAGAAAAGGAAATTATTGCGGGGGTTTTTAAGGGGGAGTCCCCCTTAGGTGAGAGGGGAGGACGCAACGAAGTGCGGCTGCGGGGGGAGACTTCCCCCTCATAATGCAATTCATTAAAATGTAGAATATGAACTCTGAATTAACAATACGTGATGCCCAGCTTGAAGATGCTTCGCGGCTGGTTGAAATTTATGCCCCATATATTACTGAGACTGCAGTTTCTTTTGAATATGAAGTTCCGACTGTGGATGAATTTAAGAAAAGAATTAAGAATATAAAAGAAAAGTACCCATATCTTGTTTGTGAAAAAGAGGGTACAATTGTTGGCTATGTTTATGCCAGTGCCTACAGTAAACGAGAGGCATATGATTGGACGGTAGCGACTTCGATTTATGTTGATAAGAAGTACCGAAGGATGGGAGTAGGGGCTCTGCTTTATTCTCAGCTGGAGGAAAGATTAAAAAAGATGGGGATTGAGAATCTGCTTGCAGGTGTTGCTTATTGTGAGGGTGAAGACCCTTATCTGACTAATGACAGCTATAAATTCCACACTAAGGAAGGGTATTTTAAGGCAGGCCAGCTGAAAGATGTTGGGAAAAAATTTGGACGCTATTATGATTTACTCTGGCTGCAGAAAAAGATATAAAAAAAACGGCTGTATGAAAAATATACAACCGTAAAAAGAGGATTTATTTCACAGATAAAAACTTAGAGAGTGTATTTCCAGTAAACTGGGAAAGATACCGATTTTGTAGTTTTCATAATATTTACAAAAACACTGGCGCCTATAGTATTGTGTTCATTAATCATGAATCCTGCAGATGGACTGATCCCAATACTCCATGAATCTTCATTATCGAAATCTTTTGTGAAATTTCCATAGAGTCCGGCAAAGAATGAATCTGTAAAGAAATAACAAACGTTTACAGCAGTATAAAGTTCGTTAGCAGAATCTTTCTCTCCTCCAACTGCAAAAGCTGCATCTGCATAAATTCCAAGTGAGTCTTTATTGAACATTACGGCAGCATTTATAAGATTACCAGAAATATTATAGTCTTCAATTGAGCCGTTGTAGGTAAAGCCGGCATTCAATGTAAGACCTTCAATTCCTGTAAAAGATGCATAAACACCAATTGATCGTTCTTTAGAAGCAATATTTCTAAAGGCTGCACCAAAAGCGATTATTTCACCAACTGAATATTCTGCGCCAATATTTACAAGGGGTTTTGAGTTTTCTTTGAAAAGGTAGGCAATAAAATCAATACCACCAGAAATAACAAGTCCATCGATTGGATATACAAAAAGTCCCAGGTCACTGCCGAAATTTGATGCATCGATTTCTTTTTCAAGACAAGGCATGTAAGAACCTGCTACATTGTAACCTTTGTGTAACCCAAATCCAATGTATTTGATAGGACGGAATTCGATGAAATAATCGTCTACGAATCCCTCAGATCCTACAGATACAGAATTGTCTTCTCCCTTATTTACATCAACAATAAGAGTAACTCCCATATCGAGTTTTTCGGAAGAATATTCAGCTTTTGCTTTATCTTTAATTCCGGCAAAAGTTGTATCAGTTTTGTCATCTGAAATGTTTATGTTTACAAGTCCAGATGTGAGTTTGTTTTAAAATGTCACTTCCTGTGCAAATGAAATAGCTGCGGTGAAGGCGCACAAAGCGACTGCTGTCACCAATTTTTTTGAATGTTTCATTAATAACTCCTGTGTTAGTAATAACTAACGCGGAGGATAATATAATTATACTATTGCTTTGTCAATATGTTAGTATATACTAACATTTAATTATAAGTTAAAAAATATACTTATCTTGTAAGGAGAAAGAGACTTGTTATCTAAAACTTCCATTGTAATTTGCGGAATGCTTTTGCAGGGTGAGATGAATGCTTGTGGCAAAAGTTCCTTTATATCGTCTCCAACAGAAGCAAAATCTTACAGAAAACAATTCTTAACCTGTGAAAAATTCATCGATTTTTATGTAAGTAATCATGGTTTTTTATGTATAAATGAACTTTTAGTTTCGAGTAACTGCATATATATAATATATGTGAGTAATTTTATGAAACGTTTATTTATATGTATTTCGATTTTATTTTTCGGTATTGCATTATTCGCAGAGGATAATTCTGAGCTTCCCCGTTATAAAGGTTTTGCTATAGGGGGAGATGTATTTGGTCAGTTTCCTATAGGAGATTATGCTCAATTTGCAAATGCAAATATAGGTTTGTCTCTGGCTGGTGAATATACTTTTCCTTTAAATCTTCCTAAGAATATGGATTTAGGAATTGGTATTCGTGCAGAATATGGCCATGTTTTTCCAAAGTCAGATACTTCCTTGAAATCTGATGAAGAAATCAGAGCGTTCGCAAACCTCTGGCTTAGAATCCCGTTCAAATTATTTAATCAATATTTTGCTTTTCAACCGGAAGTTGGTGGCGGTATTTCAAACTTTTTTACAAAATATCAGATTAAAGAAACAGAAAAAAGCGGCACTTATCTTTCGCCATTTATAAGCATTGCTCCTTCGTTACGATGGATTCCTTCGTCATTACAGAAGCTTGAAGTTGAGTTTGCTCCTATTTTTACAATTGTTCCTGAAAAAGATAAAACTACAAATATGTTAGGTCTTCGACTTGGTGCAATCTGGCATTTTGAAATGAAGAAGGAAGCTGTGGTTGATGAAACGGCTGCTGAAGAAAAGCGTCTCGCTGAAGAAGAAAGAAAACATGCTGAAGAAGAAAGAAAACATGCCGAAGAAGCCGAGAAAGCACGTCTGGCCGAAGAGGAAGCTAAACGCGTTGAAGAGGCTGAGAAGGCAGAGAAAGCACGCATTGCTGCAGAGGAGGAAGAAAAGGCCCGCCTCGCAGCAGAAGAAGAGGCAAAACGTCTTGCCGCTGAAGAAGCCGAAAAAGAACGACTTGCAGCCGAAGAAGAAAGAGAACCAGTTGAAGAAGACGAAACTGAGGAATATACACCAACAAGTGTCCGACTTGGATTAAAAAATATCCTCTTCTTCAGTAAAAACGGTGCCGTATTCTCTGGTCTTAGCCGCAAACAGATTGCTAGGAATGAAAGAACAATAGATGAAGCAGTTGCCCTCATCAAAAAATATCCTGATTGCCATGTCCTGATTGAAGGTTACGCAAACAACATCAGTGGTACAGAAAAAGAAAACCGTACAGCCTGTGTACCTTTAAGTCTCTGGCGTGCTGAATATATAAAGAAAGAACTCATAAAGCGTGGAATAAAAGCAGAAAAGATTGAGACCGTAGGTATGGGTGGAGCTAATCCTCTTGCCAGCCGAAAGGATCGAAATAACTGGTGGAAAAACCGACGTGTAGAATTCGTAATAACTTACTAAGCGAGGAAAAAATGAAGAAACAGAATAAGCATATTTTTGTTATTATCACTACAATTTTTATATGTATTTTTACTTTGTTCATTAATTCAGCCTGTTCAAGTCATCTTCTGGATATTAATCCCGAAAATACACCTGAGACGCCAGAAGACATCCCTGAAAATCCGCAGCAACCACAACCTCTGCCACCACCGCAGCCTCAGGAAAGATCTTATTTTTCACTTGAAACAGATCCAAACGGTATAAAGCTTATTCTTGATGATGATGTTACTTTGCAGGTATATGGTGGTTCTTCAATGCAGGTTGAAGGAGTACCTATTAAAATTACTAATATGGATTGGAATAAGAATGAATTTGTATTCCCATTTACTACACAAGGACAGACTTATAATGTAATGCTTGCTGCAAACATAATAGTTGATGATGGAAGTCCTAATGGTGAAGAAAAATGGATAACAAATACACTGGAATGTGCCGCAGGTGGTGGAACAGATTATACTCAGTATATAAACCCTGCAACGCTTGAAAATATACAGATAGATGTAAATTATGATGGCAGTTCTTTAATAGTGGATTTTATGGCACCAGCTGGAACTGTTTTTATTAATTCAACTCCTATCAGTAATCCTAAATTCGATATTGATTTATGGAAAGGAAAAAAAGACTGGTCTCACACAACAATGTTAGGATATGCTTATTATCCAATTGCTAATGTGCTTGATAATTCTAACAGATCTGCAACAATAACTTTTACTCAACCAGATCTTTCAGACTGGGCATCTTATGAGTATAAATATTGGGCTCGAATCTATCCACATTTTAATTTCGATGGTTTTGGAAATACACAATTTGAAATTATTCCGGGAGCAGTAACCGCAGAAAAAACTTATACCCCTTAAAAAAATCATTTGCGAAATATTAAGTCCATCAATTACGATGGACTTTTTTACTTGACATTACTACGTATACGTAGTAAATTTGCCTCAATGGAGGCTGTCATGAATAAGTTAGTTCGATTCAATTTCACAAGAGAAACTGCTGTTGCTTTTGGAGCAGGAGCTGTTATGATTTTGCTTAGTTTGATTATGCTCCTTTTTAGCGGCGATTCGATTTTTGATAAGGTAATGTCTTTTGTTCTCCGCGATCTTTTGATGATATTCGGACTTGGTATTGTTTTTGTTTCGCTTTATGTTGGAAAGAAAGAAGAGGGGTTAAAAGCTCTTGGCTTTACAGGGCGCAAAAACATCTTGAGCCTTGTGCTGGATTTTCTTCTTGCGGCAGGTCTTCTGGCAATGTTCCTGAAAGAAGAAAAACCTGTGGGTATCTTAGAAATCAAAAATCTTTATGCGGCGGTTTATATTCTTGTTGCGGGGATTTTTGAGATGACCTTTATTTACGGATATCTTCGGGCAAGCTTTGAAAAGGCATTTGGGATTATTCCAGCAATTCTATTGACCAGTGCATTTTATTCTTTCCATCATGCGGGTTTTCAGCCGGAGTTCCTGCATCTCTTTTTTGTTGGACTCATGTATTGTTCGGTTTATTACATCACACAAAATCTTTTAATTATCTTTCCTTTCTTCTGGGGAGTCGGTGCTCTGTGGGATGTGATCGTTTCTTCAGAAGCGGGCGAGGAAATCAAAAATCTTGAATCCTTTATTATTGCGCTTGTGATTCTAGCTTTGTCTGCAATCTGGATTTTGATAATCAAAAGGAGAAAACGCAATGTTGTCTAAAACTTCAATTGTAATTACCGGAATGCTCTTGCAGGGCGAGATGAACGCTTACGACATGCTCAAGATGATTGATAATATGAACATGCAGTACTGGCATCCGATTGGCGCAACTACTCTTTACGAATCCTGCCTGCGTCTTGAGAAGAAGGGCTTAATAGAAGATACGGGGAAATCAGATAACAAAGCAGTTTACAGAATTACCGAAGCAGGGCGGGGTGAGCTTAAGGCAACAATCTGCGAACTTTTTGAACGGGTTGATTATGATTCGGTCTGGTTTTGTCTTGCCGTGATGTATTCAGGAATCCTTTCAAAAAAAGAACTGGAAGAAGAAAAGCAAAAACGTGCCGCACTTCTTGATGAATACGAAAAAGGAACAATCGAGAACCGCGACAAAATGCTCGCCGCAAAAGTTCCATATATCGACATCTGTGCAATCGATCGCATGATTCAGATAGTTCAGATGGAAAAAGAAACGTTGAAAAAATTATGATTGTCTGTCACCCCGAACTTGATTCGGGGTCTCAGTTACAGATGCTGAAACAAGTTCAGTATGACAAGAGGGACTATGACAGAAACTGAATTGTATAAGAAACTCGGCCTGCTTACAAAGAACAAGGATGAATGGGAGAGCAGTATTTCTGATGTTGCCGCTTTACTAAAATCTGATTCTGTAAAAATCCAGGCCAAGGCTTTATGGATGCTTGGGGAGATGGGGCTGTTATATCCATCAAAAATTGCGGAGCATGTTCCTGCAATTGCTGATTTCTTGAAGAGTTCTGATCCACTGCTTCGTGAACGCGCGCTCAATGCTCTTGGAAGAATTGGTCGTGCTGATTTCAGTTTGATCAAACCTTACTGGAATGATCTATTCTCTTTTGCAAAAGACGAAGCGCCAAATGTCAGATTAAACTTCATCTGGGCATCAGAAAATATCGCAACAAACACTCCGGATATTTACGCTGACTACATGGATATTTTTGAAAATCTTCTTCATGATTCTGACGACAAAGTTCGTATGGAATCTCCGGAAATATTTCGTGTTCTCGGAAAACGCAAACCAGAATTCATAAAACCTTATGTCGAGCTTCTTACAAAAATATCCGAAAGCGACACGAACAGAGTTGTAAGAATCCATGCAAAGGGGGCAATCAGGTCTCTTGCCTAGTCCTCGAAAAAAACTATAATTAAGATATGGAAGAAAATCTTATCTTTTCGCAGGAACGCAACATTTCCTCGGCTTTTATCGACAGTTCACTTAAAATGGGAATCGCTCAGACTGTTCTTATGATTC
>JAEEGJ010017888.1_pt1 | contig 15928 bp, 5 predicted proteins | sample 8958761 | NCBI WGS metagenome assembly JAEEGJ01 (sample SAMN16246546, study PRJNA631951) | gut metagenome | biome: gut microbiome; feature: rumen; material: RS-attached | host: Bos | place: Iran: Karaj | collected 2018-10
GAATACCGCATTTTGGCACAATTTCCTGATGGTGCTTTAAGCATTGTCAGTGATGCGGCTTGCGTGACGCTGAAGAACGACAGCCCGCTGATGACCCATGTCACCAACGACAGTATTGACCTCGTCTCAGGTCATGTTGTCACTTGCTGGGCAAAACCGAAAGAGATTGATGAACAATATGTTGCGCCTTTTAGCTATGCGTTGACTCGCATCCTTGATGGTGAGACTGCTGTCGTTTACGAAGGTGCTGATACGACCTTCCTCGATGCTACAATGGATTTGGCGGAGCACACCTTATTAATATATAAGGTAGAGATGCGTGATGCCAACCAGCAGTTGATGGGTACGAGTGCCACAGCCTCGGCCATTATGCTTTCGGTGACGGGAACCAACAATGAAGCCCTACTCACATGGACTGAAGCCGTGCCTTGGATGGTGGACAGCGCCCAAGTTTTCAAGGAAGTGAACGACCGCTTTGTAAGGGTTGCTACTGTCACGGATATGGCCTATACCGACACCAACGTGGAGAGCGACGAGACTTATCGTTACTATGTCCGCACTTTTGGCCATTATACCATTCAAGGCATTATGCAGCCTTTGGTCAATTACTCCGCCATCAAGTCGGTACGAATCGGACATGATGAGCCGATGGGGGAGTTTTCCTACAAGTTGCCCAATGTCTTTACGCCCAATGGTGATGGCTATAATGACATTTTTGAACCCAAAGTGACAGGTGCCGATTTGATTATTAGTGCAAAGACTGTCATCTTCAACCGCTGGGGCAACATTCTCTGCGACACCGATGATCCGCTCATCCAATGGGAGGGCAAGAGCAAGCAGACCAACTTGGACTGTCCATCTGGCACCTATTTCTATGTGTGCGACATCACCTACCAAGGTGAGGTAGGGGAGGAGACGCTCCACATGCAGGGGTCGATTACGATTGTACGGTAAGAGATTCCCTATGGAAACCTCAACCAGTAATAACAAATAAATTAACTTTCTACCCCCCGATGTGCTGGTTTTTGGCTGTCCGATGCCGTTTTGTTGAAATCCCATCCTTTTTTTCTGTTTCTTGCACTTAAATAGCAGAGAATCATACGTTTATATTATCAACAAATTAATGTTGAAATCTTTTTGAGAAATGTATTGTAGGCTGAAAAAAAATGTGTATTTTTGCAACATCTTAAACAAGGAGGGGAGGCTTTTTTATATTCCTTCCGTAAGTAATTATTATCGAACAAGTTATAAATAATTATAGTTTAAATGAAAATGAAAAATTACAACAAATTGAAGAGAAGAGAGGGCAAAAAGACCCTCGGCAAACACGTTCAGGCCTTGCGGAATATCTTTTTGATAGGGATGTTCCTTCTTGGCGTGGGCAATTGGTATGCTTTTGCCCAATCCGTAAGCTCGGAAATCCCAAGTGGTTTGGTGATGAGCAAACAATGGGTTCCTACTAGCGATGATGGAACCAAAGGAAAGGTGATTTTGGAAACCTACGTGACAGGTTCCTCCATCACCTCTGTTTCTTCTGTCCCTAACGACATCGTTCTGGTGGTGGACCAGTCTGGTTCTATGGATGACTATATGAGCAGTGGAGTAACCCGACTTGCAGCATTGAAAGAAGCTGTGAGAGTGTTCTGCAATAATGTACAGGCAGATGCTGTTGCTAATAATGTCAACCACAAGATTGCCATTGTGGGATTCGCTTCTGGTTATAGTTCTTCTAGTATCTGGGGCACCACTTGGACTTGGACAAACACCGAACTGCTTACAACCCAAAATGTGCAGGCCTATGGTAACTACTCTAGTGGCAATTGTATTCTGACCCAAAATAATTACAGAGATGCCCTTGTAGTAGTCAATGATAATGGTAATCTCAATACCCGTCTCACTACGGCAATTGGTCGATTGGATGGTGATGGTGGTACTTGTATGCAGTATGGTTTGGAGATGGCAAATGGAGTGCTCAGTAATAGAACGGAAACAACATTTGTTGCTCCTGACGGAAGCACCCAGGAACGTGGAAAGATTGTGATTTTCTTCACTGATGGTTATCCCGGACTTCAATTCCCTTCTACAACTTCTGGAGGAGAACGTTTTGCCCAAGGAAGGAACGGTAATAATCCTATGTATATTTCTCAGACTACTGCAGATGCCGCTGTTACCCAAGCTAATCTATTGAAAAATCTGGGTGCCACTGTTTTCAGTGTGGGTATTTTTGACGGAGCCAATCCTGTAAATGCTTATGTTACAACGAGAAAGCAAGCCACTGGTTATTACTATTGGGAACCTCAAACTTTGCCTTCTGGTCAAGGTTCAGGTGATGCTGCTGCCAACGGCTTGATGCACATGATTTCAAGTAACTATGATGGCACAGTTGCTCCTATTGCTGCGAGTTGGTTGAGTGAAACCACTAACGCTGCCAATGTGGCCAACCGGTTTGTTGAACATGATATCACAGATCCGGAAACTGGAGAGACTTACACTTGGTCACCTAAGTATTTCGCTGCCGGCAATCCTGATGACTTGAATGCCATCTTCACCAATCTTGCCAGCCAGAGCGGTGCCCAGCCGCTTGAGATGTCAGCAGCTACGGTTATCCAAGACCAGGTTTCGGCCAATTTCACCTTGCCCGAAGGCACAGATGCTTCTTCTATCAAGGTTTGGGCTCCTAAATGTACCTATGCTGAATTTGACAATCAAGGAAATGTTACGAACTTCCAATTTGCCGACACCCTCAATACGGGTATCCTCACCCTTAATGCTGATGGTGTGGTTGTCGGTGGCACTGAGAACCGCCTGCCTTCTACGGTCGTCAAGTTTGTCAACTATGACGAGAATGGCAATTTGATCGTAGATGGCAACGGTGATCCTATTTATTCCACCACTCCCACCAAATATATGCGTATCACGGGCTTCAATTTCAAGGAGATGTATTGCGGTTTGGAAGGCCAACAAGGTCATGAGCAGCCTCGTGGTCGTAAGTTAGTCATTGCCATTCCGTTAGAGGTTGAAGAAGGTGTTTGGGGCGACGGTATAGAAACCAACGGCCCATTGACGTTTGTGCTGCCCGACGGTTCACAAGTGGCCTATGCATTCGAACGCCCCATTACCAATGTGTTGGGCGATGTTTGGACCGAAGTAGTTGCATACGAACCCGAAGGCTTCGACCCGATGAACATTGACTCGCCCGAAGACTTGGCTTGGTTCATCAGCGAAGTGAACGGTCGTATTTTCTACAACGAAAACAACACTGTAGAATCCCATCCTACGCTTAGTGGCCGCCTTACGGCTGACATCGATATGAGTGCCCACAACTGGGTGCCCATTGGTGCAGGTTATTTGTGCAATGATCAAAACCAATTTGTGGATGCCAATGGAAATGTGACATACGACCAGTATGGGAATAATGTTCCTTCAGTCAAGCTGGCGTACGAAGGTACCTTTGATGGTAATGGCCACATAATTACCGGATTGAAGAACAACGCCGACAAATGGTTTAAGACGGCATCGGGACAAGAGAACCAGATGGTGGTCTTCCCCGGCATGTTCTCCAACGTAGGTCCTGAAGGCGTTGTTCATGATGTCTTTATCTTGGATGCTGATTTCCGCGGTAAGCATCACAATGAACATTTCATCCATCATGGCATTCTCGCCGACACGTTGACGGGTGGTCAAATCTACAACTGCGAAGCAGCTGGCAGACTTACATGCAACAATGATGTTCCTGGTGATGTTGCACTGATCTATGGTGGCTTGGTTGGACTTAATCGCGAAGGCGGCACCATCCATTCCTCTATGGCTATGGCTACGCTTACTGCCTATACCTTAGGTGGTGGCGTGGGTGAAAACCGTAGCAGCTTCACGAATAGTTTCACCAATGGTGTTTACAATTATCTTGATGAAGCGGGCAGTCTCCAGAAACCAGTCGGTGGTCTTGCCGGTATCAACTCGGGTACCATTGATAATTGCTATGTGCGCTTCGAACGCTATAACTCTAATCTCGACAAGGCTGCTTTTGGAATGGTATTCGGCAGCAACAGCGGTACAATCACCAATTGCTATACGCCTGAACTCAACACTTATTCGCGTCCTTCCGCAAATCAAGCGCCTGTGCTGGTACAAACGAACACCACTGTTCCTGACGTTGGTGCAATGAATCCTTACACGATAACTATTTCTCCCACCTATTACAACTACTTCACCAATGACAACAAGACCATGGGCTCATGGGGATGGTTGGGTGAATTCCCCGTTTATCAAGACGGAAGCTCACTTTTGGACATATTGAACGAAAACAAAGGTCAGGGCTCCTCTTGGAAACGCACCACTGCTGGTAGTTATGATTATGCACATGGTTCAGGTGATATCAATGACGACTTCCCGGTGCTTGCATTACCCAATTATACCTGTCTTGCTTCCACCGATGGTATCACCCTCGACTATGCTGCCACTTTGGACCAGATGCTCGACCGCCACAACACGGGTGCCATGAACGTGAACACCCTCTTGCCTGGCGAAGGAAGTGGATTTGTTGGAGAAAGTACACATAACTATCATGTCAATCAGGATGTCAATAAAGTCCAAAGTGACTTCATCTACGGTGCTACTATCAACCTTTACGTTAACGACAATACGAGTAGAAGCACTTCCACTGATGCTGGTACTATGGTCTACATCGACGAGAACATTTCTCTGTTGCAAAGCACTTCAAGTGAAATTGACGCCTACACGGGTCAAACCCTTCAGAGCTACGTCGAAAACGGAAGCGAACGTTGGCATCTCATCAGTTCTTCGTTAGAGGATAGTAAGTTTGGATGGAGTTATGGTATTACAACACAGGTTTTGCACAGTACCGAAGCGAATCCTTGCATCTTCACTTTACAACAGAATGATGAAGACCGTGCCTTCTATCCCATTGACCTGATCAGTTACCGCCGCGCCGACTTCTATTGCTTCTATGAAACAGAATACCATTGGATTAACTTTAGGCGTAATGGTTTGAGCCACTGGCATATGGATTTGTTTGATGATCATATCAGTTATGACGAGCCTACCAACCATGGTCATATCGATTATGTCAATGAACTTGGAGTTCATGACAACGAAGACCACTTCATTCCTGGCAAGGGTTATCTGGCATCCATAGATATGACAACTTGGTCAGGCCAATTCCCCGATAGAGTTGCTCAGTTCCACCAGAACCGTGGCTACCTCAATAATGGTCCCGTCAGCATCCCCGTCACCTTCACTCCTGGCATCCAATTTAGTGGCCGTCAAGGCTACAACTTGATTGGCAATCCTTATCAGAGCTATCTGGACTTCGACGAGTTCGTAAATGGCAATTCTGATCTTATGGCCAACAGTTTCTACCAAAACACCTATTCTATTTACGATCCCAACCTTGATGCTTGGGTTCAATATATGAGTGGCTCTTCTGATGGCTCCTACACTGCCGACCGTTACATCAACATGCATCAGGGCTTCTTCATCCAGGTGCTTGGCAGTGGCAATGCCGTATTCACCAATGAAATGCGTTCCCATACAGCTGGCGCAAGCGGTTTCCGTGGCGAGCAGCGCAATTACCCCTTGGTTAACTTCACCCTCACTGACAGCAAAGGCGACAAGGATCTCGCCGTGTTGGAAGTGGGTCGTCCGGAGGACAACGGAGCCACGAAGATTTTCGTCAGCAGTTCGAACGGTCGCCTTTACCTCCGTCACGACAATGAAGATTTCGCCATCCTCTTCCGTGACTTGACTTCTGGCAGCCAGCCGTTGTACTTTGACGCTAAGGAGAACGACACCTTCACCCTCAGCTGGAATACCGCCAACGCCAACTTCTCAAGCCTCACCCTCGTTGACAACATTACGGGTGTGTCAACAGACATGTTGGCCAACGACAGTTACACCTTCTCTGGCAGAACTGACCAATACAAGTCGCGCTTCAAAGTGATTTTCGGCCGCTTCACCGATATTGAAGAAGACCAAGATACGCCTTCTGTTGGCTTCGCCTTCTTTGACGGTTCGGATTGGGTTGTTGAGGGTCAAGGCTCACTCACTGTGACTGATATGATGGGTCGTACTGTTTACAGCACCACGCTGAGCAACGAACAAAACCGCGTCAACCTTAATGGACTGTCGCAAGGCGTCTACCTGATGAGCATTGCTAACAGCACTAACACGATGGTTCAAAAGATTGTGGTAAAATAACAGACAATTGACCGAGAGACGCGAGACTAGGGTCTCGCGTCCCGAGGTCGCATATCAATAATCAAAGTACAATAGTTAAACTGTAGAACAATAAAAACTCACCATACAATGAAAAAGAAGATTATCACAATCGCAGTTGCACTTATGTTAACCAGCATCCCTGCCATGGCGCAAGTATTCTTGACGGATGAAGAGGCAGAAAGCAGATGTCACGGCTACCATAGCTTTGACGTTGAGCTGCCTGGCTACTACAACTCTGGAGAAGACTGGTATGCTCCTGTGGGTGGCGGCTCAGTGCTGTTGGTTGGTTTGGCTGGCGCCTACCTGCTTGGTAAACGCAAGAAAGACGAATAAGAGTAGTCTTGTTTGTGTTTTGTTGATACAAAGGGACGGTTCCGCCATTCGGCGGAACCGTCTGTTTTTTCCATCTGTGGATAAAAAATTTAGGGACGATGCCATACACCGTCCCTAAATGTGTTTTTGGATGGGTTGCAAGAAATCTATTTTTGGTTAGATTTCTTGGCCATAGGTCAATCTCAACTCAATATTTCATCATCTCAATCAGGTCGACCATGCGGTTGGAATAACCCCATTCGTTGTCGTACCACGACATGATCTTCACCATCTTGCCCATCACCATGGTGCTTTGGGCATCGAAGATGCTGCTGTGTGGATTGTGGATGACGTCGCAGCTTACGATCGGGTCCTCAGTGTATTCGAGCACACCTTTCATCGGGCCTTCGGCGGCTTCCTTCATGGCAGCGTTGATCTCTTCCTTCGTGGCTTCAGTCTTCAGTGTGCAGACAAGGTCGACGAGTGAGCCTGTGGGCGTAGGAACGCGGACGGCGATGCCGTCGAGCTTGCCGTTCAGTTCGGGAATGACGATACCTACGGCCTTGGCGGCACCAGTGGTGGTCGGAATCTGCGACATGGCAGCCGAACGGGCGCGACGAAGGTCGCTGTGCGGACCGTCGAGGATGACTTGGTCATTGGTGTAGCTGTGGATGGTGGTGATGTAACCCTGCTCAATGCCGAAACGGTCGTTCAAGACCTTGGCCACGGGAGCCAGGCAGTTGGTGGTGCAGGAGGCGTTGCTGACGCATTCCACCTCATCGGTGAGGTCGTTGTTGTTCACGCCGACCACGACGGTGGCGTCGATGGCGTCCTTAGAGGGAGCCGAGAGGATGACCTTCTTGGCACCAGCTTTCAGGTGGTCGCCGTATCCGCCCTTGCTGCTTTCCTTCGAGCGGAACACGCCGGTGGATTCAACCACCACGTCAGGAGTCTTGCCCCACTTGATGTTCAAAGGAGCACGTTCAGCCGTGACGGGGATGCGCACGCCATTGACGATGAGTGCGGTCTCATCATATTCCACGGTGCCGGGGAACTTGCCCTGGGTGGAGTCGTATTTCAACAGGTGGGCCAGCACCTTAGTGCTTGTCAGGTCGTTGACACCCACGATTTCGAGATTCGGACGTTCGCAGATGATGCGGAACACGTTGCGGCCAATGCGGCCGAAACCATTGATACCTACTTTAATCTTTTCCATTGGTTTATTATAAATTGTTCGTTTTAAAAGAAAGTGCAAAATTACGATTTCTATGAAAACAACGGCCATTAGTGAGCAAAAAGATTCTTATTTTTGCAAATCATATCAAAAAGCTATGTCCGAACCTTTCAAATCAGGTGCCCTAGAGGCCAATCTGGAGCAAACCAGATATAAAGATATCTTCATTCCTGAAGAACACCAACAGTTTATCGCCTTGTCGGCCAAATATTTTGGCATCAACAAGCGAGCCAAGGAGTGCATCACCGAATATCATCACCCGTTGTCGAATCACACTTTCGTCACCGAAGAGTTGCGTAAGATGCTGATGGATGACTTCTGGTTCTACACCCGCGATGACATCCCCGCTGATGCGCTGCATATTCCTTTGGAGATGATGCACAGCCTGCTGAAGCCTGAGGTGGCATCCAAACTAAGGCTCAATATCATCATCACCTTGATGGAATTTGCCAATAAGGTCGTTTCGGAGTCACAAAAACATACTGAATTGATCACATTGGTTTTCGATATTTTAAATGATGCTTTCGAAGGCAACAAAGACATCTTCATCTTGGCCACCAAACACGCAGGTCGTTATCTTGACAAGGTAGCCCAGGACGAGCGTTTCAAATCGCAATCATGCAATTTGCTGCGAAAGATGTTGCAGGAGAATTACCAGTATTGGCAGGAGACCTCCCATGTGGAAAACTGGGTAGATAGCAAGAAATCCATGCTGAAAGAAGAGGAAATCAAAACGGTCTGTGACGAAATCGGCAAACCTTATTTCAACCAGTTGAATGCAGATTTGGATGCAGCCGACACATGGGAGAAATTGACGAAGATGCCTCATTATGAACAAGTGGCCAAGCGTTTCACTGAATCAGAGAAGGCCTTTCCGCATTTCATCACCAAGTTCCAGTATGTCTTCTTCTTGCTTCATCTGCCAGGTATGGAGAGCCAGCGCGAACGGCTTATCTGGAATATGGACCGTATGATGCGCGATGCCATTGACGAGATGCCGCAAGATGACTTGATCCCTTTCATCGACACGATTTTCGACCTCGCAGAAGAACTGCGCGAAGACTATATGTCGGCTGTCCTCGATTTTCAGCTTACCTTGGGCCTGAAAATCATTGATGTCGACCAGACGGAGCAGAAGGAAATTGTCAATTATTTCGAGAAGAAACTCATCGCTTTCGGTTTCGTTACGCCGGGCAATGTCTTTGTGGGCGAGGATTGGCAACTCTCTGTGGATGAGAACCATATCAAGAATATTCGCGTGTGGCTTGAGCTGATTGAACATGCCAAGTTGCCGATGGAAAAGCTGCTCTCGGCCTTGATTGTCAACCTGAAATTGGGAGGCATCTTCCTGAGTGATACCGACCTCTTCCAGCGCGAAATCACCAAGATCTTGAACTCCAACATCACCCCTTATTATAAGAAGGTGAAGCAGCTGACGCGCATTTTTCCCGTCTACTTCAACGAAATCGGCGCTGAGGGCGAAATCCGCAACGTGACCACCAATATGGATGAAATCTCGGGCCGTCAGGACAAGTTGGTGCATTTCCTTCGCAAGCAGGTGCATACCGAGAGCAACAACACACTTATTGCCTTGACCTTCGATGTGTTCAAGTTTTGGAGCGACGGCAACCTTGAGCCGCTGAAGCCCATCCTGCCCAACAATGTCTTCGATAGTATTGACATGGAAAGCACCTGGTTTGTGCCTATTCATAATGTGGTTCAGACTATGTGCGAGATTTCTTGTCTCAATCCCGAAGATGTGCTGATGCTTTCTCGTGATGATTACGAAAGCCTCATCGGTTCTGCCGCTCGCCGCCTTGAATTGGAGGATGACCTGTATCAGCGTGAGCGCGCCCGGCTGATGGACATCCGCGACTTATATGCTTACCTTAGGGAGAAATATAGCTTCGAGTCGGTCAACATCTTCCATTCGCTGCGTAGTTTCCCCTTCATTCCCGACGAGGAAATCGACAAGTTTGAGAAAGTGTATAAGGCCAAGGACTTCGGCAAATCGTTGACCATGATTTACGCTTTTATGGACAAGCTCAAGACTGTGATCTTCAATCCTGAGCAGAGCGAGGGTTGGGAAAACATCTATCACAAGCGCCATATCGCCATTGGTATTCCCTCGATGTACGGCACCTATCGTGAAAACAAGTTTGAGGCCATGGGTCTGACCTTCCGTTTGGAGCGTGTGGCCACCCAACTGATGGAAAAAGTGGTGCAAAGCATCAATCTCGACTACATCTCGGAACGCACGCTGAATCAGATTTATACAATCCTTGAATACTTCCGCGAAGGGCTTGAACTTGACGGCATCACCAACCAGAGCTTCAACTCGAAACTCGATATGCTGCGTTACAGCTTGACCTCGCGAAGCTTCTCTTTCGGCCAGTATATCAACATCTTCCAGTTCATCGCAGAAGACGTACGCCGCATCATCATCAAGTATTTCCTGAAGTCGTATGAATACCCGTTGAAGATTGTCATTCCCCAACTTTTCGACCCTGATGGGAAACTCAACGAGCGCGAAACCGCTGCATTAATCAACACAAAATCGGAGGAATTCCACCGCGACTTGCTTTCCGATGCCTTCTTGATGCAGCCTTTGGACAACTTCATTGCTCGCATCCTCAAATCGTTGCGTACTATGGAAGCCACTCTCGACCCGAAGCTTATCAGCGACATTATGACCTATAACTCCGAGATGCTGGTCAGCCCGTTCTGGGAGAAAACGCCCAAGATGGACAACCAAGTCTTCATCGGAAACAAGGCCAACAACCTGAAAAATTTGTATTTGCACGGTATGCCAGTGCCTCCGGGTTTTGTCATTACCACCGAGACTTTCCGTCGCAACGAGACCATTAACACTATTCCTGAACTGCGCACGGAAATCCATGGTATGATTCGTAAGCACATTGAAGGGTTGGAAAACATTTCTGGCCGCAAGTTCGGCGCCCCTGAGAATCCTTTGCTGGTATCGGTGCGCTCGGGTACGGCCATCTCCATGCCTGGTGCCATGGACACCTTGCTCAATGTGGGTCTGAATGACGAGATTGCAGAAGCCATCTCGCAAGACAAAAGTATCGCATGGGCGGTGTGGGACTCTTATCGCCGCCTTCTGCAAAGCTGGGGCATGGCCAAAGGCATTGATCGAGATGTCTTCGATGACGAAATCAATGCCTGCAAGCAAAAGGACAATGTGAAAGTGAAGGCTGATTTCAGCATAACACAAATGCGTGAATTGGCCCTGTCATACAAGCGCATCCTGACTGATCATGGTATTGAATTTGAGCAAGACTCTTTCAAGCAATTGATAGAATGTGTCAATATGGTTATCGACTCTTGGAACTCGGAACGCGCTTTGGCCTATCGCCGACATTTGGGTATCTCCGAAAACTGGGGTACTGCCGTAATCGTTCAACAAATGATTTTCGGCAACCGCAGCGAAACCTCTGGATCGGGTGTGGTGTTCACGCAAAACCCGCACCGCGAGCGTCCGGGCGTTCACTTATACGGCGACTTCACTATGCGCAGCCAAGGCGAGGACATCGTGGGAGGCTTGGTTAAGCCGCTTCCGATTGGTGAGACCCAACGCAAGGCCGCAGGCTTGGATGGGCCATCGATGCAGACTATGTTGCCTGAGATTTATAGGAAGATTTACTCCATTGCTGTGGAATTGACCGAAAACCTTGGCTATAGCCCTCAAGAAATTGAATTCACTTTTGAGTCCGACAAACCTGAGGATTTCCATATCTTGCAGATTCGCGACCAAGATTTGAAGACTGAGGAAGAAAAGTCTGCTTTTGTGTTGCCTCCCGAGGAGATGAAGCAGTTAGGGCACGGAATGGGAATTGGAGGCGGCGCTATGAACGGATTGGCGGCTTTCAACGCGAACCAAATCAAGGCCTTGCGCGAACAACATCCCGACAGCTTTGTCATTTTGGTTCGTCCCGATACCGTTCCTCAAGACATCGGTATGATTTTCGACTGCGACGGTCTGCTGACAGCCCGTGGTGGTGCCACTTCACATGCTGCGGTGACGGCAGTCCGTCTTGGCAAAGTCTGTGTGGTCAGTTGCGATGGTCTTGAAGTTGATGTCGACGACGAGTTCGGTCAGCTCAACGGGCATCCGCTCAAGATGGGCGATGAAATTGCCATTGATGGTAACCTTGGTATGGTCTATCTTGGCCATTACCAAACTGAAAAGATGAAGGTAGGGAAGGGGTATAATTATTAAAGAATCAGCGTCCAGTTCTGCTGGACGCTGATTCATTACCTTATTCGTAATACAAGGATAGATACTGCATCATGCGGTCGGAAATATCTTGCGCCAATGGGTTGCGCTCGTATTTCTTGGCTACGTCGCTGAAGTGCTTCAACAGGCTTAGGCCTTCGTTGATTTCTTCTTCAAAATACTGTTTGAATTTGGGCTTCATCTTGCCATAATACTCAATCTTGTCGCAGTAGTTGTTGAACAGGTTCATAAGGTAGGCATCGCCCTTGTCGACCGCACCACAGATGTAGTACATCTCGGGGAACTGGTAGGTGTGGATCTCGGCTGGGAACTTCTCGTTGGGGAAGAACTCTTGGAACTTGTCCATCACGATGACGGCAGAGTCGAATTGGTCGTGATTGACCAAGGCTTGCGCCAAGCGCGAATAGGCCATTTGGGCGTAACTCGAGTTGCGCACGCTCTCGCGGTCGGGAACCACGTCTTCTTGGTTCAGGTTGCCCCAGTTGACGATGCCTTCGTTGGCTTTGGTGACCAACAGGTCGTAGGATCCATCACGATACACGCCGCCGTAACCTTTCATGTAATCCTCGGCTTCGACGGGAATGAAGCGGTAGGCCAGACCTTCCATATGCAAATACTTGGAGATGCCGAGTACCTTCGACATGTCGCTGAATGAAGTGAAATACACGGGACGCTCCCAATTGTTGGTGGCCATGAAGTCCAGAAGCATAATGGCATTTTTGTATAGGTAGCTGTCCTTGATTTCCCAAGTGATTTCGTCCACGATTTGGTCTTTCATGCTTTCGGGAACGATGCCGTTGCGGAGGCAGGCCTCCTTGTCGACGGTGAGTTTCACGCTGCGACAAGGTACATAATTATAGGAATTGCCCATATAGCGTTTCACCGCTTTGGGGTTGTGGAGGAAGTCAATGACCTGTTTCAGCTCGACATTCTTGCCCTTGAAATAGTCTTCCTCCTCAATAGGCACGGATTCGTTGATGCCATTGTCGTACTCCTTCTGGGTCAAGGTGAGTGGAAGTTTCTCGGACTCATACACTTTGCGGCCCATCTGGTGAACGTACCAATAACCACTCGAAAGCATGTAGTTGCATACGCGCACGTCTGTTCGGAAGCCTTCCACCTCTTGCACGTACCACAAGGGGAAGGTGTCGTTGTCGCCTCGGGTGAAGATGACCGAGTTGGGAGGCAATTGGGCTAAATAGTTTCGTGCCCAGTCGCGAGCCGAGGTCTTGCCCGACCGGTTGTGCTCTTCCCAGCCGTTGGCAGCCAACACGCAAGGCACAGCAAGGAAGCAAACCAAACCCACAGCCACAGCCGTGATGACGCTGTTTTTCTTCGTCAGCTTGTTGAAAATGTCGATGAGGGCAATGACACCGAAGCCAATCCAGATGGCAAAGGCATAGAACGAGCCAGCATAGCTGTAGTCGCGCTCACGGGGTTGGTTGGGTGTTTGGTTCAGGTAGATGATGATGGCCAAACCTGTCATAAAGAAGAGCAGGAAGATGATCCAGCTCTGTTTCAAGTCCTTGCTGAGCAGCCAGAACAGACCGATGAGGCCGAGGATGAGCGGCAGGAAATAATAGGTCGTGCGGCCAGGGTTCTGTAAGCAGTTTGGGATGTTGGTCTGGTCGCCCAGCCTTGCACTGTCGATGAAGTTGATACCACTGAGCCAGTTGCCATGGTCAAGCTCGCCTTGGCTCTCGATGTCGTTCTGGCGGCCTACGAAGTTCCACATGAAGTAGCGCCAGTACATCCAGTTGCACTGGTAATCGATGAAGAATTTCAGATTTTGTCCGAAAGTGGGTTTGTTAACCATGACCGACTCGCCACGGTAGTTCCTGACTTGCAAGGTGGTGCCTGTCACTACGCCGTTTTCATTCTTTCGATAGCTGTCGTACATATCTGAGTGCGAGCCTCTTTGCGTGCTCCACATACGGGGGAACAAGGTCTTCAGCTCGTCAGGATATTCGGGCAGGCTACGCTTGTTGTCGTCGGTGATGACATATTTGCCTTGTTCTTTGTCCTTGACGTAGACGGGGTTGCCGTCCTTGAGGCCTGAGACGGGAGCGTTGTAATAAGGGCCGTAGAGCAAAGGCCAACTGCCGTATTGGTCGCGGTTGATATAGGAAAGCATCGAAAGGGCCTCCTTGGGCTCGTTTTCGTTGATAGGCGTGTTGGTGTTCGCGCGAATAATCAGCATAAAGAACGAGGAGTAGCCAATCAAAATGAACATAAGGGACAGAATGGCAGTGTTGACCATAACGTGTCCTTTTTTCTTGGATAGCCATAGTCCCCAGATGATGAGACCGGTAATGACGGCAAAGAAGACGATGGCTCCCATGTTAAACGGTGCACCAAGTGAGTTCACAAAGAATAACTCTGTCTTGCCAGCCAAGTTGATGACTTGAGGCACGAGGAACATATTGAGGAACCACAACAGAACCAATGAAACCAAGCCGCACAAAACGAAGCCCCAGAACGAAGTCTTCTGCCACTTTTTGAAGTACACTACATATACGAATGCAGGTATGCACAGCAAGTTGAGCAGGTGGACGCCGATGGAGAGGCCGATAAGGAAGGCGATAAAGATAATCCAACGCGTACTCTTCGGATCGTCGGCCACTTGTTCCCATTTTAGGATGGCCCAAAAGGTGACTGCGGTGAAGAACGACGACATGGCATAGACTTCGCCCTCTACGGCGTTGAACCAGAACGACTCTGTGAAAGTGTAGGCCACTGCGCCGACGAAGCCGGCCAGTAGTACACCTATTTTATTTGTCCACGGTGCGTCTTCTCCTTCTTTCATCCACACTTTCTGTGCCATCATAGTGATGGTCCAGAAGAGGAAAGCGATGGTGAGGGCACTACAGATGGCTGACATCACGTTGACCATCATAGCCACTTTGGTGACGTCGCCGCCCGCAAAGAGCGAGAAGAAACGCCCGATCATCTGGAACAACGGTGCCCCAGGGGGATGACCCACTTGAAGTTTGTAAGCCGTTGAAATGTACTCGCCACAGTCCCACCAGCTCACGGTAGGCTCAAGGGTGAGGAAATACACGACGGCGGCAACAATGGCTACCAACCATCCTGTAATCGCGTTTAACCTTTTGAATGTCATAATGATATAGATACTATTTGTTGATTGTCGAATCAAAAACGGCACTTGCCAAACGGCAAAGATACGGCTTTTTTGTTTGGAATCCATTCGAATAACACCAAAAACGGTATTCGTATTGCAGGAATGCAACTTTTTTTCAAAAAAAACGAAAAAAACGCTTGCACGTAACAAAATTAGTTGTACTTTTGCAGCCGCATTCGGGAACGAATGATGTCGAGTGGTGTAATGGCAGCACTGCAGATTTTGGTTCTGCCTGTCAAGGTTCGAATCCTTGCTCGACAACTTAAGGTGGAAGAAAAGACCTGCTACTTTGAGTAACAGGTTTTTTTATTGTAAAAGTTAAGGTCCCTGAGCCTGTCGAAGGGCCGATTTAAACGATTGAAGTTAAAATGATTAACAAAGAACAAGTAGCAACCCTCTGCGAAGAAGCCCTCGCCAACACCGACCGCTTCCTCGTGGAAGTGAAGGTGAAGCCCAACAACGTCATCGAGGTCTACGTAGACTCCGACACTGCCGTCAACATTGACCACTGCGCTGAGTTGAGCCGCTACATCAACGAGAAACTCGATCGTGATATTGAAGACTACGAGTTAAGCGTGCTTTCCTGGGGCCTTTCAGGTGCCTTGAAGATGGACCGACAGTTGCAGAAATATGTAGGTAAGGATGTGGAAGTGAAGACGAAAGAGACAGGCAAGATGCAAGGCAAGTTGGTGAGTTTTGATGCCGTGAAGGTGGAGTTTGCTCCAGCACCCAAGAAAACCTCGAA
>JAEEGJ010017890.1_pt1 | contig 15927 bp, 11 predicted proteins | sample 8958761 | NCBI WGS metagenome assembly JAEEGJ01 (sample SAMN16246546, study PRJNA631951) | gut metagenome | biome: gut microbiome; feature: rumen; material: RS-attached | host: Bos | place: Iran: Karaj | collected 2018-10
TCATTCTGTTTAATCTGCTCCATGATTAACTATCTGATTATAACATGAATCATGATAGTATGGAATATGATTCTTAACCTGCTCCAGCGATCTGTATTCTCTGTCCTCGGTATGTTTGCTTTCGAGAATCGTAAAGGCTACTTGAACATAGGAATGGATAATATAAAGCCTAAAGATGATAGCTACAAGTACAAATTGGTTGCATTTAACTGTAGGGAAACATAAAAGTCTTGTATTTATTTTTTGTTTCGGCTAAAATATGATTGCGTCAGATTATAGCCGAAGGAGGACTGCGCTATGCGTTTTATAGAAAGAGATTTAAAATCCAAGATCATAGACCTGAATAAAGAATACTCGGCCATACTGATCACCGGTGCCAGGCAGGTCGGCAAGAGTACTTTGTTTGAAAGCATAATGAAAGAACAGAATACAGAACGCGAGATCGTCACTTTGGACGATATGGAAGAACGCGCCCTCGCCAAGAGGGATCCTGCTATGTTCCTTAAGCTTCACCGGCCTCCCATAATGATCGACGAAGTACAGTATGCTCCTGAACTGTTTTCGTACATTAAGATCGAAATAGATCGTGGAGCCGAACCGGGATCTTTTTGGCTTACAGGATCGCAGGTGTTCAGGCTGATGGAGCTGGCTCAGGAATCTCTGGCCGGCCGCGTTGCTATCTTGAGGCTTCCCCCGCTATCTCAACATGAATCATACGGCACCGGAACATCTGATCCTTTTGCCATAGATCTGGAAGTATTAAAAAGGAGAAAGAAAACCCACACATCTGCTTCACTGAACGAGATTTTTGAACGTATCTGGAAGGGCGGAATGCCTGGTCTCATCAGTGGGAGATATACTGACAGAGATGTCTACTACAGCAGTTATATCCAGACGTATATCGAACGTGATGTGAGCGATCTTATCCAAGGAGTAGACAAACTGCTCTTTCAGGACTTTATTCGATCTGCTGCCTCAAGGATCGGTGAAGTACTCAATGTTCACGCCATTGCAAGCGATGTAGGGATCAATGACGATACTGCAAAGCGATGGCTGCAGGTTTTGGAAAAATCGGACATCATAACCCTTTTACGCCCCTATATCAATAACGCTCTCCACAGGACAATTAAAGCACCGAAGCTTTATTTCTTCGATACCGGGCTTGTAGCTTATCTGACTAAGTATTCTTCTCCCGAAATCCTGGCAAACGGTGCCTTGGCCGGACACATTCTTGAAAACTATGTTGTCATGGAGATCATCAAGTCATACAAGAACGCTGCAAAAGACTGTCTGTTCTGGTATTATCGGGACAAAGATAATAAAGAAGTCGATATGATACTTGAAAGTGACGGTATGCTTCATCCGCTCGAGATCAAGCGTTCCGTTAATCCGGGAACAGAACTTGCCGGAGCATTTAAGGTGCTGGACAAAGCGACTGTGCCCAGAGGCGCCGGTGCTATCATCTGCCTTAGGGACGAACTCTCGGCAATAGACAGCAATAATCTTATCGTTCCTGTCTGGTATATTTAAAGATCCCGACGATGAAGAGCCTTGATAAATAAATATAAACACCTCAAAGGACATGCCGTGTGGTATGTCCTTTTCTGTTTTCTTTATGCTATATATCTGATATATTGGAGTACTGTGGCGAAAGCACACAATAATATCAGACAGGAGAATAATTATGGAAAAGAAGACTACTGCAAAAAGAAAATTGGAGGACATTATTGATGTAAAGAAGTACTATGTATCTCATGGTACAAAAAGGTTATATGAAAAGAAACTGATCATAAGACAAAATGGCCAGATGAGCATGAACAGTACATTTTTGAAGGCGACGGATGAGCGTGCATTTGCTGTTGCACTATCTATGGACTTAAGTGAAGTGCTTATGATACCGAATTGTACGGAAGAAGTAAGATTTGCGAAGAATGGCCGGACAAAAGATGCAGAACTTGTAAAAGAAATATGGAAGAAAAAATTGCCGGAACAAATAGAGTACATAATGAAATGGAATGACGAAAACGGCGCGTGGGTAGGCATGTTGAACCAAAAGACAAGAGAGTGAAAGGTATATAGCGAAAGAGAGAAAAAGCTGAGAGCAAGGTTGAGGCGAAGGGCTTACTACGAAAAGAACAGATATGAGATATGCAAAAGAAAGATGGAAATATATATTCCGCAAAGTATAGATAAAGTGAAGAGGATAATGCCGAAAATTGTATTAGAATACCAGGCGCAATACATATATGATGAGCGGTTAGAATCATATACGAAATATATATTAAAAAGAATGGGTGTCAGCACAAGCAGGGATTATTATGATGATTGCATCAGCAATTCTTTTCTGGGTTACCTTTACAGTATATGCATGTGTGCTATGTATGGATATACAGGAACTCATGTCAGAAACTATATAAAAAAGATGATAAGAGTTACAATTATTTGTGGAATCAATACTTCGGACGAAGTCCATCAAATATGCAAAGAAAACCACTTATCTGTGAAATATCTGGATTATGACGGAAGATTACAAGGTGGTTAAGTAAACGGGGATAATGCAAAAAATGGTTGTCATTAACTTTCATTTCGTGATATAAAAGAGGTGTGGATACTCCCAAAATGGTTGATAGTTCAACAGAAAGGAAAACTAATTTATGAAGCGATTTAAAACATTAACTTTAGCACTTATTTTAACGTTAATTGGAAGTTTATTTATTGGTTTTACTCCTGCTCAAGCAGCTGATTCAGATGGAGTATGGGTATTAGTTGGTCATGAATTTAATATCAGTGAACCTAAATTTGATGATGGTTCTCCGTATAATTCTAATTTCTATATTGAAAAATATGATTATGATGAGTCAAAAAATGAAGCATATTTTGAGAAAAAAGCAGTATTAAACAACATTGATGGTCACTTCGAATGTAATATGTTTGGTACTTGTAGAGCTTTAACTACAGTTGCAGGTCCGAATGACGATATAAAGTTTGAATCCACCAGTTGGGTTACCGGCAGTAATATGGATGGACTGGGCTACGGCAATAATATGGTCGTAAATTGGAAAGGCTTTCTTATTTACTGGCGTGATATCAATGATTATGACCATTATTATATTTCTTCCGGTACCGGTGTAGATCCTGTTTCTAAAGATTCTGCTATTGTAGCTTATTCATTAGGTAAAGGTAAAGAATATGGCGAACAGGTTAAAGTAGCTGCCAGTCAATCACATGGTAATGTAGACCGTGGTGAAATTGAATGTTGCTTCATTTATGAATGGAGAGCTTCTGCGCCTTCTATTGAAGCACCCGGAAAAGTAACTATTAAGAGTGCTTCAACCGGTACTAATAAGGTTACTGTTAAAATTAAGAAAATTTCTAAAAATTGTAAAGGCTATGAGTTTGAAATAGCCACTAAAAAAGATTTTTCTGATGCTAAAGTATATACAGTAAATAAGAATAAGACTATAAAGAAAGTAATTTCTGGTTTAGATGAAGATGTTATTTACTATATAAGAGTAAGAGCTTTTAATAGTAAAGATGGTCAAAAAGCTTATGGAGCATATTCTAAAACTAAGAAAATTGTTTTATAATATAAATTTACAAGGGGTTGTGAAAAATGGATAATCAAACTTGCTGAGGGTTTGCCAAACTTATTAAGAGTCAGTCTTGAGGTAAATTACCAAGTCGAATTAAATCTATGTTTTTTCGGAGTTCACATACTCGGGTTCTCAAAGAGCCAAGCAATAGCAGTAATGCTTGCTTGGCTCTTTTACAGAAAATCTTTCACACACTCATTGTTTGGCTCTAATATACAGCTGGCTCTTTTCCGCCATTTATATAGACTTTTTTCACATACTTCCAGCGCAAGTGCCTAAAATAAAATCAGTAAGTAGATCACTTTATAACTGACTTAAAGGATCACTCCCCAACCTCCAGCCAAAAATCTTCTAAGTATAGTTACATCTTTCGCATTCAGTTCTCCATCACTATTTACATCAGAATTATCTTTATTAATTTCAACATTCCATCCACCTGCGAGATAACGCCTAAGTTGAGTTACATCCTTTGCATTTAATTCTCCATCATCATTTACATCCCCATGAATTATTTGAAAAGTAGAAATATCGATCCAGATAGCCGGACGAATTGCATTTTTGTCATAACAAACTAATTCCGAGTCAACATAACCTTGATAATGGATTCCGTATGTTTTATAACTAAATGTAGAATAAACACTTGAATTAACTGTACTTAAAGTCCACAAACATGTTAACTCGCCATCAGAGTTAATGAACTTATCATTTAGTTTCACTCCTTGTTCTTTCGTATATATAGTTGGAACACACAACCGAGCAAAATCTTTTTCAAATCTATCATCAGAGAATCCATAATCTGTATTTAAGATGTCCTTTATTGATAGAAGAAATACAAAATCTGAATTATTATCCGATACATTAAGCTGATTATCATCACTTATCAATGTTTTAATTATTTTTGTTTTTTCATTTTCACTGAAAGCATTATTATAAAAATCCGCATTTAACCAATCTCTCAAAGTACTTTTTTCCCATGTAATATACATTGAAGAAAAATCAATATTAGTTCCATCTTCATTAGGAAATCTTTTCATCAGATCATCCAAAGTATTGTATTCTTTATATTCTAATGCATATTTACTTAGTAACAAAGCTTTATCTTGTTCAACCGAAAGCACTAACCATTCTATTGGCTCTCCACCATTGCTATAGTTATTATCTTGTTCGTAAGAACCAAATATAACAACGTCGCCTTTTTCTGTATTCGTCAGACAAGAAGGTTTAGGACTTTGCATTTTTGCCAGATCAACATATAATGCCGGACGTACAGCCCTATATGTGTTATAAACATCAGCTCCATCTATTTGACACTCTCCTTCGGCACTGATACTAGCTGCTTTATATGCATCTTTACCAGGAGAACGCAGCCAATAATAACAAGGGATATCACCATCCAAAGTTACATATTCTTTCCACTGATCATCTTTATACGTTTTATCAATCGTCCAAACACCATGTGCCTTAGCATATTCTGTTGCTTTACAACGTCTATTAATATCCTGTTTATATATATCTGAATCAAAAGAATAATTATTATTTGTCATTTCTTCTAGTGATGGAAGGAAAATTCGATCTCGTGTTATTTTACCTCCTTCTGTATCATAGTATGTATTATTATTGTTTATAATATCAGTTTCTATTATACAAGCTTTCTCATTCTTACTAAAAGCAATATCATAAAAATCTTTGTTCAACCAATACCTAAGATTACATTCTTCCCAAGTAATTTTAACATCTGACCAATCAGTTATAACTTGACCATCAGCATATTTTTTTGATAAATCTGAATAATCATGATAACTTTTCTGCTCAAGTCCATATTTGCTCAATAATAATGCCTTATTATCTTCCACCGAAAGAACTATCCATTCTATCGCTTCAAAACCATTTGTTGAATCATTATCCTGTTCATAAGAACCGAAGATTATAATATCACCTTTCTTTATTTCATTGGCACTTGTTAAGTTTTCAGTTGACATATCCTTAGGTGTAACACTGTCGTCTACATTAACATCACCTATATAATTTGTTGTGCCTTCTATAACCTCAGTAGTTTCTGCTGCCTTTATGACAGAATATGGAATTGTTTCTATGATCAGTACCAAACATAAGACTATTCCTATTAGTGCATTGATTTTAGAAGTTATGATTGTATGTTTATTCATTCTTTTCCTCTCTCTTGCTATGTATTTGATAAAATATTATATCATCTAGAAATCGATATGGCAATATCATTTTACTTGTAAGTAAAACTACATAATTATCTGTTGAAAGAAGAATTCTCTGATGCTATAATATGAAGATAGGAATAAAACTAAAAAATCGGAGGTTTTCGTATGGTGCTAAAAGAAAAAGGACATTCATTAAAGAAATTGATGGGCATAATTTTATGTATGGCTATCATAGTTGGACTGTTTCCTAACACGACTACAAGAGCAGGAGCTGACTCTCAGAATACCATTGGGAATGGAGTTCAGTATGTTGGCGATGTCGATGGGGATGGTAGTATTACTCCCAAGGATGTCACAAAGATGAGAAGATTCCTTGCAGGCGGCTGGGATGTGGATGTAGTCACTGAAGATGGTGATGTGGACGGAGATGGTGCTATTACACCTAAGGATGTTACAAAGCTTAGACGATATTTAGCAGGTGGCTGGGGTGCTGAACTCCCGGTTAAGACGACGCAGGAGATAGCTATTTTTGATTCAAAGGTATGTTTAGGAGATATTACATTTCCTATAAATTCTGAATGGAAAGAGGTATCGTTTGGTAGTGGCAAAGCAGTAGGATATGACTGTGATACCATCGTGTATGGTATAGGAGCACAGTTAGTGATTTATGTGACTGCGCAAATATCTGAAACTGATTATCAGCAAGCGAATACATCGGCAGAAAATTTCAAAGAATTTGCACAGGGGTTTGTTGATGAAGTTTGCATGGGTATAAATGCAAAAGATCCTGTAATAGAAGTTATAAATGATACAGAAGGTTACTTTGCCAGATCATCAGGTGTAGGTAAATCAGGAAATTATGATATGCCATATACAACTTACGTTAAACTTAAGGATAATTATTGCATACTCACAGCAGCTTTTTGCATTGGAATGGATGATAGAGCATCAGAAGAAAACGATGCTTTAGCCGGTGAAACATACAGAAGAGCAACTTTAAATTTTCCTGTTGTTATTAATACAGAAAATTTCCCGGATGAGATATTCAGGACATTTATATCTGATCATTTTGATGAGAACAGTGATGGAGAACTGAGTAAGGAAGAAATCGCAAAAGTTTACAGGATCGACTGTATGCCTTCAGCGTATCTTTCTGATGAAGAACTGGGTATAGATGCTAGCAAGTATGACAATGCTAATGATCTGGAAAAAGCAGTGGATTCTGCTCAAGAGATATTCAGGGACAATGGCGGAGGAATAAAAACAATAAAAGGTATTGAATATTTTACTAATCTTGAGGGACTTTCCTGTAAATATAACAATATTTCAAATATAGATTTAAGAAATAATGTTAAACTCTTAGATATTGACTGTGGGTATAATGAAATCTCAGAAATTGACCTGAGAAACAATGTGATGCTTACGAATATTGAGCTATGCTCTAATAATCTAAAAACCTTGGATTTATCAAAAAATAGGGCACTCGAATATTTGGATTGTGATGAAAACCTTTTATCATCGCTTGATTTGAGTGCTAATAGTGACTTAATATGTCTATATTGTGGATACAATTATTTAGGTTCTTTAAATCTGTCTAACAATATGAAACTTGTATATTTAGGATGTAATGGTTGCGAGTTTCAATCTTTAGATATCTCTCAGAATGAAAAACTTAAGAAAATCTGGTGTGCTGATAACCAGCTAGAAGAACTTGATCTTTCTAACAATACTGAATTATCCTATCTTGATTGCAGGCTTAACAAGATTACTACTTTAAATATTTCAAATAATTTAGAGTTGGACGATGAAAATATTAAATGCGATGAAAATGTAAGTATAATCAGATAAAGAAAAAATCAGGCTACTTAAGGTAATAAAGGTAGATTTAAGGTAAAAAATAAGGTGCTCCGGATTAGTCCGGGCACCTTATTTGTTTATTATTGGATAAAACTCGACTATATCTCTCAGGATTTCCCAAGCTGTACACCCCAGCCACCTGCAAGATACCGTCTGAGAATAGTTACATCCTTGGCATTTATTTCGCCATCATTATTGACATCAGAATTGAGCATATTTATCTCGACATTCCAGCCGCCTGCCAGATAACGTCTAAGCATCGTCACATCCTTGGCATTGATCTCATTATCTTCATTTACATCCCCAAATGTAGGTTCTTCGGTAGGTTCAGGAGTGCTACCAACAGTTGCTGTGGTTGTAGTCCATGCTCCACCCTCATAATCAGCAACTGAAATGGTGTAAGCGGATCCGTCCGTTAAGGAAATGTCTTCCAGTGATGCTGAGAATGTTCCGCTTGCAGAAACTGCGAAGCTCTGCAGAGCGATTATGCTTTTTGAATCATCTTTTATTCTTACCATGACCGCATGTGCATTGGTTGTTCCCGTGATAACTGCTGAAGATGTAGTTAACACACATGAGTCGATGGTGACTGATTCATTTTTGGCGTTGACCGGAATGGCAGTCTGAAAGATAAGACATAAGATCAATAGAACGGATAGTAATGTTTTTTTCATAACAATCCTCCTTTAATGTTTTTTGAATTATAATCTGTGATTTGGCATTAGTGGCATTTAATACCAGGTAATATGGCCATCCCAGTATATACCTTTACCTGAGCCAACCTGAGTGCCGCCAAAACTGTCATCGTCGTCCCAGCCTGCATTAAGCACATTTGCGTAGAATCCTTTATTACCTTCATAGGAGTAGTAGGTATCTGTTATATTATCAACCCATAAATAGCCATCAAAAGTTTTGGACTCAGCAAACCCGATCAGAAATACGGTAGTGGCTACAGAATCATCCGTAGCGGCTAATTTTCCGTTAAATTCTCTGGAAACTGTACTGCCGTCACTCATGGTCAATGTATCATTGTTCTCGGAAGTGATAACACGGTGCGTTCCGTCATTGAAGGTCAGGTAGAGTGAGAGATCAGAGCTGTTACCGGTGGGATCATTTGTGGGTGTGTAGTAGACACCGAATACGATGATCTGTTCTCCAGCAAAATAGTCATATTTTACATTGATTGTCTCGCCGCGTGAGTCAAATATCAAGTCAGTCTGATCAGGCTCGTTGCTGTCCTCATTGGGTTCTCCCCCAAGATATGTATATTGTATTACAAGACCTATACGGTTGATGGTGAACTTCCTGGTTTTGCCGTCCGAATATGTGATATTCAACGGAATAGTGGCATAGAAATTCGATTCAAATGTAATCTTTATATCGCTGATATCAGAATCATCGATATGCACACCTGCTGATAGCGAATCATCTGCGAGCTCAACGGCTGTTATCTCACGTACTGCAATTCCGGTTTCTTTTGTCAGAGGTCTGAGATGCAGGGTTGAAAGACCTATGTAAACAAGAGCCTCGGAATCGCCATCGCTGCGTGTGTTCCAGATAGTATCCGTACCGGAGCCGTTATTGCCAATGTTGCCATAACTCTTTGCCTCGCCTTCTCCTTTCAGCATGATATATGTTTCCGATGCAATCATGACACGGACTCTTTCAAAATAATCTGTAGGATCAGAATCGGATTCCTGACCCGGGCCACTGCGAGCGTTAGCATTCAGCCAGCGGCTCATCAAACTAAATGCGTATACATTGTCACTGTTCTGTACGGTTATATCGGCACCCATGCCTCCAACTACTATGCGTTCAGGATCAATGGATGTTACAATGACAGGAATCGCATAGTCACCGTATTGTCCTTCTATATCAAAAGATACTGCGTCCTCCTGTGCTTTACGGATATAGAAACTATTTCCGGTGCCTGTGTTCTTGTCAAAGTCCATACAGATCAGGAAATTGTTCTTATCAGGGAGAGTATAAACGGGGATATTACTTTCAACAGGCTTTCCGTTATCTATGTTATTACCCCAGCTGACTTTGTAATTATTTACCGGAATGGTAACGATCGATCCGTCTTTGGCTGTAGCACTGATACTGTTCGAACTGCCTGTCACGGTTATACGATTCGCAAGCTCGTTTATACGGTCTTCAATAGCTTCAAGCTTATAAAGGCCGAAATCCTCATACATTGCTACGGAAATGAAGCGATTGTAAAGCTCGGTGGCCAGATAGGTTTTGATTGTCTCTTCGTCGGCACCGGCATAGGCATACAGGTAATCATTCGCGGTATCAATGATTTCGCGGGTACCTGCATTAGGGTAATTTAGAGAAACATTTACAAAATCATATATATCGAAGTCATGTTCAAGCGTAAGCATATCATCTGAAATGCCTTCGTTTCTAAAGTTGAATTCGTCTTCCATGGTAGACCAGCATGCCATGATCTTGTTTGAACCGGTGGCAGGGATAAAGTTTAACTTTAAATATACGGAGGTGTTTGTATCGGGGTCAAAATTTTTTAAGGGGAATTCATAGCTAAAAGAATCTCCTTCTCCCCAAGTGGTCACAAGGTCATTGGAAGCCACACCGGTATAATTCTCTTCATTAGAGTATTTATACTGAACAGCTATGTTTTCGTGATCCGGATCGAAGCCGCTAATACTGAACTGAAATACAGGGAGGTCAAGTTTCTGTATCCATTTTGAGGCTGTGTTGTCGAATCTAAATTCATAATCTTCTGTGGCGGGAGACGACAAGTCTAATGTATTGCTGTTATCTGCGTATAGCGTAAGCCCTGACACAGTGGCATCTTTATATACATTTAGATAAGCAGCAACATATCCGGAGCCTTTGACCGTGCCGCCTGATTCGACTGTAAGTGAATTGATTACCTGTAGATGACTGCCTCCATTAACGGTGATATTGCCTGTAGATGTGACATTCATGTCATAGTAAGCAAGCCAACCATCGATAGGCATATTGCCGTTCACGGTAAGGTTGTAGCACTGACTCCAGATATCTCGTTCCGGATCCGAATAATAAGGTGTTCCTTCGACCGTGTAATGGTTTTCAAGTCCCGCTACTGTTACTTCACCATCCGGGTATGCCGGAAACATTTCAGCAGTTGACGATAAAGTATAATCAGGATATATAAGACTGCTGTTTCCGGACAGCTTAAACTCGCTGATCGTAATATCACCGACTGTTATCTCAGCGTTATCGGCGATTATGAGCTTATCGGAATCTTCTTCGGTAAGTGTATAACTTCCATCGGTTATAAATTTACCTATTAATTCTTTGCCTGCTATGGAGCCGGAACCGGTAACAAGTTCGATATTGTCAAAATTTTCATCTGTAACATTTGCATAGATCTTCCGGACAGTGGCATCAGCTGCATGAGTCTGTATACTTGTACTGTTCATGCATGGAATGACTAATGCAAATACAAGCAGCATAACCCAGAAGGTTTTAAAATAATTGCTGTGTAGTTTCTTCCCTGATTTTTCTTTCATAAATAAAATCTCCTTTCTGAACTTTTATCACAATACTAAAACCGGTGACCGGATTCTTTATAATAATTCCAAAGCCCCGATTAAAATTTTTGTGTAATATAACAATTATAGCATAAGTAACATAAAAATACAAAGGATTCTTGCAAGAAAAAACTCAAGATTGGCACGTTTATTCTATATGTATGTCAAACTCGGAAGGTGCTACAGGTAATTCCCGGGCACCTTATTTTTTAAGGGGAAATTATATGTTGAAAGAATAACCCCTCGATGCTATAATATATAAGATAGAAAAAAACTATAAAACCGGAGGTTTAGAATGATGGTAAAAGAAAAAGGATTTTCCTTAAAGAAATTGATAGGTATGCTCATGTGCATAGCTACTGTTTCAATGTTAGTGGCTGCCTATGTTATATCGTGGAATTCTGTAAAGGCGGTGACCATAATTTATGGCTCATCATTGGTTGAAGCTAAACCTGATGATGCGATTGATATTGTTTATGAGCCCGTATTTAACCAGACCGAAGCCAGGTCTATGCTGGAAAGTATAAATGAGTTTAGAACAGGTGAAGATGCATGGTATTGGAACTCTGATGATTCAACGAAAACAACCTGTGCCGGTCTTGAAGAATTAGTTTATGACTATGATTTGGAAAAGGTTGCCATGCAGCGGGCAGCAGAAATAGCTCTTGCATGGGGACATGAGAGACCCGATGGGAGATCAACATGGTCAGCATATGACGAATGTGGTTATGAGCGGTGGTCAGTAGGAGAGAATATTGCAGCAGGATATACATCTGCTTATTCGGCATACGTGGCATGGCGTGAAGATAATGAAGCATACTCGGGTCAAGGACACAGAAGAAATATGCTTAACTCTGGTTTTAAGGCTATTGGGATTGCCTGTGTGACTGTAGGCGGAATAAAGTATTGGGTACAGGAGTTCTCTTCATATGTCTCCTCGGATCAGGCTACAGATGCGAATGACTCAGAAACTGAAGTTGAAGTTAGTGTTACAGAGGCTGACATAGCATTGGATTCCGTGCAGGAAATGACCGCAACAGTGGATGTGGGAAGCAGTATAGCTATTCCTGACGCTGAAGCTGTAGTTAAATTTGCTATGGCCTGGCCCAGCGGAAAAAAGATTGATATAAAGATTCCGGGCGTATTTGTTTTGGCTGATAATGAATATGTATCTATAAAGGATAATACAATTTCAGGATTGAAAGCCGGGACCGGATCTATAACAGGAGAAGCTCTTGGAGAAAACATTGTATTAAATGTTACCGTAAATGAGAAGGAAAATAAGATAGAGACCGATACAGAAAATACAACAGAAACAATAAATGAAGAACCTGAAAATACTTCAACAGAGTCTTCGGAAAGTGTATGCGGTGATGTTGATAGTGATGGGACTGTAACTCCTAAAGACGTTACAATGATGAGACGTTTCCTTGCAGGTGGCTGGAATGTGGATGTAGTTACAGAGGATGGTGATGTGGACGGAGATGGAAGCATTACTCCTAAAGATGTAACTATGCTTAGACGATACTTAGCAGGAGGTTGGGGAGTAGAGTTGCCTAAAAAGAACACAAATCCGAGTGATTTCCCTAATATTAATACACCGGGAGGATGGGAAGATCCTGAATCACTTGAAGTTCCTGAAAATATCTTAAAATATTTCGAGAATGAAAATGAAGCGAATCCGGATAGCGATCAGATAATTCCTATTGCGGTTGTTAAAAAACAGGTAGTTGCAGGCACAAACTATGGACTGATATCTAGGATATCCAACAAATCTAAAGGTGAAGATGAAGTATTTGCATTTATTACTGTATATGTTGACTTGTCCGACAAGGTACAGGAAGTATCAAGAGTATACAAGACGGATACACTTACGAGGACAAGCGAAGATATTACAGGTTGGAAGCAGGCAGAGGATATTACTTTTACTAATGTGCCTAAGGATGTAATAGAAAGAGCTTTATCGGAATTTGATGGTGTTTCCTACAAGCCGGTGGCTATCCTTTTAAATCAGCCGGTATACTCACAGAAAGAAATCGATGGATGGAATGTATGTATGCTGTTTGAATCAAAAGTAATTTCTCCTGGAGCGGAATCGACATATGTACTTATATATGTATTCGTTGACATGGAGTATAATGTTGAAATGACTGACGTGAAGTCAATCGAAGGTTGTCAGCCGGCATCTTGGATAAAGTAGAATATAAAACGCTACACTTTGTGAAGGAGTGTAGCGTTTTATTATGCTTAACTTAGTGGATAGCTTTTGCAGGGTTTAATTCTGATGGGGGTGTTAGAAGATTTCTCTCCTTTTTGACACCAATCTTTTTAAGATACATAAGATATCTTACCAGTGCGGATGCGCCTGCCATGGTCCAAACAATACCTACTGACCACCAGATGCCCCAGACACCTATTGTTGCTACACCGGTGAGTATTACCGGTACGATGAAACGTCCTAAAACTTCTACGATACCGTTGAGCAGAGCAAAGAATGCATCTCCGAGGCCGTTTAATACGCCTCTTACCACATAGATGGTGCCTAAGCACACATAGAAGTAACTGGTTATTCTGAGGGCTTTTGCACCCATCTCTATAACAGGCTGATCGCTTACAAATATCTGGATGATATTCTCTCCGAAGAACTGCATTACAGGGAGCATCAGCAGTGAGAAGCCTGCCATGATGGCCATGCCTTTTTTGTATCCTGCCATAACTCTTTCGTTATTACCTGCACCGTAGTTCTGACCGGTAAATGTGGAAAGAGCAGTACCTAAAGTCTGGTAAGGCTGATGGATGAGCTGCTCCATACGGGATGTAGCGGTAAATGCTGCCATCGCGATAGGTCCGAATCCGTTAACTACCTTTTGCAGAGCCATACATGAGATGGCTATAAGGGAGAACTGAAGTGAGAGCGGGATGCCAAGCTTTATGATCCTCATTGTGATAAATTTGTTAAACTTCAGATCTTCCTTCTTTATCTTAAAGTACTCGTTTTTCTTAATGGCGTATGTAAGACAGGTGATACCAGATACAAACTGGGAAATAACAGTTGCTATACCTGCGCCGATAACGCCTGTATTTAATACATAAACAAATATTACATCAAGTACGGTGTTTAGTATGCATGAGAAGATCAGGAAATACAGAGGTGTCTTTGAATCTCCCAGAGCTCTCAGCATTGATGAAGCAAAATTGTAAAGAGATACAAACATGATCCCGACGCACATTGTACGCATGTAGCTTAAGGAATCGGGGAATATCTCTTCGGGGGTGCCGAGGAGATTAAGCAGCGGACTGGCAAGGCAGAATGCTATGATACCGATAATCAGAGGGAACACCAGCATGATATATGCGGTGTTGGTGATACAGGATTTAACCTCGTCCCGGTCTCCTTTACCGAAGCTTTGTGCGGTGATGATACCGCCGCCGCTGCCTATACCGTTACATAATGCGAAAAACATAAAGGTTGCAGAGCCTGTGGCACCTATGGCAGCTAAGGCATTTGAACCTACGAACTGCCCGACGATTACAGAGTCCACCAGGTTGTATAACTGCTGGAAGATATTACCGATAAGCATCGGTATCGAAAACTTAATGATCAGTGACGTGGGATTACCCGCGGTCATGTTTAATACTGTTGATTTAGTTTTTTTCAAATTATCGCCACCTTATCTTTGCCGTATTCCTGGCGGATGGCTTGTCTCATGCATCCTACGGCAATTAAACTATATCCTCTTGTTGTCCGTAATATACTCCTATGACAATATAAATTAAATAGGATAATTTGAAAAAAAGATGTATTATTTTGCGATACCGATTCTGAACATAAAAAATCCCTCCCGGTCGCAGGAGGGATTGGAGATAAAAAGATATTATTCTTCGTCATCGTCGAACATTTCGTCGTATTCTTCATCATCCATCAGAGCGTCAAATGCTTCACTGGCTGCATCAAACTCATCGTCATCGCCGATGTCATCAAGATCATAGTTACCGTCACCGTTGTCAATGAAACGGTAAAGAAGGAAGTCACCGTCCGGGTCATCCTCGGGCAGCAGGGCAATATAATCCCTGTCTCCGCAAGGGAAGATGGCTATGACATCACAGGTCATCTCTTTGCCGTCCTCTAAAGTGAGGGTTACCTGGTCAAATGCGTCTTCTTCGTTTTCTTCGTTAAAGTTGTTAATGTTGTCACTCATTTCATTTCCTCCTATAAAATACATTTTTTAAAGATTATTCGGGTTTGTTGTTGATAACAGCTGAATCCATTATTATTGCTTCAGCCTTATCGTGAAGTACATAGCCTCTGATGGTTTCGTTGGTCTCTTCCTCACCTAACTGTGAAAATACTTCTTCTTTGGAAGTAAATCCATACTGGTCTATAAATACACTTTGGAACATATCCTCAAATTCTTCGTCAGAAACAGTGAGGTTTTCTGCCTTCGCTATCTCGTCAAGTACGGCATTGTATTTAACGGACATAGTGGATTCTTCTTCTACCATAGCATTATATTCCTGCTCGGTAATACCCCAGAGATATCCGAAATATACGGCACCGCTCACACCAAACTGCTGTTGGCAGATGGTATCGTAATAATCCAGGCAGTCCTGTATTTCATATGCGATCTGTTCGTCTACCTGACCGCCGAAGGTTGCATTGTCAATAACGGCTTTGATGATGTCGTTTGAAGCTTTGGAGTCAGAGTATTCCTTAGCCTGTCTCTCAAGTTCTGCTCGTGCTGCGTTTGAATATTCTTCAACAGA
>JAEEGJ010017894.1_pt1 | contig 15925 bp, 19 predicted proteins | sample 8958761 | NCBI WGS metagenome assembly JAEEGJ01 (sample SAMN16246546, study PRJNA631951) | gut metagenome | biome: gut microbiome; feature: rumen; material: RS-attached | host: Bos | place: Iran: Karaj | collected 2018-10
CTTGGACCCGTCACTAAGCACATCTCCGATTCCTTCAATCTTCCCGGCGGCCTCGCGGGCCTCCGTTTCGCGTTCGTTTGAGCTCTTCAGCCCTCTCGTTCGCGGGTGAGGCCAATTATAGAACTTTCTGTGACGATTGTCAAGTGGTTTTGCGCATTTTTTTCATTTTTTTTCACTTTTTTCCATTTTTTCGTTCTATATCCACATAATAATCAATTTATCAACATTCTATTAACATATTTATATAGACTATAACCAATCATAGGCATTGTTTCTAGCCATTTTTTCTTTTTCTCCGGTTCTTTTCTATAATTCCATATATGAGTTACGAATGCAGACACCTGAGAAACACATTCTGCAACAAGCGGAAAAAGGAATGCGATCCGGGAGCCCCCGGTTGCGTTCTCCGCGGACGGTTCGTATTTCCCTTCAGCGAATCCGCCAACGACTCTAGTAAAAAGAAGCCTAAACCGGACAAGGACTAACTTACATTGTTCAAGCCCGGCTACATTTTCGAGAAAATCCTTTACAGGTTTCTGCTTGTATCAGGCTGGAAACGTGATGTCGTACAAACTAATTTTAACTTTGTACACTCCAATCCGTCTAAAATAATTTATATAAAAGAATATAGACAAATTATTTCAAATCTATCCCGCCATGTCAGCGATATCCTTTTTGACTTCGGTTCATTCAAGAAATTGCCGCATGACTTTAGCAGTTATCCCTTCAAGAAAAACAGTATTACATACAAGCTAGCAGAAGGTAGTGAATCTATTCTGAACAAGATGCGCGAAGGCGGAATATTCCTGACGGCACACTATGGCGACTACGAAGCCATTGGCCCCTGGCTTTGCCGCTTGGGTATTCCGCTCAAGGCTAGCTACATTCCACTAAAACCTGCATGGCTCAACCATATTGTTGAGAACAGAATCCGATCCGTAGACAAGAGAAATTATTCCGTGAACGCAAAGAACCCGCGTGAGTTCTTGCGACTCCTCGATGAAAAAAATCTGTTCTGCCTGTTAATGGATCAAGACAGCCGAATCGAAAGTGCTGCCACCGGAACATTTCTCGGGAAAACAGTAAAGGTGAATCCGCTACCGGACTTTTTATTGAAACACCGCCCCAAAACACCCGTATTTATCTGCTGGCTCGAAGAACCTAAATCCAAAAACGAAAGGATTCTTCATGCAATAGAGATAAAATGCAAACAGGAAGAGAGATTGGCAGATATATTCAACTGCTGGCTAGAAGACCGTATTGCAGAGGATCCCGCCCTTTGGTACGGATGGACTCACCGACGCTTTTTCAGTTGCAACTCGGATATTTATAGCAAGTGATATTCCAAGTTGGAATAACTTGAATTTACTTTATCAAAAAAAATAATATATATACCTATAAAAACGATAATAAAAAATGCAAATTCTCGAGAACGAAAATATATCCTATCTAGAGGACGCGAAGGTGGTTCAACCTATCGTGAAGCGCAAGCTTGTTCTCGTAAAAATAAAAGGCAACGCCTTAAAGAAATTTCGCACACTGCTTTCTGAACAATATCCCATTGTAGATGTAGATTCTGAAGAAGAAGCCTTACAGCTGGTAGACAAAAAACACGACAGTATTTCTGCCGTCCTCTTTAATGTGGAACTGTGCAAGAAAAGCAGTTTCTGGTTACAGCAAAAACTGAACGAAGACAAACGATTCGTAGGTATCCCCAATATTGCCGTTTCTGCAGTCCCGAATTCCGACGATTACAAGCTCTGCATTGCAGCCGGCGCAAACGAATTTTTCGAGCCGCCATTCCAGAAGGAACTGGTTCTACTCCGAATCACCAACTGCATTAGGGGCAAGGACTCCGCGACTTTCTCGGAAGTCGAAAAAATTCTGAAGGAGCTGCCGTCCAATATTTACCTGAAAGATGCCGAAGGCAAGTACGTATTCGCAACACACTACTGGCATCATCTGCATACCGAAAACGATCCGAACTGGACAATCCGCGGAAAGACGGATGTAGAAATCCGCGAAGACAAGGAAAACGCCTTGAAAGCCATGGAGTCCGACAAGGAACTCTTGCGCACAGGCAAAGGCACCAATTACATTATCAAGGAAGAAGGAAAAGACGGTATCGAATACCTGGAACTGATTAAGCGCCCCGTCTTTGACGAAAACGGAAAAGTCAACGGCATTGTCGCCCTGATCAATAACGTGACGGAAGTTCAGCTGATGAAGCTGCAACTGGAAAAACGTTCCAAGACAGATTCCCTGACCGGGCTTTTGAACAAGCAGGAAACAGAAAGCGAAATTACCGATATCATAGACAATGCCACGGACAATACCAGTGGTGCACTCATGATGATCGATGTCGACAAGTTCAAGGAAATCAACGACTCATTCGGTCACGCCGCCGGAGACCGGGTACTGACAGCCATCGGAAACATCCTGCAAAAAACCTTCAAGGGAATGGATATCAAGGGACGTATCGGCGGCGACGAATTTATGGTCTACCTGCGCGACGTGCAAAAGAGCGAAACCGCTATTAAGCTTGCCTCAAAGATTTCTGACAAAGTAAAGCGCCTTTTCCCCCATGAACCTTTAGGAAGTTGCGTTTCACTTTCAATAGGGATATCCATATTCCCCGAACATGGTAAGAAATTCGAAGACCTCTACCGAGCTGCGGACACGGCACTTTACCATGTAAAAGAACATGGCAGGGATTCTCACAAGGTGTATTCACCTGACTTGAAGGATCTGCAGAACTAGCCTTGCGTTCCGGACGCATTCCCGGAAAATCTTCGTCTGTCCAAAATTTGGAATACCAGCAAAGGTAAATGAGCATCAGGATTGTGAAGCCTGCAATGCAGAACAGCTTGAACAACATGACAGTTGTCGCATAATCGGTAAGTGTGTACATTCTAACCCCATCGTGGAAAAACCACAACACACCAAAAACCACGCCAAATATATATTTGCGGCGTGGTTCATGTCAAATTGATTTGATTACAATAAACTAGTAATAATTACACTAAATAGCTTACCGAAAACGGCTAGTTATTGTTGGTATTGGTACGCATACCGGCGGCTTCGAATGTCGCCTTGTTTTTCGGATCGGGGACGGCAACCGTGGTAATCCAGTTGTATTCGGCAATACCGGCAAGACCCACGCGAGCGCAGAGCTGGTCGCGGGCCACATTGTAGGCGTTGAGAATCTGAATCTTTTCGGTATCGTTAGCCTTGTCGATTCGTTCGGACCAACGCACTCCGAGTTCCACGAGAGCGGCACTTGCCTTCACATAAAGCTTAGCCTTTTCAGAAGTGATTTCCGAAGAAGCGGGAGCAGTGAATGCATCGACCTGCACGATAGGCACGGTCTTGGGAGTGGATGCCTGAACCTGGTTCATTTCAGGTACGTTATCGTCAGCGTTATCGCAAGCGACAAACACCGGAGCTACGAAAAAAGAGGCGATCATCAACAACGCCACTTTTAGGATTCGTCTTGACATATCAGCCTCTTTTTCAAAATACTAGCGGCTTGTGGGCTCGAACCACAGACCTGCGGATTATGATTCCGACGCTCTACCAACTGAGCTAAGCCGCCAAATTTTTCCCAAATTTAGTCAATTAGTTTTAAAAATTCAAGGGGTCTATTCAAAATAAACTGTAGTTTCTACATTTTTTTCGCCCCATTCAATCAGTTGCCACCCTGGATCGGCACTTTTCAAATTAAAATAGGGCAAACTGGGATCAATCTGGAACTGAGTTGCCGGTGCAACGTGCACAACTTGGCGACCCATGTTCACTTCGAACTGGTAATGATAGTGACCAACATAAATGTGGGTCAAGTTCTTGATGCCTGCAAGAACCTGCTGCACCTCGACCATATTTTCGAGATGGTAACGCAAGTCCATAAAGCGGTGACCGCAGAAGCAAGGAGGATGATGCATGAACAGGATGACTTCATCCTTGATCTTTGCAGCTTCGGTCTTGAGCCAGGTCAACTGTTCCGGTGAAACATTGCCACAAGCACTGTCCAGGAAAAAGATGGTCCGGCCCTGGAGGTCATAGCGGTAAAAACACCTGTCACCGTGAATCATGGACTCAAGGTCGAAATATTTCCGCATGATGTTGAGGTCATCGTGATTGCCGGGAATAATACAGTAGGGACTCTTGTAGTCCTTGAGCAAGGAGGCAACATATTCATAGGCGCCCGGTTCGGAATTTTCCGAAAGGTCTCCGGATAGCACCAAAAGATCCAAGTTCTGCATGGACTTGGATTCGAGAGCCTTACGGAAATTAGCGCATACGTCTATTCCCTGTACGAGCTCGTCCCCGTTTCCGATATGGATATCGGATATCTGACCTATTTTCAGGATCTTCGATGACATTTTGTTTGTACAATATAACTATTATATTGGGGCTATGATTATGATTTTTTTCATTTTTTTACTAAATGTGACCATTATCATAGCGTTTTCAACATAATTTGGTGTATCGCCTGTGAATTGGCATTGAAAACTCACCTTCAACACTTATCAACATTGAAAAAAGTGAACAGATTGAAAGTTTTCAACATTTATTTTCTTCAATTTTAGTTTTATAACTTTTTGACTGTCATTGAGTTAAGTTTTCGTTTCCACAATTATATTCACTATTCACCCTTTCAATTATCATTACTATTTATATAAATAATTGATGTTATATAGTATAGCTGTGGATTTAACTTTTTGCCCTTTCTTAAAAAACAAAGACCCTCTGATAAGAGGGTTCTTAGTTAAATATTTGACTCCCTATTAAAGGAGAGAGTTTGCTTCTTTCTTGGGAGTTGCAGCCTGCTTTTCTGTAGCGGCGGCGGCCTTGACGTTCATCTGGCAGTTGCCCTGGAATACGGCACCTTCCTGGATGATAAGACGCTTGGTCTTGATGTTGCCTTCGTACTGGGAAGTGCTTTCGAGGACAAGCTTGTCGGAGCAGTCGATGTTACCCTTGACGGAGCCTGCAATGACAGCGGTGGTGGTCTTGATTTCACCTTCGACAAAACCCTGACGTTCGACGATAAGTTCGCCTTCGATGGTGATGCTGCCGTTGATGTTGCCTGCGACTCGAACGTCACTGTTGCCGCTGATGTCGCCCTTGATGGTCACGCTGTGGCCAATCTGGGTAATTTCCTGTTCCTTTGTAGCCATGATTTACCTCTGGTTGTTACGCGCTCGACGGCGCAGTTAATAATTTATAAAATCTTCGGGGTCCATTTCCCTGCCATCTTTGGTAATTGAGTAATGCAAGTGCGGTGCACTGCTGTTTCCCGTGTTTCCGACGGTTCCTATGATTTCACCCTTGCCGATAGAGCGCCCCTTGCGGGTGCGGATATCCTTGAGGTGAGAATAGCTTGTGACATAGCCGTTCTGGTGGTTGATGACGACCGTGTTTCCCAATTCGTCTTTCTGGCCGGCAAATTCCACAATGCCACTACCCGACGCAAAAACAGGGTCGCCGGACTGGGCAGAGAAGTCGGTCCCCAGGTGGTCGTTCTCTTCGCTGAATTTCTTGCTTACGATTCCGACGACAGGAATCACGTTGGGGATATGTTCCAGTCGGCTCTTTTCTTCCATGGACTTCCACCCGTGGATGCCCTCGTAATCTACGTTGATCTTTTCGGAAGGCGTGTGGGCGAAACGGTTCTTGTCTATGAGACTATTGATCTTGTTGGAATCGTTCTCGATAAAGGTGCCGAGGATATTCTGGATACGTTCTTCCAGGACCCAGAGGGAATCGATTCTTGAAAAGAGTTCTTCGTAGTTGGCATTCTGCTTGGCGAGCTGGGCGTTGGCGGTGCGCATCTTTTCGTATTGCACAACAATTTTTCCGATGCGGCCTGCATTGTAGATGAGCACGCCAGATGAAATTATCAACAGGACAAGGAAAATTTTCAAGAAGAGCGACCATTTTGTGGAAATGCGGTACTTCTTGATTTCCTTGGAATCTTCCGGGATAATCTGTATGGTGTAATACTTGCCTTTCATTTTCGCCTAGCGATTTTCCATGAGTTCCTGGATTCGGTTGAGGTCGTCCATGGAATAATAGTTAATAACGATAGTACCCTTGGATTCAGTGGAAGCGCTGGGATTCAATTGGACCTTGGTTCCGAAGAAGGTTTCGAGACGCATCTCGAACTGTTTCATGTCGGCACTGAGTTCCGGCTTCGGCTTGGCTTCGACTTCGGGCTTGTGAACTTCAGGCTGGTCCTCTGAAGACTGCTCCGGTTCACCCTCTCTCGTCTGGTTTATATCTTCGCCGCGGGCAATCGCTTCGATCTGGCGGACGTTCAGTCCTTCGTCGATGACGCGCTTGGCCAGCTCTTCGGCATTTTCAATTTTGTCGCTGCAGAGGGCACGGGCGGCACCGCCAGAAATCTTGCCTTCTTCTATCCATAAGAGCACCTGTGCCGGCAACTTGAGGAGGCGGAGTGCGTTGGTAATGGCAGAGCGAGACTTACTCACAATCTTGGACAAATCTTCGTGGGTATAGCCGTGATTATCGATTAATTGTTGATAAGATTTGGCAACTTCCACCGGGTTCAGGTCGACACGCTGGATGTTTTCGATGAGGGCCCATTCGGCCATGGCCTTGTCGTCGAGGTTTTCGTAGACCTGGGCCTTGATGGTCGGGATTCCGGCAAGCTTACTTGCGCGGGTACGGCGTTCACCGCTGATGAGCTGGTAACGGTCACCCACCTTACGGACGGCGATGGGCTGAATCAGACCGTGCTGTTCGATGGATTCGGCAAGTTCCACCAGTTCGTCGTCGCTGAAAACTTTACGCGGCTGAAACGGGTTCGGGTCAATTAAGTCAACGCTGATTTCTACGACTCTTTGGGAGTTATCAACAGCGGAAGAATTTTCGACGTTATTTTCGCCGGATTGTGGATTGGACTGTTGAATTTCTGCCGCGGCCGGTGCGGAATGATCCTTGAGAATGTCGGAAAGGCTGCGACCCAGTGCGAAAGATTTTTTACCCATTTATTACTTTCCCTTATTCAAGATTTCTTCGGCGAGTTTCATATAGGACTGAGCGCCGCTGCTCTGTACATCGTAAAGAATGGCGGGCTTGCCGTGAGAAGGAGCTTCGGAGAGTTTCACGTTTCTCGGAATCATTGCCTGGAAAACGGTGTCGCTCAGGTTTTCACGGACTTCTTCGGCGACCTGCTTGCAGAGGCTCAGGCGGGAATCGTACATGGTGAGGAGCGCACCTTCGATCTTGAGGTTCGCGTTAAGATTCTTCTGGACTTCTCGGATTGTCTTGAAAAGTTCGGTCATACCCTGCAGGGCGTAGTATTCGCACTGCACCGGAATGAGCACGCTGGTGGCTGCGGTCAGCACGTTCAGCGTCAAGAGGTTCAGGCTCGGAGGAGCGTCGATGATAATGAATTCGAAGGTTTGCTTCAAAACGTTCATCACGCGTTCGAGACGGCGTTCGCGGCTCATGGCATTCACCAGTTCGATTTCCATGACGGCGAGATCCGGTCCGGAAGTGATGACCTTGAGGTAGTCGAGGCTCGTATCGAGGATTGCTTCCTTGATATTGTCGTAGGTAATATTGTCCGGATTATCGGCCATGTTCAGGATTTCGTGGATATCCACATCCTGCATCTCGTTGTAGCCGAGACCCTGCGACGCGTTACCCTGCGGATCCATGTCGATAAGGAGTGTCTTCTTTTCCAATGCGGCAAAACTGGCGGCCAGGTTGACGGCTGTCGTGGTTTTACCCACGCCACCTTTCTGGTTGCAGACTGCTATCACTTTACTCATTCATTACCTCGAGTGACTAAGGCGTAAACTTGTTCTTCCTGCGGGAGTGCATATTTATATATGTGTACTTCCGGATTAGATTCCAGGTGAACAATATTGTTGAAACTTTTCAGCGTGATGAATTTACCGCCACGCTTGAGTCCCGGCTGGGCACGTTCCCAGTCGTTTTCGAAAGTCGAGAGCGCGCGGCAACTCACAAAATCCAGATAGGCAAGTCCCGAAGTTTCGAAGCGCTTGCCCACGACGGTCAGGTTCTTGAGACCGAGTTTTTCTTTGGCGTAGTTCATGAACTCCACGCGCATGTGGCGGGGTTCGACGGCAAAGAATTCTACTTCGGGCATTACGATGGCCAGCGGAAAAATCGGGCAGCCAGCACCGGCTCCCATGTCGGCCCATTTTTTTCCAACGGTGTCATCCTGAGCGGAGCCGCTAGGCGAAGTCGAAGGATCTAATTCAGCTTTATCCTTCACTATATATATATAGGGAACGAGTGAATCTGCGATGTGCCTGCTTAAAAACTTTTCGGAGTCCTTTGCCGAAATCAGGTTACCAAACTGCTTGGTCTCTACCACCAAGTCTGCAAAATCATAAAGCTTGCCGAGTACATCTTCGGACAGCTGCACCCCATGTTCCGACAGGAACTGGTTCAAAAGATTCTGCTGATTTTTGTTTTCTCTGTAATTCAATTTATATCTAGTTGTTCCACGTGAAACAAATATCCAAACATAATTTAGTATTATGATTTGTGAATACAAGAAAAAAGGGCCGGCGCCCTTTCACTTTTTAAAAATATCCGTGGATAAGTTTTTGATAAATGTTGAAATGCTGTGAACTTAGTTCTATTTATCTGGTAAAGAATTATCATAAAATTCTTTGCTAATGACTTTGTTTTCTTTAAAGTCAATCGCAACGGCCTTCTGAATGCTTGCTTTGCTTGGGTCATCAACAGTTGAATATCTGAACCAAGAATATCGACGAACTCCATTTTCTTTATCAAGCCAAGCGAAAGGTTTACCCAACAAATCTAAAACAATGTTTAAGGAATCTCCTTCCTGAATTTTATCAAATGATTCTTTGTTGACGAGACAATTATCCTTTTTGCTTTTACCGCATTCAGTACTTGCTTCGCAGGATAAAAATAGAAAGAAACTAAAAAAAATAATTAATAGCATGTTGGGCATATGAAATCTCCATAATCAGCATTTATAATGATGTTCCACGTGGAACACTCATGATATATTTTTTGTTGGCGGGGCGGCCGAGGAGGTCAAAATGTTTGGCCTTTTCGTGAATAAATGCCGGCTTGTTTTTGCGGAGGATCGGTGTGGTGGAGTTGGGATCGACTTTGGCAAAGAAAGCCTTTGTATCGAAATTGCTGTAAGATACGGTGAATCCTGTTTCTGTAGTTTCTATGAGTTCTTGATGTGCTTTATCAAATGTTTTAGTATAGGTATCACCTTGTTTTTTCAGTGTATAGTCAATTGCATTGCAGGTGTTTTCGTTTTCAGGGCTGGGGGTTCTTAAAGTGTTTTCATATATGCGTGGGCTTTCATCTGGATTTTCATATGGGGTTCCATCTATATTCATTTTTTCATCATATAGGGTATCGTTGTGCAGGTACATGCAAAAGATATCTTCTAATGAATCCGGTTTGTCCGAGTTTAGACCATATTGGTATATGCAGGTAGAATCTTTTTCTAAATAATAAATGGTTACCTGGGAAATGTTACTTTCGAGAAGAGAGGTGGTTAGCTTAATTGTGGAATCAGTTGTTTCTTTCATCACACTATATTTTTGTGTGTCACATTTTCCTTTACTATAACATTCGACGACACTATCTAAACTATTATCGGTATAGTAATATTTAGAGGATGAATAATAGATTTTGTCATCTACAAAGCTAGGGGCGTATGTGCTATCTACACGATAATTGTTGTTCAGTCTATATTCAATGTAGTCGTTGCGTAAATAATCGAGGCAGTTTACAGCATGCACATTCAGTGCGATAAAGGATAGAATGAGGATCAGTTTTTTCATATGAGGAAATATAGTAAAAGGTTTTAGAAATTCTGATTATATGTTTGGCCTTTGGCTTCGCCAAAGTCCGACATCCTGGGGCTCAGCAATGCCCATACAAGTATGGGCGCTGCATTCGCCCTGCGGACGTTTCACGTGAAACACATCTAAAGACCAAACATTTCACACTACACATTCCACATCTCACTTCCTATAATATATAGTGGTGTATTCATTGCCGCCGTAGCAGGGGCCGGGGGCTTTGAAGTACTTTTTGTGGTCGAACTTGATTGATTTCTGGATGAGGGTGTTTCCCTTCATTTCGTATTCGTAGGTGTCGATAATGAATCCTTTGTCGCTTTTTCGAATGCACTTGCCTTCGTTGCCCGGATCACGGTAAATAGTCCAGTGCCTGGGAATCCAGTTGTCGGCTTCGTGGATGGTATCGTTCTTGATGTAGAATATCTGGTGCTGTTCCTTGTTCAGATCGATATAGACGGAATCCTTTGCGCGGTAGACGGTGAAGTGCCATTTGTCCTTCGAGGATTTCCAGTCGTATTTCGTGACCTTGCCGACATTGGTGGAGTCGATTTTCCAGTCGGGAATGTAGATGGATTTTTTTTCGACATTGCGGGCAAGGCAAGATTGGTACAGGTTCATACTGTCGAGGTGATTGCCTGTCCAGTGATATTTGATGGTATAGACCATCCCGTTTTGTTCCTGATAGAGACTATCCGGCAACGTTTCGTCGGGCATGATGAGGGCGTGATCCTGGAAGTTCGTTGCGGAATAATCAAACGTGTGTCGGATGCAGTCGATCGCATGGGCGTTCAAGGCAGTCAATGCCAGAATGATAAATGTTCTCCTCATAGTGTTTAATATAGAATATTTATGTTGGGCCTTCGGCTTCGCCAAAGTCCGACATCCTGGGGCTCAGCAATGTCCATACAAGTATGGACGCTGCATTCGCCCTGCGGATGTTTCACGTGGAACACACTATACTGTAATCTCTACCCTATTGCCTTCGGGGTCGAGGACAACACTTTCATAATACCCGTCGCCGGTGGTTCGTGGTTGCCCCACTACCTGGATTCCGTCGTCGGACATTTGCCGGGTGAGGCGGTCCACCTCTTCTTTTGAATCCACGGAAAAAGATAGGTGTGCATACCCGAGATGTTCTGAATGTTCCACGTGAAACGTTGGCGAAGTTACAGGCCAAACATTAGTCCCAACATCGATATCGGGGCGGTGCATTATTTCCAAACGGGCACCGTCGTCGAAGGTGACGAATCGGCTGGTGAACTGTTTTGCCGGATTATGATAAATCGGGTGAACTACCCCACCAAAATACTTTCGGTAGAATTCGCAGACCTTGTCGATGTCTTTTACCCAGATGGCGACGTGTTCGATTTTCATTCTTTTAAGACCTTACGGCTTGCCACGAAGGCAGAGTGAGTTTGCGTTGGCCCCTTTTGAAAGGATTGTTTCGGTGGCGCAAATTCCTGTCATTATCAAGGAATTCTTGAAATCGAAACCGCTATTGCTTTTTCTTCTAGTTGGTTCCACTGCCGGTTCATCCTCTTTTTGGGAATCTTCTATCGGAGCCGATACATCGCCGTAGTTAACCCTGAAAACAAGGGCGCTGTCGATTTTAGGAATGCTTTCCGATTTTTTAGGATATAGGAGCTGGGCGTTTGATAGTTCCGCCAGCGCTACAATGGTAATTAAGGCTATTTGATATTTCATGAATTTACCCCCGTTGTTTTAATATACAAAAAAAATGTGGCAATAGTTTACTTAATGTAGCGTGCCATTATGTATATTTCTTCTGGAGATTATTATGATTGAGATTGAAATTATCCAGGGCGATATTACCAAATTGAAAGTCGATGCCATTGTGAATGCGGCGAATTGTTCGCTTTTGGGTGGCGGCGGAGTCGACGGGGCAATTCATCGTGCGGCAGGCCCGGAGCTCTTGAAGGCCTGCATTCCCCTGAACGGTTGCGAAACTGGCAAGGCTAAAATTACCCCAGGTTTCAGACTCCCGGCAAAGTTTGTGATTCATACTCCGGGTCCGATTTATAGGGACGGCCTTCATGGCGAACCTGAACTTTTGAAATCTTGCTACAAGAGTTGCCTCGACCTGGCCGAAGAAAATGGATGCGAGACGGTTGCCTTCCCCGCTATTTCGACAGGCGTCTATGGCTACCCTTGGGAAGAGGCTACCGAGATTGCCCTGAATACGGTTTGCGGATATTCTAACCAAAAGGTGAAGAAGGTTGTTTTCTGCTGCTTCTCTGCCCAGATGGAAGAAATATATAGGCGGTTTGTTACAGCCTTACATTAACTCTTTTTACTATATTATAAATAGGAAAGAACATTAATAGGAGAATTATCATGGAAGAAGTTAAGAATTTTCTCAAGGAATGTGGCGCCTACTTCTTGGCCACGGTGGAAGGTGACCAGCCCCGTGTTCGCCCCTTCGGCACCATCGAAATTTTTGAGGGCAAGCTCTATATCCAGACGTCCAAGACTAAGGATTGCTCCAAGCAGATCCAGCAAAATGGAAAGGTTGAAATTTGCGGCATGAATAGCGAAGGTACCAAGTGGGTTCGTGTCGCCGGCACCCTGGTTCGTGATGATCGTCGTGAACCCAAGGCCCACATGCTCGACCACTATCCTGAACTCAGGTCCATGTACTCTGTCGAAGACCCCAATACCGAAGTGCTCTATTTTAAGGATGCCACTGCCACGTTCTATGCCTTCGGCGCTGCTCCGCGAGTTGTGAAATTCTAGTCGTTTGTCCTAGTTTTTCTTGAAAGAGTCCCGGCTTTTAAAGTCGGGATTTTCTTTTTTCCACCGCAAAAACTAGCCTATTGTGAATAATTTTTGTAAACATTCTATTAACAACTGATGTTTGAATTCATTCAACATTTCTCAATATGGTGAATAAATTTGGGATAATTTTCACTATTGTATCAACAGGTGATTTTTGCTCCGTTTAATTTTTCTAAAAAACGAAAGTTTCACGTGAAACAAATTTGTGGGTTTGTGGATAATGTGTTTGAATTGAAAATTAGTGCATTTTTATATAAACATAGTATTAACTCTATATATACATATATGTTAATAATGGAAAAAGAGAAGTTCACAGAAATGAGTATTTATCAACAGCTTAAAAAGGGTTGTGATGTATACGCATGAGTCCACTTATAGGGTGTATATTTGACCACGGACATTCTAAACATGTCTATATTAATATCGAGGTTTTATAATGAAATTTGCAATTCTTGGGTGTGGGTTTATCGCGACGAAGATGGCCGAGGCAGTAAAGGCAATTGAAAGTCGTGGCGTAGAAGCTTATGCGGTGGCATCCCGTTCGCTCACCAAGGCTGAAAAGTTTGCGAAGGATTATGGTTTTGGTCGTGCCTATGGCAGCTACGAGGAACTCGCGAAAGACCCGGCGGTTGACCTGATTTATATCGCTACCCCGCATTCCGAGCATTACAACAATATTTTGCTTTGCCTGGAACACGGCAAGAACTTGCTTGTGGAAAAGGCGTTTACCGCGAATGCGCTGATGGCGTCCGAGGTGATTGCGCTTGCCGAAGAGAAGGGCGTGTTCCTGAGCGAGGCGATGTGGACGAGATTTTTGCCTGCGGTTCAGATGGTCAAGGACCTGATTTTGGTGGGCAAGATTGGCAAGGTCGAAAGTGTGGAAGCCGATTTCTCGATGCCGCTTTCGCATATCGACCGTTTGCGCAAGCCGGAACTTGCGGGTGGCGCCCTTTTGGATTTGGGCATTTACAGCCTGACTTTTGCGGATATCTTCTTGACGGATGATGAAATTGCCGGCGCCGAAAATCATATTGTTCAGACGAAAACGCATTGCGTCAAGTTCGATACGGGTGTCGATGCCACGGATTGGATTGACTTGATTTATGCAAATGGCCAGGTGGCGCATTTGAAAACTTCGATGGTGGCGCCGCTCAAGAACGAGGGCGTGATTTACGGTACGGACGGATTCATTCGCGTGTTGAACCTGAATGACATGGTGGAAATCCAGCTGTTCGATAAGGCGGGCTCGCTTTTGGAATCGATCACTCCCCCACGCATCGAAAACTGCTACGAGTACGAGGTACTGGCCTGCAAGGCTGCCCTTGAAAAAGGCCAAAAGGAATGTGCCGAAATGCCGCACTCCAAGACCATGCAGATGATGACGCAGATGGATGGACTTCGTGCATCATGGGGTGTGTCTTACCCGTTCGAGCTCTCCCCCGCCCAGGTTTGGGACCGTAACGGCGACAGGTCGATTCTCGAAGTTTTCGATATTGAAACGGGCAAGTCCGAAGTGTTCGACGAATTTGACTGCGTGATCGAGGCGCCCAACTGGAGCGCCGACGGAAAGTTCCTCACCTTCAATAGCGAAGGGCACATCTATAAGTATGAAATTGCCTCGGGCGACGTGACCGAAGTGCCGAGCTATTTTGTGGACAATTGCAACAACGACCATGTGCTTGCTCCTGATGGAACGGGACTTTACGTGAGTCACCATACTAAAGAAGACGGCCTTTCCCGCATTTACAAGATTTTCTATGACGGCCGAATGCCGGAATTGGTGACGCCCCTTGCGCCGAGTTATTTGCACGGCATTACGCCGGATGGCAAGATGCTCGCCTACTGTGCCGAACGGAATGGCGAATACGATATTTATACGATTCCGACTGCAGGCGGTAACGAAACTCAGTTGACGACGGCGTTCGGCTTGAACGATGGTCCGGAATACGACTGCGATGGCGAATACATCTGGTTCAATTCAGTGCGCACGGGTCGTATGCAGGCGTGGCGCATGAAGGCCGACGGTTCCGAACAGACGCAGATGACTTTCGATGCGCATAGGAATACTTGGTTCCCGCACATTTCGCCCGACCGCACGAAGGTTGTGATGCTAGCCTACCATGAGCGCGACGTGCGCCCCGGCGAACATGTTCCGAACAAGAATGTGGAAATCCGCCTGATGACGGGTAGCGACAAAACCGGCTGGAGCGAGCCGCGCACAATTCTAAAGCTGTTCGGCGGCCAGGGAACGATTAATGTGAATTCCTGGGCCCCCGACAGCAAGCGCTTTGCGTATGTGCGCTACGAGAAAAAGTAATTACTGACAGCTGAAGCCTTGCAGTTCAAGGCCTGCACGCATCTCGCCGTAAGTCGAGGTGCGCTTCATGTCCATAGCCTTCATGAATCGGCAGTTGTTGTCGATGTGCATGCGGAAGCCTGTCATGGTGGGCTCTACTTCGCCCTTGCCGCTGGCGCGCACATGTTCAATCATCTGTTCGCGCTTGTCGCTGAGTTCAGGCGGCACGAATACGTCGGTCACGATGTCGACATTTTCGATTTCGGTGGCGCCGAATACGAACGAGATGGTCACCAGATTCTTGAGGCCGTTGAACTGGCCGGGTGTTTTGCACACTAGATTCTTGGGTGAATTTTTCGATTTCTTGGCCTTGGCGGATTGTGCTGTTTTAGCCTTGGGATTCGGTGTGTACTGCAAGGCTGCGAGCAATTCTTCTTCTTTGACGGCGCCGACTAACTTATTCACAATCTTGCCGTCCTTGATGAGGAAGAATGTGGGGAATGCCTGGATCGGGAGCGACGCCTTGATTTTTTCGATGCCCGGTTCGTCGATGCCGACCGAGGCAATCTTGATGTCGCTGTAATTTTTCGCGATGCTGATGAGGGTCGGAATCATGATAAGGCACGGCGGGCAGCTGGTCGAAGAAATTTCCAGAATGACCGGCTTCTTGGAATTCAGAATTTCATTTTCAAAATTGCTGTCGTTTACTTTGACGATTTTAATGTCTTCGTCGTAAGTTTGTATGACTTTTGCATTTGTGTGAGTCACAGTGCCTGCCATAAAGATGACGGCGCAGACGAGAGCTAAAAAATGATTTGGTTTCATATGAAATAATATAGGAAAAAACTATTACTTTATTGTAATGTTTAATGTATATTACATTTAGGGTATTTCCGTTTTGGAAAGGTTGGGTAAAAAAGGAGTGTATTTTGGATATCGAATTCGGAGTATTGAAACGCGAAGACCTGAAAGA
>JAEEGJ010017897.1_pt1 | contig 15925 bp, 14 predicted proteins | sample 8958761 | NCBI WGS metagenome assembly JAEEGJ01 (sample SAMN16246546, study PRJNA631951) | gut metagenome | biome: gut microbiome; feature: rumen; material: RS-attached | host: Bos | place: Iran: Karaj | collected 2018-10
TTTCCCTTTTCCTTCCTTATCTGTTTCCTTCCGGGAGGCTGCACACGTCCACCCAACCCCGGGCGCAGGACAGCGCCTCCAGCTCCGGCAGGGTCAGTTCGATGGCGCTGTTGGAGCTCCCCACCGCGGGAAACACGGTCTCGAAGCGCCGGAGGGATTCATCCAGCCAGACCTCCACACCGGGATTGACCCCGAAGGGGCAGACGCCGCCCACGGCATGGCCGACCTCCTCAGCCGCCTCCTCATGACCCAGCATCTTCGGCTTGCAGCCGAAGCGGGCCTTGTACTTGGCGTTGTCCAGCCTGGCGTCCCCGGCGGCCACCACCAGCAGAACCCCGTCCCCCGCCGCGCCCAGCAGGCGCAGGGCAAGGCTTTTTGCGATCCGCTCCGGGGCGCAGTTCAGGGCTTTTGCCGCCAGCTCCACCGTGGCGCTGGATACGGGAAACTCCAGGATCCGGGCCGGATCCACCCCCCGGGCGGCGAGCCAGGCTCTTGCGCGTTCAATGGACATGATCTTTCTCCTGTCTGCAAAAAATCCGCCTCATTGTAACAGAGAAGGGGGAAAAAAGCAATGTTCGATTCAGTCCCAGGGGATATCCGCCTTCTGCACCGCGATCCCCTTTTCCGTGACCTCCAGCAGGGCGAAAGTGATGGGCTGGCCGAAGCGCCGGGGACCGCAGCTGCCGGGATTCAGGAGCAAGGTTTTCCCCTGCCTGCTCTCCGCATACTTATGGGTGTGTCCCGTGATCACCAGATCATAGGAAGTCAGGTCCCCGGGCAGGTCCCGTTTCATATGGGCCATGCAGATCCGCAGGCCCCCCAGCTCCAGCTCCCGGGTCAGGGGGATGCTCTCTCCCCAGGGGCCCCAGTCGTTGTTCCCACGCACCGGGTATACCGGGGCAAGCTCCCCCAGGGCGTCCAGGATATCCTGCCCGCCGATGTCTCCCCCATGGAGGATGACTGCGCACCCATCCAGCACCGCCTCCACCTCCGGCCGCAGGAGCCCGTGGGTATCCGATACCACGCCGATCTTCATATCCATCCCTCCCGGGCAACTATACCACCCCCCATGTCGGTTTGCAATGAGGCCTGCGCTGTGGTATAATTCAAGCTGAAAGATTATGGGCTTTCGCCCCTTCGGAGAGTGATCTTATGCAGCTGGAAGACTTCAGCCAATACACCCGGAGCTGTTTCAACGGAGAAGCCGCCTCCTGCTCCTGCGCCTGTCCCTTCGGGCTGGACGTTCGAGGCTTTGCGGAAAAATGCGCGAACGGGCGTTGGAACGCCGCCTGGAAGGCCTACCGCACCGCCGCGGTCTTTCCCGCAGTGGTGTCCGCCCTTTGCCCCGCCCCCTGCAAGGCCCATTGCCAGCGGGCAGACCTGGGAGGCGCCATCGACCTGCCGGGGCTGGAGGCCGCCTCCATCCGCTTCGCCAAAAACAAGAAGGCGGACAGCTTCAATATCCCCCCAAAGGACAAGAAGGTGGCGGTGGTGGGCGCAGGTCCCGCCGGTCTGTCCGCCGCCCTGCAGCTGGCCCTGAAAAAGTATATCGTCACCGTGTTCGAGCGGGAGGAAAGCTGGGGCGGCAGCCTCCGTGCCCATCCCCGCTTCCCGGAGTTCGACGAGGAATTCCGCTTCCAGTTCACCGCCGTGAAGCCCGGTTTCCTGGAATTCGTCTACGGGCGGGAGATCCTGGGGCCGGAGGAACTGGCGGACTATGAAGCCGTATACCTGGCAACGGGCAAGGGCGGCGCCGTCTGGGAGGACGGGCGCTTCTTCGCGGGCGGCGAGGCCGCGGGCCGGAGCCTCATCGAAGCCATCGCCATGGGGCCGGAGGCCGCCAAAGCCATGGAGGCCTTCCTCATGACCGGCCGCCGGGAGGAGATCGGAGATCCCCGGCACGAGAACCCCTGCGAACGCTATCTCCCCCACCCCGGCGTGGAGGCGGAAGCCCCCGGGGAGACGGAGACGGAGGAAGGGGCGAAGGCGGAGGCTGCCCGGTGCCTGCAGTGCGACTGCAGCGCCTGTATGGACGGCTGCGAGATGCTGAAGAAATACCGGAAGAAGCCCCACGGCATCGCCCGGGAGGCCTTTGCGGATTCCTCCGCCGCGCCGCCCATCGCCACCCAGAGCATCGTCCGCCAGACCTATTCCTGCACCAACTGCGGCCTCTGCCGGGAGGTCTGTCCGGAGCACGCGGATCTGGGGGCAGTGTTCATGCTCTCCCGCACGGACCGGTTCAGCCGGAACACGGGACCCAAGGCCTTCCACGACTACTGGCTCCGGGAGCTGGACCTGGCTGCCGGGGAGGCCTCCGTGTGCCTGCCCCCGCCGGGAAAGGAGACCTGCGCCTACGCCTTTTTCCCGGGCTGCCGCCTGGGGATGGACGCCCCGGAGCAGGTGAAGGCGGCCTGCCGCTTCCTCATGGAGATGAAGCCCGGAGAGGTGGGCCTCATGCTGGGCTGCTGCGGCGTGCCCGCCCTGTGGGCCGGGGATCTGGACCGGCTGGAGGCGGTGAAAACGAAGATCCGGCAGGAATGGGAGTCCCTGGGGAAGCCCACCCTGGTATTCGCCTGCGCCACCTGCCAGCGCACCTTTGCCGAGCAGATGCCGGAGATCCCCCAGGTCTCCCTCTACGCCCTCATGGCGGAGGCGGGTCTGAAGCCCGCGAAAACCGCCTTTCCCCGGGCCGCGGTATTCGATCCCTGCGCCGCCCGGGCCTTCGGGGAGATGAAGCGCGCCGTGCGGGAACTGGCCGGGCGGGCCGGTGCGGAGCTGGAGGAGCTCTCCGGCCCCAGCCGCTGCTGCGGCTTCGGCGGACACATCCAGATCCCCAACCGGGCGGTGTTTGAGGAGATCGGGGAAAACAGCGCCGCCCTTTCGGACAAGCCCTATATCGTATATTGTGCCAACTGCCTGGAGGTGTTCCGGGAGCGGGGCAAGGAAGCGGCTCATATCCTGGACCTGTACTTCCCCGGCGGGACGGAAAAGACCCCCGCCATTCTGGAAAAGCATGAAAACGCTCTGCGGCTCAAGCAGAGTTTGATGAAGGAGATCTGGAACATGGATTTCGCGCCGGAGCGCAAGCCCTGGGACGGGCTGAACCTCACCCTGGCGGAGGGCCTCGGGGAGAAGCTGGAAAACTGCTTCATCAGCCTGGAGGAAGTGAAGGAGACCATCTGGACCGCCGAGACCACGGGAGACAAGCTGGTTTCCGAGGACGGCTGGAGCCTGGCCAGCCTGGTAAAGCCGGTGGTGACCTACTGGGCCCAGTACCGGCCCTGCGGCAGCGGCGCGGAGGACTACGAGGTGGCCACCGCATACAGCCACCGGATCAAGTGGGAGAGGACCATCTGACATGGATAACGCGACGAACTGGAAATGCAACAAGTGTGGGGAAGCCCTGGTGATGAAGAAGGTGGTCTTCGGCTATATGAACCGCTCCTTCTCCCACGAGGTGCCCGTCTGCCCCAAATGCAGCAAGGTGTTCATCTCCCAGGCCCTGGCGGAGGGCCGCATGGTGGAGGTGGAGGAGGCCCTGGAGGATAAGTGAAGGGCTTCACCACCCCGGAGGATCTCATCGCCCGCCCGGCGGACTTCGTGAAGGTCAGCCAGGGGGAGATCAGACGGATCGTGAGCCTCCGCTCCTCCGGCAGCACCGGGCCGGCCAAGCGGCTGTACTTCACCGCCGGGGATCTGGAGCGGACCATTGAGTTCTTTCGCTCCGGCATGGCCCATATCGCCCGCCCGGGGGACCGGGCGGCGGCCTGCATCGGCAGTCTCAGTCCGGACGGGCTTGGGCGGCTGCTGGAGGAGGGTCTGCGCCGACTGGGTACGGAGCCGCTCCTTCTGGGGGCGGTCCGGGATTACGGGGAAACAGTTTCCGCCCTGCGGGCGTTCCGGCCCCATACCATCGTGGGACTGCCGGTGCAGGTGCGGCGGCTCTGCCTTCTGGCGCCGGAGCTGCGGCCCCGGACCGTGCTTCTCAGCGGAGACTATCCGGCGGAGAGCCTGCGGGAGACCCTGGAACGCATCTGGGGCTGTACCGTTTTCGACCACTATGGCATGACGGAGAGCGGCCTGGGCTTCGCGGTGCAGTGCCCCGCCCTGGAGGGGCGGCACGTCCGGGGGGACGAGCTGGAGGTGGAGATCCTGGAGCCCGGCACGGACCGGGTGCTGCCCGTGGGGGAATGGGGGGAGATCGTCTTCACCACCCTTCGGCGAGAGGCCATGCCCCTCCGGCGCTACCGCACCGGGGACTACGGGCGGCTGCTGCCCGGGGTCTGTCCCTGCGGCTATGCCGGACCCCGGCTGGACAAGGTCCTGGGACGGCTGACGGAACGGGCGAAGCCCATCTCGATCTATACTCTGGACGAGGCCCTGCTGGGCTGGGATGAACTGTATGATTATGCCGCCTCCCTGGAGGGGGGGCGGCTGACCATTGTCGCGGACCTGGCTCCCGGAGGGGAGCTGGAAGAGGTGGCCCGGCGGCTGGAGGGCCTGTGGCCCGGTGACAGGCTGGAGGTGCGGACGGGTACCGTGCCCCCGGGAACCGCCAAGCGTGCAGTGGCATGTACGAACGGAGTTCATCGCCCCTCATCCGCCACGGCGCTTCTGTGAGACGCGCCGCGCCACCTTCCCCCGGGGGAAGGCATCCGCTGCGGCGGGGACGATGGGCGAGAGAACGAGTATCGATGAATGGTTCCGCAGAACGATCTGCACCCCGGCTTCCCGTGGGGGAAGCTGGCCTCCGCCGCCTTCCCCCACGGCGGAGGATTAATGAGGGATTCTCTTGACTGCAAAAGGAGGCTGGCGGTGAATCAACGCGCCATCAAAGACATCACCGATTTCATTTTCATAAATGATACGCCCCAAAAGAGCGACGTCATCTTCATCCCCGGTACCTCGAAATCGGCCATCTCGGAAAAGGCCGCTGAGCTGTACCGCGCGGGCTTTGCGGATTACGTCATGCCCGCTGGTCTGTGGTCCGGCAAAAGGGGGAGATTTGCCGGCGAAAAGATCGACAATCCCCGGTATGTGGGGGAATATGCCTCGGATTATGCCTACTGCAGGCATATCCTGCTGGAAAACGGTGTCCCGGAAAGCGCCGTTCTCCGGGAAGAGCGATCCACCAACACCGGGGAAAATGCGGAGTTTTCTGCTTTGGTTTTGAGAGACCTGGGCATAAGCGTGAAAAAGGCCATACTCTGCTGCCAGTCCTTCCATGCCCGCAGAGCGTTCATGACCTACGGGAAGTATTTCCCCGATACGGAGATCCTGGTGGTCCCGACGGATACCCAGGGCATACGGAGAGAGGACTGGTATCTCCGCGAAGACAGTTACCGCAGGGTCATGAGCGAGGTATACAAATGCGGACAGTATTTTCTGGAATATGCTGAAGCTTGAGATCGGCGATCTTTCCCCCATTCTTCGGGACTTCGGCATCCTCTCCCCCGCTGCGGCCTTCACGGAGCTGCAGCGGTACGACTATGAGAGCCAGGGGCCGGATACCCGGGAGGTCCGGCTGATCCTCCGGGTGGAGACCGGGGACGGCCGCAGCCTGGTGCTGCGGCTGAAAAACGAGCCGGACGCCCCGCAGGCGCTCATGGAGGCCCAGAGCCGCTTTGCCGCGCTCCTGCGGGAAAAGGGCGTCGAGACGCCCCGGGCTTACCGGGCGGGGGAAAACTATACCCGGCGGTATGATCTGAAGGGGTATCCGGTGGTGGCGGCGCTGGAGAACTTCGCCTCCGGAGAGCTGACCGTCGTGGATCTCCCCACGGCGGAGGAAACCGGAGCGCTGCTGGCCCGGATGCACCATATCGCAGAGGCGGAGAACGCCCATGTGGACGGGCCGGTGCTCTTCGATCCCCTGGGGCGGAACGACCTGTTCCGCTTTTCCCTGTTCACCGACCTGGGGGACTTCCTCCGGGAAACGGACGCGGCGCTCTATGGGGAGATCCTACGGCGGCACGGCCTTCTCCGGGAGCGGATCCGGGTCCTGGAACAGGCGCCCCGGTACGCGGTGCAGGGGGACATCAGCGACTGCAACCTCTACCGCACCCCGGACGGAAGGCTGGGGATCTTCGACTACAACAACTGCGGGGACAACGGGCTCTTTGCGGACGCCGTGATGCAGGCCGTATTCGAAGCCCGGCTCATGGACTATCCCGACGGAATGGAGGACCGGGAAGCCCGGATCCTGGCGGCCTTTCTCCGGGGCTACGACCGGGAGCGGCCCTTCACCCGGGAGGAGCGGGCGCTGTACCCCAGCCTGTACGGCCTCATCAACGCCTTCTGGCTCAGCGACCTCAAGTGGGACGAGGACAGTCTGGAGGAGCTGGTGAAAGCCGGGGACCGGGAAACGGCGCGGGCCCGGATGGAGGGCATCCTGCGGAAACTGACGGAGCTGCCGGAGATGCCGGTATAGCACAAGAGAATCGTAAGGGCTGAGCGGACAAAACCGCTCAGCCCTTTTCCTGTCGTTGGTCTATTTCAGGATCTCCAGACGGAAAATACAGTTGTAGCCATACGACTCGCAGCGGTCCGCTTCGGGAATATACGTTCCCTTCCGGCTGACCACCAGGGAGCACCAATAGGTCCCCGGCGGCAGATCCTCCAGAACCGCCAGGTCCTCATCGGGCTCCGAGATCAGCATTGTCAGCTCCTGATCGTAGACCCGGAGCAAGGGTCTGCTCCGGCTGACTCCTTCCGCGAGACGCAGCTTCAGCTCTCCCCGGAACAACAGGATGGGGATCTCATCCCTGTGTTCCGCGATCATCGCCTCCACGGGCTCTCCGTCGGCAGCCAGGAAACCGTCCCCGGTCCAGGTCTCCGACCAGCGGGAATAAAAGTAGGGAAAGATGCTGTCCTCCCCGCTGCAGCTGACGGACAGGAGGGGGACCGGCTCCTCTTTGCCGAAAAACATCTCCCGTACAGCCGCCCGGTAGTCCTCATCGATGACGTACATATAGCTGGAATAGGGCACATAGATGGGGATGACCGCGATCTCCTCCGCCGGGAGCTTGTAGGAGGCCAGGATCTCCTGCATTTCCCGCACCGAGGCCGCTCTCAGGTTCCAGAGCTCATCATTCGTTTTTTCCCGATTCGTCCCGGCCATGAGGCCGCAGGACCAAGCCCCTTCCGCCAGCTGCCAGACATAGAGCTCCAGGCCCTTATCCGTGGGCAGATCATAGTATTCCGGATATTTTTCCCGCAGGGCCATCGGGGTCACCACGCTGCCGATCCTCCCGCTGAGCACGGGATCCAGACGCGCCAGCCAGTACACCGTGGAATCATCAGAGTACGGGTCTCCTGCCTCACTTTCATCATAATACCCATAGGCCAGGTACAGCTGGCCGGTCTCCAGTTCCAGCAGATCGTAGAACACACTGCCGGACATATCCCGCCCCGGCACACGCCAGGCGTTCCGGGCGCGCTTCCGCAGATCGGGGAGCTTGTCCTGCACGCTCCGGTAATACCGGTCGAAGTTGTCCGCGGTGGGGTCGAATCGGTGCAGCCGACCGGCGTCGATCCAGGTATCCCCCTCCGTTCCCTTCCGGATCAGCAGGGTTTTTTCCGGGGTAACACAGAACTTTGGCCAAGTCTCCGCCGGAGCCGTCGGATCGTAGACCTCAGGGAGGATGGGCAGATCCGTTCCGGCGCTGCCGGTCTCCGTCATCCATTCCCGAAACCCCTCGGATACATAGACCACCCTCGATATTCCGTAGAACAGGCCGGTGGTTTTCCGCTCCTCCGGGCTGGGGATCCAGCGGTTTTTCCAATCCAGAAAGGCGCCGTCGAAATCAAATTCCATTCTCCATTGCCCGTCATGGTCGTAGACCACGGAGTGATAATCGTCCTCCACGCCCTTCCAGAAGCTGTAGCTGTTGGCATAGCGGTACTCCACCGTGACCATTTGATGATCCTCGTCCCCCAGGGTCACGCTCATGCCCAGGGTGCCGGACCAGGCGGTATTCCGGATCCGGCGCTTGCCGTATTGACGGATCAGCCCCGCCAGTTCCCTTCCCGCCTCCGGATCCAGCTCAAAGCCGCCGTAATCATCGAAATAATGCGCGTAAATGATGGCGTCCTCCCGCAGCTTCAGGGGTACCGGGTCCGTCAGGAAGAACACCGCCGACAGGAGGCCCAGCACAACGGCCCCCAGGATGATCCAGAAGGCGGGCTTCCGGTAATTCAGCACGTTCTTCACCCGCTGCTTCACTCCCGCCTCCCCGAAGGCCAGGGGACAGGCGGCCACCGCTCTTCCCGGACGGCTCAGGTCCAGCAGAGCCTGGGCATAATCCGCCCGGGCCGCCGGGTCCAGGTCCCGCACCGCCCGCTCGTCGCAGGCCAGCTCCATATCCCGGCAGAACAGGATGTAAGCCAGCCAGAGGGCGGGATTGAACCAGTGCACGGCCAGGAGCAGGAAGCCCAGGGGCTTCCACAGCTGATCCAGCCGGCGGAGATGGGCCCGCTCATGGGCCAGCACATGGCTCAGCTGCAGCTCCTCCAGCCCGGAGGGAAGAAAGATCCGGGGACGGAGCACCCCCAGGATGAAGGGGGAATCCGCCCCGTCGCACAGGTATGCCTTTCCGGAAAAGGGGACCGACGCCGCGGTGCGCCGCCGGAGGCGCAGGAAGCTTACCAGGGCATACAGGAGCATGGCAAGGGTCCCCGCCGCCCAGAGCAGGGGCAGATACTGACCGGGAGAGATTTCCGTGCTGACCCGGACGTTCTGCGCCTCCCCCACCGCCTGATTCACGGCATGGTCCCGGGGCGTTTCCAGCTCCAGCACCGGCAGGGCCGCGTCCACAGCGGAGACGATCTGCCGGTCCGACACCGCAGCGGTACCGCCCGGGGGCATGAGACTCGCCCCGGACCGGGGCAGGGCCGGGCACAGCAGCCGCACCGCCACCAGCAGCCACAGGAGGCAGAGGACCCGTTTCGGCGCCTTCCGAAGGAGAAAGCGCAGCAGGACCACCACTCCCGTCAGGACGGCGGCGGACAGGCTCATGCGCAGCATCACGGGGAAAGCCCGCTGCAGCGCCAGCAACACCGCTTCCATCCTTACCCCTCCCGGCGGGCGGCGTCGATAAGCTTCTGGATGGCGTCCGCCTCCTCTTCCGTGAGTCGGTTCCGTGCGGTGAAGGCCGCCACAAAGGCAGGCAGAGAGCCGCCATAGGTCTCCGCCACGAAGCGCTCCCCCCGCATGGCCAGAAAATCCGCCCGGGAGATCCGGGAGGAAACGATGCCCTCCGCATTCTGAAAAATGCCCTTCTCGCAGAGCTTCCGCAGCACGGTGTACGTGGTGGGCCGCTTCCAGTTCAGTTCCTTTTGGCAGAGCTCCGCCAGTTCCCGGGAGGAAAGGGGCTCATGGGCCCAGATCAGCTCCGCAAACCGTTCTTCCACCGCACCCAGCTTCAGATCCTCCATCGCTGCGCCCCCCTGTTTATTCTCAATAAACTAAATGCAGTTTATCACCGATAAACTGCATTGTCAAGCAAAAAACCGGCGGGACCCTCGCGGGTCCCGCCAAACTTTGTTTTTTATCTCCCCAGGATCATGCGGTGGAGGATATAGCTCCGGATGCCCAGCTTCTTCCGCAGGGTCCGCTCCAGGAAAATGTAGTAATCGCACATCCGCCGGACCTCCCCGTCCGTGGGCTCCCGCAGGGCGAAGCGGGAGAGGACCACGGGCTCGCACACGGTTTCCAGGGGGTACCGGGCCCGGTCCCCGGCCAGGGCTTCGTCCGCCCGGGCGCAGAACCGCTGAATGGTATCCGAGGGCTGCATCTCCAGCCCCAGGAAGCCCAGCTGCTTCAGGATCTGGCGGTAGCACACGTCCGCCCGGGAAGCGTTATCCGGATATCTGCGGTTCAGGCGGCGGTAGAAGTTCTCCACCCGGAAGAACAGCAGGATGAACCGCACCAGCAGGAAGATCAGGAAGGCGGCCAGGTCGCAGCCCAGGATGATCAGCAGGATCTTCCCCGTATTGTCCTTTTTCTTCGGCGTCAGAGGCTCGTGGTCCGTCTCCGGTTCCGGCAGCTCCGGCTCGGGGAGCTCCGGCTCCGGCATCTCCGGCACATCGGGCTTCGGCGTGGGCTTCGGCTTCTCCTCCTCCACGGGCTCGTCCCGGGTCACCAGCTCATAGAAGTTCCAGTGGGTGGGATCGAAGTCCACCCAGCCTACGCCGTAGAAATAGACCTGGGACCAGGCATGGGCGGTGGCGTTGGTGGCCACGTAGGAGGTGGTGTCCTTCACCCGGTCCGCCTGCTTCAGGCCGTAGCCGGTGACATACCGGGCGGGAAGCCCGGCCATACGGGCCATGAGGGTCATGGCGGTGGCATAATAGGTGCAGTATCCCTCCCGGCTCTCCAGAAAATAGGAGAGGAAATCCCGGTCCCCGGGAGCGTCCCCGGGGGTCTGGGTATAGGTGCAGTTGTCCCGGATCCAGGTCTCGATGGCCAGGGCCTTGTCATAGTCGTCCTCGCTGCCGGCGATGATCTCCTCCACCAGTTCCGCCACATAGGGCTCGATGGTCTCGGATACCTGGGTATAGCGCTCCGCGATCTCCTCATACTCCCTGTCCTTGGAGGCGGAAGCGTATTTCAGCAGAACGTGCATGTTCCAGTCGAAATTCTCCTGCTCCCGGTCAAAGACCCGGGTGCGGATGGAGTAGCTCAGGGCGTAAGGCGGGAATTCCAGGGCGTAGAGCTCCCCCTGGGTATTGAAGTAGATCTTGGTGTCGTCCGACCGCTGGAGGGTCACCCGTTCCAGCTTGCCCCCGGCAAACAGGGAGCGGAAGTTCACGTTCATGTTGATATCCAGGAGGGCGCTTTTGGTGATCTTGTTATAGGGCCCGGACGCCTGGTTGGAGGAAGGCTTGTCGATGGTGAAGATCTCCCGCCGCTTGCCCTTCCAGAGGGGACTATCGAAGCGGAAACGGCCCAGAGCCCAGCCGTCATACCAGCCATAGCCGTTATAGGTATCGTACACCGACCCGGCCAGGAGGATGGGGGTGTCGGTCTTCACCCGCAGCACGTTCTTGTTGTTGGGCTCGATGTTCCCTCCCAGCTCAAAGCCGTTGGGGGAAAGGCCGGAATAGGACAGATCGAAGCTTCCGCCGCTGGAAGTCCCCTCCCCGTAGAAGGAGAACACGTCCCCCAGGTCCTCCACGAAATTCACCAGGGATTTGGACTGCCACGCGCCCTCCTCCTTGGGCCCGAAGGCAAAGGCGAAGAGCACCGCCAGGGGCGCAAGCACCATGGCCGTGGTCAGCATGGCGGACACGGGGATCTTCTCCCCCCGGCCCAGCTTCCGGTTGATGCTCCGGGCATTGGTGCGGCAGATGAGCACGAAGAGGACGATGAGCAGCAGGGCCGCCACCGTGAGCATATTCTCCGCGCCGGCATAGTACAGCCATACCAGCAGGGCTCCGCTGAGGAGGATCCACACCGGCAGGAAGGCCAGGCGGCGGAAATAAACATACAGCACCAGGGTCACGGGGAAGGAAAAGGCCAGGTGGACCAGGAACTGGCTGCCGTTTTCCGAATAGGGCAGCGTATAGGGATAGGCGTCGTTGTACCAATCGACGAATCCGTTTACATAATCCAGGATCGGATCCTTCAGCTTGAAGACCCACACGGCGCCGAAGCCCAGGATGGCCACCGCCGCGATCAGCGCCGGGGCGATCCACCACCGGCGGGAGAGGAGGAAGATCACGGACAGGTCCACCGCCGCGAAGAGCATGCATTCCGTCATGCTCACCTCCTGGCCCAGGGCAGGCAGGAGGGCGGTGCAGAAGGCGCAGCTGCCCAGGAGGCAGCAAAGCAGCTCCACGATGAGGGAGGAGGAGAATCCTTCGTTTCGTTTCTTCACGTCAGCACCCCCTCATTCCAGCGCCGCCAGCTCGGCCGCCACGTCGCAGCCCAGGGGCAGACGGATGGTGGGGACGAGCCCCGTATCCCGGCCTTCTTCCCCCACCAGCACCAGGGTCACGGCGCTGAAATACGGCTCCGCCTCGGCCAGGGAAGCCTCCAGCTCGGGGGTGAAGGAATCCGTGACCAGGATGAGGGCGCTCCGGCCGTAGGCGGACTCCGTGGGCAGGGGTCCCCGGGCGGGAGCCTCGCCGAAGGGCAGCAGGGCCAGCCAGCGGCGGATCTTCTCAAAATCCGCCATGTTCAGGGCCTCTTCTCCGGCATGGACGCCCCGGGTATCGCACAGGGCCCGGATCACGGCGCTGCGGTTCCGGGAGAGGCAGTGGAGGGTGATGCAGGCCGCGGCCTCGCACACCGTATCCGCCCGGGCCAGGGCATCCTCCCCCGTCGCGCCATGGGCGCAGTTATCGATGAGCAGGGTCAGGTTTTCCCGGATGGGCTGCTCATACTGCTTCACATAGAGCTCCCCGTGGGCGGCGCTCTTTTTCCAGTTGATCTGCTTCAGCGGGTCCCCGGGGCGGTACGCCCGGGCCCCGGAGATGCTGTCCCCGCTCTCGGCATGATGCAGGAACCGCTCCCCGAAGAGCTTCTCGTCCGCCACGTCCGCGTACAGGGAGGAGGGGGCCTCGGCCCGGGGATAGACCGTCAGCTCCGGCTGGCGGTAATAATGGAGCTTCCGCATATCGAAGCGCATGGGCAGCAGGCCGAAGATATCGGTGATCCGCATGGTGGTGATGCCGATGGGATAGACCCCCCGGTAGGGCATGGAGACCTTGAAGTCGAACTCCTTTCCCGCAAAGGGCAGCAGGCTGAAGGAGATCTGCCGGTTCTCGCTGGGGGCCGCCAGCTCCACGTCCATCCGCATCATGGAGAGAGGAAAGGGCTTCTCGTTCCGAATGGACAGGTGCAGGGCGGTCTCGCTGCCCTTGACGGCCTCCGAAGCGTCCAGAGTCTGGGTATAGGAAAAGGTGCGCACGGTCCACTGATTCAGCCCCAGGATGGCCAGCACCAGCAGGATCTGGGCGATCAGGATCACGTACCAGATGCGCATGCCGGTATAGAGCCCGGCGAAAAGAAAGACGGGCATCAGCAGATAGAACAGGAAGCGCAGGACTTTCATGACACCGCCGGGACCTTGATCTCCCGGATGATGGAGGTGAGGATGCTGCTCCGGCTCTCCCCCCGGATGCCGCTGCGGCGGTCCAGGACCAGGCGGTGGGCCAGCACATGGACGGCCAGCTTCTGCACGTCGTCCGGCAGGGTATAATCCCGTCCGGCGAAGAGGGCGTTGGCCATGGCCGCCTCCGTCAGAGCGATGCAGCCCCGGGGGCTGATGCCCAGGCTGATCCGCTCGTCCTTCCGGGTGGCTTCGGCGATCTGGATGATATAGTCCAGCACTGCGTCGGCGCAGATGATCTTTTTCCGCTCCTCCCGCAGGGCCAGGATATCCTCGGCGGAGGCCACAGGCTCCAGCTCGTCGATGGGCCGGGCGCGCATGTTGCGCTTCAGGATATCGATCTCCTCCTCATGGGTGGGGTAGCCCAGGGAGATCTGCATGAAGAACCGGTCCAGCTGCGCCTCCGGCAGCGGATAGGTGCCCGTGTGCTCCACCGGGTTCTGGGTGGCCAGAACGATAAAGGGGGAGGGCAGCGGATAGGTCTTCCCGTCGATGGTGAGCTGGGCCTCCTGCATGGCCTCCAGCAGGCTGGACTGGGTCTTGGGACTGGTGCGGTTGATCTCGTCCGCCAGCACGATCTGGGCCATAAGGCCGCCGAAGCAGACCTCCCGCTCCCCGGTCTTGGGGTTGAAGGCCGTGTAGCCGGTCACATCCGAGGGAAGCAGGTCGGAAGTAAACTGGATGCGGGAATAGGTGCAGTTCAGGGACCGGGCCAGGGCCGTCACCAGGGTGGTCTTCCCCAGGCCGGGCACGTCTTCGATCAGCACGTGGCCGCCGCAGACCAGGGCCAGGAGCATCTCCTCCGCCTGGGCCTCCTTGCCCACGATCACCTTTCCGATATTCTTCTTTACGTTTTCCACCAGCTGAATGGCAGACATAGGATCACCGCCTTATGGATAGTTGATAAATCAAGGATAACATTATCTGGAGGAGAATTCAATAAGCGGGAGTCCCAAAGGGCTCCCGCTTACCAGATGTTCAGGGTTCTTTTTCCGCCTTCTCCGGGACCTTGGATCGGATCCCCAGGTGAAGGGCCCCGGCAGGACAGCTGCGGGTACAGGCGCCGCAGCGGATGCACTCCGGGCTGTTGGGGGTCTTCGACGGGTCCGTCTGCATGGGACAGGCTCTGGCGCAGGCGCCGCAGCCGGTGCAGCGGGTTTCATCCCGATGCATGCGGCAGAGGGCGACGGGGTTGAGCAGCCCGTACAGCGCTCCCAGGGGACAGAGATATTTGCAGAAGGGGCGGAAGATGAACAGGCACAGGATCAGGATCACCAGGGCGACGCCCAGCTTCCAGAAAAAGAGGCCGCCCACCGCCAGATGCAGCCGCTCCCCGTGGAGGAGCACCAGGGGCACGCCGCCCCCCAGGGTGCCCGCCGGACAGAGATACTTGCAGAAGGCCGGGACATAATCCAGCACCAGGGCGGGCAGGCCGATCACCAGCACCAGGAGCACCCCGTATTTCAGCTTCCGCAGCAGCTTATCCCCGGGAAAGGTCCCCAGCTTCCGCCGGGGAAAGGGCAGCTTGTGGAGCAGGTCCTGCAGCAGTCCGAAGGGGCAGAGGAAGCCGCATACCGCCCGGCCCAGCAGCGCGCCGAAGAAGAGCAGGAGGCCGACGACGTAATAGGGAAAGCGCACGGGCCGGGAAGACAGGAAGCCCTGGAGGGAGCCGATGGGACAGGCCCCCAGCGCCCCGGGACAGGAATAGCAGTTGAGCCCCGGCACGCAGACGCTTTTCAGCGCGCCCCGGTTGATCTTCCCGGTGAAAAAGCCCCGGAAATCCGCGTTCTGGACCAGCGCCGCCAGGAGCTGGATCCGCAGCCTCACGTTCCCCTTACCCAACGCCGATACACTCCAGGCAGACGCGGACCGCCTTCATCAGGACTTCCTTCGCCTGCCCCTCCGCGACGCCCGCAGCGATCAGCGCCGCGGCCAGGATCAGAGTCAGAATGGTGAAACCCCGTTTCTTCATTTCAGGAGCTCTTCGATGATGGCAGCCCAGGAGTTATAGTTCCGGCTGCCGATATAGGCTTCGCCCAGGACCTTGCCGTTCCCGTCCAGGAAGATCGTCGTGGGGAAATAGCCCGTGTTCAGCCAGGGATCGAATTCCTCCACATAGCGCAGGCTGGGATAGGTGACGCCCATCTCCTCCACCGTCCTGATATTGCCGGACTCATCCTCCGCCAGATACACGCCCAGCATCTGCACTCCCCGGTCGGCATAGTCCTTTGAGATCTGCTCCAGCTCGGGCAGCTCCCCGACGCAGGGACGGCACCAGTATCCCCAGAGGTTCAGGATGGTGAGCCTGTGCCCCGCGAAGCATTCTTCCGTCCAGGTGTTCCCCTCCAGGTCCACCGTAACGAAGGAGATATCCGGCGCCCAGTCGGCGGGGAGTTCGGCGGTCTCGGGAGCCGGTTCACCCTCCGCAGTCAGGATGAGCATGGTGCGGCTTTCCTCGTCGTAGCCCACCTTGAATCCCAGGGCGCCGCCCAGATCCCGCAGCTTGAAGTAGTTGTAGCCGTCGATGTTGTAGGCGGCGAGGGAGGAATCCTCCCGACCGTTGATATACAGGGTCTGGAGGCTTGCGACCGCCTCTTTGCTCTCCATGCCGAGGGACTGCAGCTCGCTGCCGTCCGCCGTATAGGATTCTCCGGTGACGATGTGGATGGAGTTGGTCTTCTCCCTGTACTCCACGGAGAAGCGGGCCGGGGTATCCCGGAGCAGGCAGGCCACGTCCCGGAGTTTGAAATAGTTGTTGTCGTGGATGTTGTAGGCCGTGACGGGGGCGTTCTCCCCGTCGATGGTCAGCTTCT
>JAEEGJ010017900.1_pt1 | contig 15924 bp, 16 predicted proteins | sample 8958761 | NCBI WGS metagenome assembly JAEEGJ01 (sample SAMN16246546, study PRJNA631951) | gut metagenome | biome: gut microbiome; feature: rumen; material: RS-attached | host: Bos | place: Iran: Karaj | collected 2018-10
GCCCATCCACTTCACTGAGCACCACGATGTCGCCTTCTATGCCTCACAGCTCTGCATCACGCCGCGCTATCTCTCACAGATTATCCGTGAGGTTTCAGGCCGTACCGTCGTCGATTACATCAATCAGATGCTTCTGATGGAGGCCTCCTACCTGTTGCAGCAGACCTCACTCCCTATCGTCCAGATAGCCGACCGCCTGCACTTCTCAGAGGCAGCCTCATTCACCCGTTTTTTCACAAGAATGAAGGGCATGAATCCAAGGGTGCTCAGAAAGGGGAAATAGAAGACATGTATATCCATCGACAGCGACTCCTCTATCAGGTAGCCTGCCAAATACCATCAAAGTGGGGGGCGCCGAAGCGATAGCCCCACTTGCTGATTCCTGTGTATGAATACCATCAACTAAATCAGTTGTGCGATTGTTTCCGCATCCTTGCCTTCATAGAAACGAGGCTCAAAGACGGGATTGTATTTGAAATCGCCAAAGCGGAACAACTGGAGGCCACAGAACTGATGATCGTCGCTTAGGCAGAGTTCCAGGCGGAAGTTGCCGTTAGCACCTGCTGCGGGCTTGCCCTTCTGCTGGATGTCTGCAGCCATCTTGTCGAGCGGCATATCTAAAAGATGTTCCACGCGCTCACCCTCCGAGGGAGTGTACTCCAGGATAATGGCCTTAGCCTGACTCTGCGTAGGTGTATAGATGGCCTTGGTTGAAAACAGTGATTTCTTGATCTCGATATGTTCATATGTGGAGAGAGCAGCAGCCATCTCCAAGTTTTTGATACTTGACATAGTTGTTGTTATGTGTGATGTTAATAATGTGAATAAAAAGTGTGTCCCTGTGATAACAGAAACTATGTCAACGGATGATGTGCCTCAGTGCGATGACGTAATAGTCGCACGAGGCCGACATGCAGAATGGAGCCGTCTCCTGGCGGCATCTGCTGTCGTAGTAGGATTTAAAGTGTTTGACAATATGCCCCCACAGGGCAAAGCTGCCGAACGGCGTGATGGTTCTTTCTGTCTTAGAGCCTTGTGAGGGCAGGATGCGCTGAGGGCGTGAACTGCAGACACGATAGATCTGTGAGGCATCAGTCAGCATGGCTTCATGATGGTGCTGTTGCTGCGGAATCATGACGGTTGACTCCGTAGGCAGCAAGGGTGTTCCGGCTAAGGCATCATCCTTGCTCTGCCAGTTCAGGAGAACCGTCAGGCAAACGGCACAAAGGACCGTCAACATCCGTATCATCAGTAGCATTCGCCTCATAATGCGCTGCAAAGGTACAAATAATTTTAAATTATAAATCCAGATTTACCAACTCATACTTCTTTGAGCCAAGGCCAATCTGGGCTGCATGGTCGATAGTGTGTGTGCCATGCTGCTTGTCGATGCGCTTCAGCAAATCGGTAGGATCATTCTTGGCCGTCACCTTCTGTTGGTTGATGATATCGATGCAGGCCTGGTCGAGCGCTACGGGATCGGTAGAGGCGAGGATGCCGTAGTCTTCCAGCTTCACAGGTTCGGGATGATCCACGCAGTCGCAGTCTATTGACATGTTGTTCATGACACTGATGTAGATGATGCCATGCTTCTTGTTGAAGTAGTTCACTACGGCTTGGGCAGCCTGAGCTGCTGCTGCCATACTTTCGAGAAAACCATCCTGATCACCGATGAACGCCGGTGTCCACAGCTTACCCATATCCAGTTTCTCCATCTTGCCGGCCGAGTGGATGTAAGCCTTGCCGTTCTGACTGGCACAGCCGATGGAGAGATTTTTTAACGCACCACCGTAGCCACCCATAGGATGACCCTTGAAGTGGTTGAGGGCAATCATGAAGTCGTAGTTGGCCATGTGTCCGCCTACGATGTCGTACTTGATGTGCGACTGGTCTTTCACAGGGATGCGTATCTCGTCATACTCGTCCATGATATCGACAGGAAAATACTTTGTGAAGCCGTGACGCTCAATCACTTTCCAGTGGTTCTCCGACGTGTTGCGTTCGTCTTTCTTGTCGGAAGGTCCGTTGCCGTAAGCGGTATTACCCTCCACAATGGTGCCGTCCACCTCCCATATCAGTTTTTTCACCAGTTCAGGTTTCAGGTAGTTGGGATTGCTACCTTCACCTGTTGACATCTTCACTGCCACACGGCCCTTGGCTTCAACGCCAAGTGCCTTGTAGATTTTTACCAACGACTCTGGTGAAATCTCCCTTGTGAGATATACCTTTGATGCCTGTTGAGCCATCACCGCAGCTGACACCATCAACATGGCTGCTGCCAAAATCAAACTTACTCTTCTCATAAATATACTTGAATATGACTACAAAAGTAGTAATAAATACCGAAATTTCGCTATTTTTGCAGAATTATTTAACAAATATATCTTTCATCTTTTTTTATAATTTGCGGATAACCCGGCAAGGATTGCCTACAGCCATTGAATCGGAAGGGATATCCTTCACCACTACACTGCCTGCACCGAGCATGGTGATGAAATTCTTCTATTTTTGTTATGCAATAGGGTGAAACAGGTACCAGTCTCTTGATGGCTCAGAACTGAATGAGCATACTGAGAATTTCGGCGTTTCGAGGTACTTGTCTGTTGAGAATTTCGGCATTTTATAAAATGCTGTTATTGAGAATTTCGGCATTTTTCAGAAAGAAAACTATTGAGGATTTCGGCATTTTTGTTTGTTTTGTTTGGATTTTCAATGTTGAAACAGGTGACAGTATCTGTTTCACATTATCCGTCTTGTCTCAGTGATCCGCAAGTCGATGATGGTCTGCGCCCAGAGGGGGATGTCATCGGTGTAACACTTGAAGAGCTTGCCGTCGGTCATGCGGAATAGCAGGCGGGCCTCGGTGTCGTCTATAGAGTTGTCGTAAACATACACGCGGTCGGCAATGGCTGCCACGCGCTTGCAGTTTAGTATCGACTTCTGATAGCGCGAGATAATCTTGGTAATCGGCACATCGTGACCGCCCTCCATTACTCGCTGAGCAATGCGTAATGCGTTGATAGTGGGGTGGCTGGTGGACACGAAGAACAGTCGAATGAAATAGCCTGCTTCATGAGCGCGCCGGATGAAGTCCACCTTTCCTTCGGAAGAAAGGACCGTCTCGAAGATAAGACTCCGACCGTTTTTCAGACACGCTTCACGCTGCTCTTCGCAGTATTGTGCAGCTTGGAGCACAGCCTGAGGCGAGTTCCAGTCGCCGAATCGGTCCTGTGCCACCTGATCGGGATTGACGTAGAGTGCATCTTCAAGCCATTCGTGACGAAGAATCTTCGAGGTGATAGTAGTCTTGCCCGACCCGTTTGGACCGGCAATGACGATGAGCACTGGGCGATGTTTCTCTGTTAACATGATGCTGCAATCTTTTCAGATTCACGCTTCAACTGTCCGAAGAAACGTGCCGTTGCTTCTGCTCTCTTCTGCTTTGCCTCTTCAGCGGCCTCACGCATCAGTTGCGAGAGCACCTCGTCGGTAGGCTCCTCCATGCTTGTCAGTTTGTACGTGTCGATGCTCATAATCTTCTTACGTTTTGTGATTACGGCTGCAAAGCTGCGGTTAAGCGAGAGCCATGATGCTTGCATCGATGGCCGAGCGTGAGCAGCTTCGCACGCTTTCTGCGTGCAAAGATAGTGCAAATAGAGCGAAATACCAAAGGAAAACATGTTTTTCTTTGTATTTCCGAGATGCAGCCTATCTTCGACCAAAGGTCAAAGATACAACTTTTCTGCGAGATAATTACTTAATTCCCTCAGTTTTTTATTATCCGTCTTGTCTCAGATTGCGAAGCCACACTCATACCTTTAGCGTACATGATAAATTCGGGGACGCAGCACTTTCGTATGCTTCGTCCCCGAATGATAGTAGGTGAATGAATGTTTAATTAGGATTCATCTTCTGCTGCCATTGGATAGCTAAGCGGGAGCTCCATGGCTTTAGGCTTTGCCGCCTCTCTTACCATTGCCGTGTAGGCTTCGATGACGTGGCGCCAATCATTATTGCTCATGCCTGGATAGCGCTCGCCAAACCTCTTCTGCACCTCAATCTGCAAGTCACCATCACTGATGCTGCTATCCATGTGAAGGCGACCAAAGATAAGGTTACGAACATCCTTATCATCTTCAACACTCTGCAGCTTTCTGAAAGATGACAATAGTCCACTGTAAACAGAATCGAATACACGATTATTGATTGCTGCCATAAAGTCTGGATTATCTAGATAGTACCGACAGAACTCCGTATTCTCATTTAACATACCAGCAACTATCATCATTAACGATGCTGCACATTGCTGCATAGCGGTTTCCTTATTGCTGTTCTTGGCCGCATTGACAAATGTCTCGTCAGCACGCAGACGCTCAGGCAATTCTTCTAACTGTTCTTTAGCCTTCTCCATATTACTGAAGTGAAGATTGTTCCATTCGCTCAGGATGTCGCTCAGCTTGACCAAGTCAGGTTCTTGTGGACCTTTGGCTGTTCCAACAGGTATAGGTTCTATTTCTGAATTTTTATTCTCCAGTTCTATCTTTTTCTCATCGTTCTTTATCAAGCGGTATTTGTCAAAGTCGATAGATTCCAACAGTCCTTCGGTAAAGTCCTCACCTGTCAGTTTGGGCAGTTTATGTACGAGCAATGAGAAATAGGTATCCAGCATTTCCCACTCAGTACTTTTGAATGGCATTACAGCCGCAATGAAGGGATAGGTACGCAGAAATCCCTTAATACAACTCTTTGTCGTTATCTGCGTATTATCTTCAAGTGTTTTGAATCGCTCCACCGCCTTGTTCACTATTGGGTCAAGTGTTTCTCTTGGAGCATTGCTCCAATACTTCTCATTCAGCTCCCTCACCTCTTCCTCTGTATAGATATTGGCTTCTTCTATCTGCATCAGCAAATCGTTGAGTTTGTTAGGATCTGTCTCTTTCGAGAGAATCGTGGTCTTGTAGAACCGCTGGAACGACTTCTGTATATCGTCTGCCTCGTTGGCAAAATCAAGTACGAACGTGTCTCGTTTCTTTGGATGACAGCGATTCAGTCGTGATAGCGTCTGCACAGCCTTCACGTCTGTCAGTACCTTGTCAACATACATAGTATGCAACAAAGGCTGGTCGTAACCTGTCTGGAACTTGTCTGCCACTACCAGTATGCGGTAAGGGTCATGCTCCATATTCTCCTCAATATCTTTGGAGGGGAAGCCGTTGATGTCTGATTCAGTAACCGTCTTGCCTCCATATTCTTTAGAACCTGAGAAAGCTACGATAGCTTTGTATGGACTCTTCCGCTCTTCCAACAGACGCTTGATTTCATAGTAGAATTCAATGGCTCTGAGAATACTGCTGGTAACAATCATTGCTCTTGCCTGTCCTCCGACCTTTCCTTTGTCTATCACTTGCGTATGGAAGTGCTCGACGATGATGCTGGCCTTCTGTTGAATCGTCTCTGGTCTGCTCTCCACAAAGGCGCGCAACTTCTTCATGGCTTCCTTTTTGTCGAACATAGGGTCGCTCTCTACCGCTTTCACTATCTTATATAATGAGGTATAGGTGGTATAATGCTCCAATACATCCATGATAAAGCCCTCTTCTATGGCTTGCTTCATGGTGTATTCGTGGAATGGTTTGTGGCCTATTTCTCCATCCGGCTGTTGGAAAGGCGTACCAAACATCTGCAGCGTTTTGTTCTTGGGCGTAGCCGTAAAAGCATAGTAGTTCGCATTCTTCACCATTTTACGTCCCTCAATGATGGCAGTAAGGCGGTCTTCTAAATCCATCTCGTCGTCACCCGCGTTACCGCTTAATGCTATATTCATCTTTGCGCTCAGCGAACCATTCTGACTGCTGTGGGCCTCGTCGATGATGATGCCAAAACGCTTGTGCTTCAGCTCTGTGCCAATGGCCTCCAAGATGAATGGGAATTTATGCACAATGGTAATGATAATCTTCTTGCCGCTTTCCAAATGATTTCTCAAAGACTCAGCACTGTCTGCCCAAGCCACCAGGTTCTGCAGGCGTTTGAAGGCGACAATGTTGTTTCTAATCTGAGTGTCAAGATTCACGCGGTCTGTCACAACTATTACGCTATCCAGTAAAGCCTCAGTGCCATCCAATAGTCCAACCAACTGATAGGCCAGCCACGTAATAGAGTTTGACTTACCAGAACCTGCTGAGTGTTGAATCAAGAATCTTTGACCTACACCCTTCGCTTTTGTTTCTGCCAACAGTTTTCTGACGCAATCCAACTGGTGGTAGCGAGGCCATACCACGCTCTGCTTCTCTATACCTGTCTTATTGTCTTTCTTCTTCACCACCTGAGCATAATTCTCGATGATGTCAGAAAGTGAATGTTTCTCCAGTATCTCTTCCCAAAGATAAGCGGTGCGAACTCCATTCGGATTGACAGGGTTTCCTGCTCCACCGTTCACACCCTTATTGAAAGGCAGGAACCACGAACTCTTGCCGCTGAGCCAAGTACACATCTTGATATTATCATCATCCACGGCAAAGTGTACGGCACAGCGCTTTGGTGCCAGCAAAGGGTCTTTAGGGTCTCTGTCTGTCTGGTATTGCTTCACAGCATTCTCTACCGTCTGCCCTGTATAGTGGTTCTTCAGTTCCATTGTTATCAGAGGCATACCGTTCAGCGACACCATCAAGTCTATGCGATTGTCATTCTCCTTGCTATATGCCAGTTCTTTTGTGATGCAGAACAGATTCTTCTTGTATAGCTCCTGCGCTGTAGGATTCAGTTCCGAGGGTAGCGGATAGTACATATCGAAGAGTTCTGAGATAAAGCGGAAGCCTTTTCGCAACACGTCTGTCACTCCACGATTAGCCAACTGCTTTGCCAACTCCGTAAAGAATTTGCGTTCAGTTATCTGATTGGCAAAGCACCCTGTATTCTCCACTTTCTTCTTTTGTGTAGAGAGCAGAAACCGCTTCACTCGCTCTGTATCCAGAGCGTAGTCTTTCACGTAGTCATTGGTCGTTCCCTCTTCATATCCCTGCTTGTCTCTCAGGTAAGCAAGAATCATGTCTTCGAGGTTCATTTCACTAACATTTGTCGGCATTGTCTTTATCTTGTTTTATTTTCTTCTTTATTCTGATCAAGACAATAGCGACACAAGATAAATCTGCTATAGTTTGCCTGTCACGGCTTTCGTAACATTGTCTGGATGCATACGCATGTCAGCAAAGGCTGCAATAATCAATGTATTGCCACTCAGATAGTAGTACATCTTATTGTATTTCCCTACTATCTTCGAGCGGTACTGAAATCTACTATCGATTGGTTCGGGATGGCCACTTTCAGGAAATCGTCTAAGTGTCTCTACACAATTTTCAATTTCAAATTCAAAATCATCTGCAGCCGCCAAACCAAATTCTTCGGTTAGATAGTCACAAATAGCTTGAAATTGAATGATGGCTCTTTTGCGAATGATTATTCTATGAACCATAATGCCTATGCAGTCTCATCTGTTGAACAAAATCGTTCCATTCAACATATTCTCCCCGTTCGATTTCCTTTTCGCCTTCTTTAAGACATTCTTGCAAATCGCCCCAGGTTTGTGGCAAACCGGGAATCGGACGAAAATCATTTACCATTACTTCGTCTGCATAAGCAACAGCACCCACGGGTTCACTGGCCATCATAACGCTGCCGTCCTCTTCGTCAATCCTTGGGTATGGTTTACTCTCTTTCATTTGCGTTCTTATTTTGGGGCAAAGATACGACTAATAATCGAGAATTCCAAAGATTTCTATCATTTTCTTGTGCCACTATGTCAAAGACCTCTTTTCTTGCACAGCTTTTCAGCCATACCTTGATTTTATATCATTTCGTTTTGTACGTTCACTTGTCCTGTTACGCAGTCAGCAATGAGTCGCTGCTTATATTCTTTCAGATAGTCTATTTCTGATTGTAGCTCAGAAGCAAGTTTATCTATCTTTTCACACTTCTCTTCTATATAGGCAACAATGGCTTGTTGCTCGTCGAGAGGGGGAAGAAAGAATGGAATACTCTTTAGTGCATTAGGATTTAAATCCCATTGTCCCACCCTTATACCCTTAGAGTATTGAGTAAAAAAGGGAACATACACCTTACTGCGTAAGGTCTTGCTGAAGAACTCCTTATTTACGCCTTTTAATTTGCATGTGAAATAAGCTGGGCTGACGATGCCATTATAATCTGAAACTGCATACGATCCTTGCCATGCTTTCATTTTATTTATTGCGAAGTCTCCCTTCTCAATATACTTATATCCACTTAAATCATCTGGGATAAAATTGTGATTTTCTTCTTTATCTTCCTTGTCACGCACAATAACACCCTGTTCTCGTGTAACAGAAAGAAGTTGTGCATCACCATGTCCCTTTTCAGTAAACAAGGTTAGGAATGAACGTAATTGCTTTACCTCCCAATGCTCTGGTATTTCCCCAATCCACGAGATACCACTATCCTTCATCTTCGCATCAGGATTCAAGCCCTTTGTGACGGCATCGGCAATGGTTTTCTGTTTCAGTTCCTGAAGCAGTTCTATCTCTTTCTCCTTATCTGCTACATAAGCATCTATCTTGGAAGTCTTATCGTCAATATATTTCACTATTACACTTTGCTCATCGGGAGTAGGTAAGAAAAAGGGGATACTCTTTAGTGCATTAGGATTTAAATCCCATTGTCCTACCCTTATACCCTTAGAGTATTGAGTAAAAAATGGGACATAGACCTTACTGCGTATTGCTTTGCTGAAGAAATCCTTATTTACGCCCTTCAATTTGCATGTAAAATAAGCAGGGCTGACGATGCCATTATATTCTGAAACCGCATATGAACCTTGCCATGCTTTCATTTTATTAATTGCAAAGTCTCCCTTCTCGATATACTTATATCCACTTAAATCATCTGGAACAAAATTGTGATTCTCCTCTTTGTCTTCCTTGTCACGTTCAATAACGCCCTGTTCACGAGTAACAGAAAGGAGTTGTGCATCACCATGTCCCTTTTCTGAAAATAATGTCAAGAATGATCGTAATTGCTTCACCTCCCAATGCTCTGGTATATCCCCAATCCATGAGACACCACTATCTTTATATGAACTATACCTCTCCATACTACTTTCCTAAGATTTCATTCAACAATCCGTCTGTGCGCTCTTCTATGCAACGAATATCCTGGCAGATTTCGTCAATAGTTCGCAACTGCTTGGGCTTATAGAAATACTTGGTGAATGAGAGTTCATAGCCTGTTTCGACACTCTTCATGTCGATGATAGCATCTGGAGAATAAGGTTTGATTTCATTCTCAAAGAAACCTTCTATGCCTCCTTCGTAGCGGAATGGTATTATCTCTACATCCTTGCTCTTCTTATCTATCACAGGTTCACCTTTCTTCATGATGATATTGCCCTGTTCGTCTCGCTGTGGCTGATAGACCTTCACACTCCAGTAACCAAACTCGTTGTTTGGAAATATCTTGCTTTGTGGAGTCTCTTTGAAGTCCATCAACAGCTTCATGATTTGCTCCCTGTCTGTATCAGAGGTCTCGCAGTTCTTCTCACCTAAGTTTTTACGCAAAGGTGTTTTTATCTCTGTAGCATCAATGAGCTGCACAAGGTCCTTTCGACGTTCCTCTTTCCTGTTCGTAACAACCCAGATGAAGGTGCCAATACCTGTGTTGTAGAAGTCCTTCTCAGGCATAGCAATGATGGCTTCAAGCAGGTCGTTCTCGATGATATACTGACGCAAGTTGCTGGCACCACTTCCTGCATCACCAGTAAAGAGTGAAGAGCCATTATGTACTTCCACAATACGGGTGCCAAGTGCTGTATCTTCTCTCATACGAGAAAGGTTGTTAGCAAGGAACATCATCTGCGCGTCGCCAATATCAGGGATAAAAGACAGTTCTTTGCCTTCGCCGTCTAAAACTGTAAAACGACTATCAGTAAATTTCTTCTTGTCTTTTTCGTCAAGACCACGTTTTTTCAAGTCCTCTTTCCACGGTGTACCGAAAGGAGGATTCGAGATGCAGAAGTCGAAAGTCTCTCCAGCATGGCCGTCTCGGCTAATAGTGCTGTCGAAAGCAATATACTCACGAGACTCCATGCCATACTGATATTGGAACGCCTTGATGTTTCCGCTAATCATCAAGTCTGCCTTGCAGGTGGCGAAAGTATCTGGCTGCAACTCCTGTCCGAAGATGTTTACCTGTACTCGCTTATCTCGTTCCTTGGCAATCTCTTGAATACGGTCTTGGGCAATCGTCAAAATGCCGCCAGTGCCACAAGCTCCGTCGTATATATGATAGGTATTGTCTGTTATCTTGTCAGCGATAGGCATTACGGCAAGGTCTGCCAGCAGTTTCACATAGTCACGAGGTGTGAAATGCTCACCCGCCTCTGTCACGTTGTTTTCCTCGTTGAACTTACGAAGAAGCTCTTCGAAGATGGTTCCCATCGTGTGGTTATCGAGTCCTGGCAAGCGAACATTGCCTTCATCATCCAATACAGGTTTGTTGGAGAGATTTATCTTGTCGTCCGTAAGCTTCTCAATGATGCTGCCTAAACGCTCTGCTTCCGTGAGGTTATCCACCATTTGGCGCAGATGGAACTTGTCAATAATATCCTGTACGTCCTTACTGAAACCATTCAGATAGTCGTTGAAGTTCATCTTCAGACGCAGAGGGTCTGTTTCGCTCTTCAGCGTCTTCATGGTAAACTTCGACGTGTTATAGAATGGATAGCCCGTTACATTATATAATATAGGGTCTTGATTCTGAATGTTGCTCTTATCCAGCACTTCCTTTTGTGTCAAGAGTTGTTGCTTGGTAGGTTCCAACAATACGTCAATACGTCGTAGCACCATCATGGGCATGATGATCTTCTTATATTCGCCCTTCTCGAAGGCATAAACAAGTACATCTGTAGCGATATTCCAGATGAACGAGAACAGTTGGTTATATTGACTCTGATTCATAATCTATGCACTATTTTTTAGGAGCATAGCACTTATCGGGATTTACAGGTCACCTCCACCAACCAAACAGACACGAAAAAAGCGCGGACCGCTTATCCGTGTCTTGGGTGGTGAGAGATACCCGCTGAATTGATAAGTGAAATGTCCACGCTATCAAGCGCAGACATTAGACATTATTCAAAATTCAGCTCGTATACTAAAACTCTCACCTTTTAGACACGCCGAATAACTGCTAATGCTGTTATTTATTTTACCAACTAAAATCATACCGCCACCCTGCACTCAGGTACGCATACCGTAGTAGGGCCGTTTACGGCCATTGGCTGTACTTGATTGCAAAGATAGCAAATAAAAATGAAAGTAATACGCTTTTGAATGAAAAACTTCAAAAATAGGCTCCAAAATTGGGGAGTTACAGAAAGAACTCCTATCTTTGCAGTGTCAAAATGTATGTTTTGACTATCTTAAAGAAGAAAACGGAAGCCGATTTCTTATTTCTTCCCTCCTGTTACGGCCTCGCGCATTTCTTTCAGCAGGTCGCTGGCGAAGATGAAGTCGGTGAGGCGCTTGTTGGTGGAGTTCATGATCTGCGAGGAGTTGCCCTGCCACTCTTTGTGGCCCTCGTAGATGTAGACGATGTTCTCACCGATGCCCATCACGGAGTTCATGTCGTGGGTGTTGATGATGGTGGTCATGTTGAACTCGCGGGTGATGGAGTGCAGCAGGTCGTCGATGACCAGCGAGGTCTTGGGGTCTAGGCCGCTGTTGGGCTCGTCGCAGAACAGGTACTTCGGATTCATGGCGATGGCGCGGGCAATGGCTACACGCTTCTGCATGCCGCCGCTGATTTCGCCAGGATACTTGCTTTCGGCACCCACCAGGTTGACACGCTCCAGACAGTACATGGCGCGCTTGGTGCGCTCGCGGAGCGTCATGTTGGAGAACATGTCCAGTGGGAACATTACATTCTCTAGTACCGTCAGCGAGTCGAAGAGTGCTGCTGCCTGGAAAATCATACCCATCTCACGACGCATCATCACCTTCTCCTTCTTGGTCATGTGTACGAAGTCGCGACCGTCGTAGAGTATCTGTCCGCTGGTAGGCTCGAAGAGTCCCACAAGGTTCTTCATGAGCACCGTCTTTCCTGAACCGCTCTGACCAATGATGAGGTTGATCTTGCCGTCTTCGAAGACCGTGCTGATACCTTTCAGCACCTCCTTCTCCTCAAAACTCTTATATAGGTTCTTGACTTCAATCATAATTTAAGGTAATAGTGAATAGTGAAAAGTGAATAATTTGCTTCCGCCTTTTGCGTTCACTTTGTTTCGTTATTATGTTTTGTTGTTTTTATGGAGGAGATTAAAAGAGCTAGAATTTCTTGGCAGTCGGTATTCATGCTCTCAAATTCTTTTTCTTGTAAATAATCAGTGTCCTTTAAGATGTTGAGCCAATAGAGAGTCTCATTACATTCTTTTAATGCAATAGACAATTTGTTGATGAAATCTGCTGCACTTTGCGCATAAGTAGCCTCACTTACCAATGCTCCAATGGCTGTGCCAGAACGGAATACTTGGTTGAGCATACCATACTCTTTAGGACTGCATATGATAAATTTTACCATCTTTACAATCCTTATGCCAAAGAGATAACTCTTTTTTGTAAGCGGTGAGTTGTTATGTTGGAGGTAAGACATAATCCGTGCGGTAGCAAATTATTCACTTTTCACTATTCACTTTTCACTAAACTCAACTCAATAGTTGGGTTAAGAAGACATCGCTAAACAGTATCAGTACGCTGGAGCAGACCACCGCGTCCGTGGAGGCCTTACCCACATTCACGGAGCCGCCTTCTACGGTATATCCGAAATAGGACGGCACTGCCGATATGATAAAGGCAAAGAACATACTCTTGATGATGGACATCCACACGAACCACGATTTGAAATCGTGCTGCAGGCCCAGCGTGAGGTCGTCGGGCACGATGATGTGGCCGATGTATGCCGTGCCGTAGGCACCCATGATACCCATTGCCGACGAGAAGATAACCAATAGCGGCATGATGGTCAGCATGCCCAGAATCTTAGGCAGGATAAGGTAGCACGCGGAGTTGACACCCATGATGTCGAGGGCGTCAATCTGCTGGGTGACACGCATGGTGCCTATCTCTGAGGCGATGTTAGAACCTACCTTACCAGCGAGTATCAGACACATGATAGAACTGGAGAACTCCAGCAGCATGATTTCACGCGTTGTGTAGCCCGATACCCAGCGGGGCATCCAGGGTGACTGGATGTTCAGCTTCATCTGAATACAGATGACTGCACCGATGAAGAACGAGATGAGCAGTACGATGCCGATGGAGTTGATGCCCAACTGTGCCATCTCCTTGACATACTGCTTCCAGAACATGCGGAAACGCTCTGGGACGGAGAATGTGCGTCCCATGAGTATCACGAACTTTCCGAACGTGGTCAGCGCATTGTATAGTAATCTCATGACCATAATCGGGTGCAAAGGTAATCATTTTATTGAACACAAAGGCACAAAGACGCAAAGATTTTTTTAAAATAATGAAAAACTTCGTATCTTTGTGTCTTTGTGTTCCATTATTTTTGTAACTTTGCAGGCGATTATGGACGAACAAAACAATGTGAAGGAGCCCGAGAGACTGGTGCTACGCACCGAGGGGCTGGTGAAGCGCTACGGAAAACGCACGGTGGTGAACGACGTGTCGTTTGACGTGAAGCAGGGCGAGATTGTTGGACTGCTGGGACCTAATGGTGCCGGTAAGACGACGTCGTTCTATATGACGACGGGACTCATCGTACCCAACGAGGGACATATCTACCTGGGTGACGAGGAGGTGACTAGCTATCCCGTCTACAAGCGTGCTCGTGCAGGCATCGGCTACTTGGCGCAGGAGGCTTCTGTGTTCCGTAAGATGTCGGTAGAGGACAATATCCTCTCTGTGTTGGAGATGACTGGCAAGCCTCGCGAGTATCAGCTGGAGAAGTTGGAGAGCCTGATTAAGGAATTCCGTCTGCAGAAGGTGCGCAAGAACAAGGGTGACCAGCTGTCGGGTGGTGAGCGCCGTCGTACGGAGATTGCCCGCTGTCTGGCCATCGAACCCAAGTTCATCATGCTTGACGAACCCTTTGCCGGTGTAGACCCTATTGCCGTTGAGGATATCCAGTTTATTGTGTGGAAACTGAAGGACTTGAATATTGGTATCCTGATTACCGACCATAATGTGGAAGATACGCTGTGTATCACCAATCGTGCCTACCTGCTCTTTGAGGGTCGCATTCTGTTCCATGGCTCTCCTGAAGAACTAGCAGCCAACCCCATTGTGCGCAAGAATTATCTGACGGAGTCGTTCGTGTTGCGCCAGAAGGACTTCTCGGCACTCGAAGAACAGCGTAAGGCCGAAGAGAATGACGATTGATAGTTAATAATTCATAATTCGTCATTCGTAATTCATAATTATTTTGTAATTTTGCACGCTCAAAACGATATATATAATTAATAAGGTATAAAAGAAGATGAATATTCAATTTGAAGCTCCTGATAAGGTGAATGGCTTGATGACTATCACTCTGGAGACGGCTGACTATCAGCCAGAAGTCGAGAAGACTCTGAAAGACTATCGCAAGCGTGCACAGATTCCCGGATTCCGTCCTGGTCAGGCTCCTATGGGCATGATTAAGCGCCAGTTTGGTACCAGCGTCAAGGTTGACGTGGTGAACAAGCTGTTGGGCGAGAAACTCTATGGTTATGTGCAGGATAACAAGATTCATATGCTGGGAGAACCTCTCCCCAGCGAGCAGCAGGCTCAGCTCGACTTCGAGAGCGACCAGCCTCTGGTATTCAAGTTTGATATTGCTGTGGCTCCTGAGTTCGAGGCTAAGCTGAGTGGCAAGGATAAGGTGCCCTTCTATAACATCACTGTTGATGACAAACTCATCGATCAGCAGGTGGAGATGTATCAGAGCCGTGCCGGTCACTACGACAAGGTGGAGACTTTCGACCCCGAGCAGCGTGATATGCTGAAGGGTGACCTGCGTGAGGTAAATGGTACTATCGAGGTTGCTGACGCTGTGCTGATGCCTCAGTATATGAAGGTCGAGGACCAGAAGAAACTCTTCGAGGGCTCTAAGTTGGGCGACATCATTACATGGAATCCTCGCAAGGCTTATCCTGAGAGTGATGTAGAGGTTTCAAGTCTGCTGAAGATTCAGAAGGACGAGGTAAAGGACCACGAGGGTGACTTTACTTTCCAGATTACTGAGATTTCTCGCTTTGTTAAGTCTGAGGTTAATCAGGAGCTCTTCGACCAGACCTTCGGTGAGGGTGCTGTCAAGGACGAGAAGGAGTTCCGTCAGAAGATTGCCGACCAGATTAGCCAGCAGTTCAAGGCCGACAGCGACTATAAGTTCCTGCTCGACATTCGTGAGCACATGGAGAAGAAAGTTGGTAAGCTGGAATTCCCAGAGGCTATCTTGAAGCGTGTGATGCTGAACAACAACAAGGATAAGGGTGCTGACTTCGTAGAAAAGAACTTCGAGGCAAGCATCAAGGAGTTGGCTTGGCACCTCATCAAGGAGCAGCTTGTTAGCGCTCAGGGTATCAAGATTGAGGATGCTGATCTGAAGGAGACCGCCAAGGAGGCTGCTCGTGCACAGTTTGCTCAGTATGGCATGTCGAACATTCCCGATGAGTATCTGGAGAACTATGCTCAGGAGATGCTGAAGAAGCGCGAGAATGTCGATGGTCTGGTAGATCGTGCTGTTGATGTGAAGCTGACCGCAGCCTTGAAGAATGTAGTAAAACTCGACGAGAAAGAGATCTCTCTGGAGGACTTCCAGAAGATGCTTCAGGAGAAGTAAAAGGCTAATTATAATTCTTTAACCAAAAAAAGAGCCGGAATGTCATTGCATTCCGAC